>Ga0123356_10005377_pt1 | contig 13046 bp, 9 predicted proteins | sample TergutEmb28metaG_2_FD_92546 | JGI IMG/M metagenome (GOLD analysis project Ga0123356, IMG submission 92546) | Embiratermes neotenicus P3 segment gut microbial communities from Petit-Saut dam, French Guiana - Emb289 P3 | ecosystem: Host-associated > Arthropoda: Insects > Digestive system > Gut ... | reverse complement strand
GCAATGACAGATTGCTTGTCGGAGAGGTTTCCGCAGGAACACTCCTTCTTTCCAATCCTCAGGAGCGAATTTCCAATATAATGCATACAACTCCGGTTTTTGCCTACACAACAGACGACAGGGAAGCCGTTGCGGATCAATTCAAAAAATACGATTTGCTTGCCATGCCTGTAGTAGACAAGGAAAAACGGCTTGTCGGAATTATCACTGTTGACGATATTATGGATGTTATCGTAGCAGAAGATACCGAAGACTTTGAAAAGATGGGCGCTTTGAACCCGTCGGATGATCCTTATATGAAATCTGGCGTTTTCAAACTGGCAAAGAACCGTTTTATCTGGCTTTTGGTACTGATGCTTTCTGCAACCATTACTGCCAGTATAATCGAAGGTTTTGAAGAAAGCCTTGCCCTTATGCCGATTCTTGTAGCTTTTATCCCCATGCTCATGGACACAGGCGGCAATTCCGGCTGCCAGTCATCAACTCTTATTATCCGGGGCATGGCGTTAGGTGATATAAGATTAAGGGATTTTCTCCGTGTATTCTGGAAAGAAATCCGGGTTGCTCTTCTATGCGGACTGGCTCTTGCGGCAGTTAATTTTATAAGGATTTATCTGATGAACGGCAGAAACTTACTGCTGTCTGTTACTGTTTCTCTTGCTCTTGTCTGTACTGTTCTTATTGCAAAATCCGTAGGCGGTCTTCTGCCAATGCTTGCAAAACGTATTGGAATTGATCCGGCAATGATGGCAGCTCCTGTTATAACTACAATTGCGGATGCCGCTTCGCTTATAATGTATTTTACATTGGCAAAATTAATCCTTGGGCTGTAGGTTTTTATTCAGATAATTTTATGGTTGATATTATTAAGCGCACTTTTTTAAGTAAGACTTAAAATTGCTATATATGCTTCTGTTATATCTTTTGCTTCTTCAAAATTGCTGTGAAGAACATGTTGTATGATATTTTGCAAAACAGCTTTAGTTTCTTTTGATCCATCCTTTATTTCTGCCAGTTTTTCCAAAACGCCTTTTCTGTCATATTCTGCGGCTCTTTCCGCAGCTATTTTTAATTTATTGCATAAATCAATTTTATCTTCCGTTTGTGTTATTTCATATTTGCTTTGTCCGTTTTGCTTTTCTTTCAGATTATCAACAAGTTTGCGTAAGTTATTTTTAAAAGGTTCTGCATTTTTAGTTATCATTTTAATATTTTGCTCTTTTGCGTTTTTTTCCAGTAAACCTGCCAAATCCGCAAGTTCTGTTTCGCCGATGTTCCAGAGTGAACTTTTAATTCCGTGAACAACGACTGTAAATTTCCTGATATTATCTTCATTAATCAGTGGGTTTGCGGTAAATTCATCCAGCCAGGAAACAGCCTTTTGTCCGTCTCTTATAAATGAATCAAGAAGAATTGTATCAGCCTGTGCCGGAGGTTGCGCTGTAAATACTGCGTTATTGTTATTTGAAACAGTATTTGCATCCTGGCGTAAAGCGCTGATAACATCAGGCGGCTGTTTATCACGGATAAGTCTGTTTAAAACATTGTTCAGCTGGCGTATATCAATCGGTTTGGAAATAAATTCATTAAAACCATTGTTCAGGAACATATCCATCTGGCCTATAACAGCGTTAGCTGTCAAAGCTACTATCGGGGCTGTATATCCTGATTCACGGAGAATTTTTACCGCTTCTATGCCGTTCATTTCCGGCATCATGTGATCCATGAAAATAATATCATATACATTGCCTTCATTTATTTTTTTTATGGCTTCTTTTCCGGAAAAGGCGGTATCAATTTTAAGTTTGTGTAGTTTCATAAGCCCTGCAGCTACATATATATTTGTTTCTACATCATCAACAATAAGAACGCTTCCGTATGGCATCATATCGCGTACAATTTGCCTGTTTTTTCTTTGAGTTATAAAATTGGCGCGGAAGTGCATCAGGTTTTCGGCTGCTTCCCTGCCTAAAATTGCGCTGTCAGATGTTTTTTGCGGCAAACGTACAGTAAACAACGATCCTTTTTGATATTCGCTCTCCACCTGCATGCTTCCATTCATCAGATTTATCAGACGCTTTGTAATTGCCAGTCCAAGCCCGGTTCCTTCGGTAGTTGTATTGCTGTTTTGATTAAAACGTGAATATTCTTCGAATAATTTGTCCAATTGATCTTCTGTCATGCCATGACCGGAGTCACGAACATTAATAATTAAAATTATACCGTCATCCTGCGGTTCAAATTCCACCGATAATAAAACCCTGCCGGCGTCGGTATATTTAAATGCATTGGAAAGCAGGTTATTTAAAATCTGTTTAATGCGAAGTTCGTCGCCGATTAAGGCTGCCGGAATATTTTCGTCAATTATTAATTCAAAACTAATCGGCTTTGAATCAATGCGCATCATGTTCAGCTGAATGGAATCATTTATCAAGCTTGCGATACAGTATTTTGCATGGACTATATCAAGTTTTCCGGCTTCAATTTTTGAAAAATCAAGAATGTCGTTAATTATTCCCATAAGCAGGTTACTGGAACTGTATATTTTATCAAGTCCTTCTTCTACGTTTACCGGAAGTTTTTCGTTCTGTATTAAAAGTTCTGTTACGCCCAAAATCGCATTCATAGGCGTGCGTATTTCATGGCTCATATTTGCAAGAAACGTGGATTTCATGCGTGACATTTCTTCCGCTTTGATTTTTTCTTCCGTGACTGTTTTAAGATATGTAATATCGACTGAATGCTGAAGATGCGCTTTTGTATCGCCTATCCAGTTTATATAACAGTCAGTATTATGATAAAAACGATTTGTAACAGTGTTATGTTCTTCCCAAACAACAAATTTATCCGGCTCAAGATCAAGCTGGCGGCATGGACAGAAATCACAAAAATCATCAAAATTATCCTGAAAAACCTTATAACAGTACTTGCCGATTACATCATAGTCAATGTTGAATCCCTTCTTCATTTGATCATTAATAAAAAGTATTTCTCCGGTTTTTGGATTTGTTACATAGATGAATGCATCAATGCCGTTTAGTATATTCTGTAATATGTTAAAAGCGTTTTCGATATGCCCTGTCATCAGATTCATGGCATTCTTGAGAACGGCAAATTCATCCCTGTAATCTTTTGTAATTCTGAAACTGTAATCGCCGTTGGCTATTTTTTCGGCGCTTATGGAAAATTCAGTTAAAGGTTTTGTCATTATATTTATCTGGTAGTATAAAACCAAAGCTATCAGGACAAGGATTGCAGTACTGAACATGATAACAATTAACAATAACCTGGTTCCGCTTGCGTTAATTTCTGAAACAGGAGCTGTAACAGAAATGTAAAACCGGCTGTCAAACTGGGGAAAATACAGTGTTTGCCCTGATACAAATGTTTTTTTGTTATTCAAAATTGATATGGCGTTAAACATAACTATTGTAACATTGTCAGGCGGAAGCGGATATAAAATTCCGGCTTCTTTGCGGGTCTTGCCGATGTCTTCATATCTTGGGCTGTATATAACCTGTTCTCTGTCATTTGCGATTATTAAATAGCCTGTTTCATATATTTTTTCTGTCTTTAATTCTGAATAAAAATCTTCAAGAAAAATATCGGCGGTGATTACTCCGATAAATTCATTGCTTTTGCTGTATATCGGAAAAACGATGGCGAATTTCAGGGTTTCCACTCCGTCAATTACATATATACCCGGATCTGTATAAGTGGGCGCATTTAATCTTTTTGTATCAACATATGTCGGAAGTGTAAATTCAATGTCATTTCCCAGCGCTTCCTGTTTGTAACCAGTTCTTCCGTTGTAGCGGTAAAAATAAAATCCGATTCTTCCTGATTGGGAAGTTCCGTATACCGTACCTATATATTCGCTGTCTTTGCCGTCATACATATCCGGTTCAAAATAAATACTGGAACTGTCTACTGTATGTCCGTCAAAAATATAGTACATTATCCTGTGAAGAGCTTCTCTGTCCGCCGTAGCTTCATTAACCTGAAATTCAAGAACGCTTGTAACAGATGAAAGATATTCCAGCGCATTATTTATTTTTCTTTCAAAATTTGCAGTAATTCTGCCCGCTATGCTTTGAAATTCGGATTTAGCCATTTCCTGCTGTGTATTGAAAAGGGATATAAACAAAACCGAAAAAATAATTATAAATGTTATTAAAACAGGAATTATTGTAAAGATCGTAATTTTTGTTTTTATGCCGGAAAACAACTGTAATATTTTCATTTTTTTCTTAAATCCCATACCCTATATACCAATATAATAAATTATAGAAAAAAATCAATCACTGTTTTTTTGCACGTTTTCCGGTTTAAATTATTCTCCGTAATTAAAATAAAATTGGGATAAATTGCACATTTTCTTTTAAATATGATAAAATAAACCTGCGTAGGGAGTAAAATTATGAAAAAATTTCCATTTTTTTTTCTTGTCTTTATTTTAATCAGTGCATTTTTTGTTACATGTCATAGGAAAGCTTCCGGAGAATACGCCGAAACAATTCAACCAAGGGAAGTTAGGGTATTACTTGCAAATCATCCCTACGGCGACCTGTTAAAAATTTTTATACCGGAATTTGAAAGAGATACCGGTATTAAAGTAATAATGGAACAATTGAACGAAAACGATCTTAACCGGAAACTGACAACTGAATTTGCTGCGGGCGCGTCTTCGGTTGATGTGTTCATGACCCGTCCCTTGCAGGAAACTTTGCTTTTCCTGAAAAATGACTGGATTAAACCTTTGGATGAATATGACTTCTCTGATTATCCCTCCAACACGGTAGAAATCGGACGCAAGGACGGAAAACCCTATGTTGTCCCTCTGTTAGTTGAATGGCAGGTTTTGTATTACAGAAAAGATTTGTTTCAGGCTGCCGGTTTGAATGTTCCGGAAAACTTTGAAGAACTGGAAAATGCGGCAAGAATTTTAAACAGGGACGGGGTTGCCGGTTTTGCATCACGCGGTTCAGGTTCGCCGGCAGTAACCCAGGTTTCAAGTTTTATTTATAATTTCGGCGGAAGATTTATAGAAAACGGAATTGCGGTTTTTGACAGTCCGCAGGCAGTGGATGCCATCAGGTTATACGGACGTCTTCTTGGCATTTCCGGTCCTCAGGGCGTAAATGCAATGTCATGGAATCAGTTATTGCCGCTTTTCCAGGCAGGCCGTCTTGCCATGTGGACTGATGCATCTGTATTTTACGGCCAGCTTATTGATCCTCAGTTTACAGAAATTCCCGCAGAAAACATCGGCGTTACAAAACTGCCCCGCGGTCCTGCGGCTGACGAACCTTTCATTATTACTTCATGGGGAATGAGCATATCATCGCAGGTACGCGACATGGACAGCGCTCTTGAATTTCTAAACTGGGCAGCTTCTGCTGAAATGGCAAGGAGAGGTATGTTAGCCAACATTACCATGGCGCGTTCTTCAATGTGGAATGATCCTTCGATAACAGCACAGGTAAATTCCGGTCTGGTGGAAACAATGATTCATGCATCGCAGAACGGCTATCCGTATGACAGGCCTTTTATTACATCGGTTGTTATGGCGCGTGAACTTATCGGCGAAGTAATCAGCGAATCTATAAATACAAGGGGAACGTCTCCGCGTCTTTCGGCGCTTGCTGCGCAAAAAGCAGATGAAGTTGATGAACTGCTTAAAGCAGACGGCGAATATGGTATTGTGCGATAAAACCGTTATCCTTACTCTGATTTAACGTCAGTATTAACATAAAACGCCAAAATATGGACTTTTGTTGCCAAAAACGCAGATCAAGGAAGGTAAAAGGCAGTTAAACATGGATTGTTATTGACAATGTTATTTAATAAAAATATAATTACATGTGTTGTTTTAAGAATATTAAGCTATATTATATCTATGGAGGAAGAACATGAATATAAAGATCAATAAAATAAGTAAGTTAAGAGCCATTATTCTGTTAAATTTTCTATTAATTACTTCTTTTCTTGTTTTATTTTCCTGCGGAAATGCTCCAGCCGCTGTCAGCAGCGTTACTGCTCCCAATTGGGTAACCAGTATAGAAAGCGCATATCCTGCAAGTGAATGGGTTGCTGTAGTCGGGCAGGGTAATAACCAGCCTGTGGCAGAGTCAAATGCCATGAATGCTCTTGCGCGCGTTTTCAGGACAGATGTGGCAAGCCTGACCCAGTCTTCACAGCAGTTTTCGCAGATTATCAGCAGTTCTGCAAATAACAGAAGCATAAGTTTCGATGAAAGCCAGAATTTCTCGCAGGATGTAAATGTCAGCACGAATGTCCATGGGCTTATCGGAGTTCAAATAGATGTTTACCGTTCACCGGATAATACAGTTTTTGTGTGCGCAAGGATGAACCGCCGCGAAAGCGCCGCACGTTATTCGGGCATGATCAGGGAAAATACGGCAATAATTAATTCACTCCTGACGTCCGCTGTCCCGAACGGAACATTTGATGCATATGCGCGTCTTAGTTTTGCTCATGCCATTGCCAAAGTTACAGATAATTTTCAGAATATACTGGAAGTTCTTGATCCTTCTGCAGCAGGACGAAGACCCGGTTACGGAGGCGCAGATGCAATCAGGACTAGAATGGTTGAATGCGCTTCTTTAATTACAATCGGAGTTGCTGTAAATACCGAAAGACCAGCCGATACAACCCTTTTTACCCGTGCTGCTGGTTCTTTTTTCCGTGATCTTGGTTTCAGGATAAACGAACAGGGTCAGGGTAATTATGTGTTACGTGTAAATGTACGCTTCGAGGAACTTACACAAAGCGTTATATCATGCCGTTTCTTCCTGGATGCCGTGCTTGAAAACGAAAGGGGAACAGCAATATTTTCTTTTACAGAAGACGACAGAAGAGCTCACCCGAACAATGCTTCAGAAGCCCGCCGTCTTGCTGTACAGGCTGTAGAAAATTCATTCAAAGAAGATAAATTTGCCGGTGAATTTGATTCCTGGCTTAATTCATTTATTAATTAATTCCTGCGTTGCGGGAAAAAAGATATTTATTTTTTAGGAGAAGGAAAATGAAAAATACAAAAAAATTGTTTGTAGTGTTTTCAATTGTGATGGTTCTGGTATTAATCGGCTGCGGCGGTACGGCAAAACCTTTAATTACTGTCGTAGAGCTGGATAACAAGGGGAATGCAATAGGCCAGCCCGCTACTCCAGAATGGGTTACCCGTTATGTTACAAACGGTACTGTCGGATTACAGGCGATGTCTGAATTCAGGGATGTATACTGCATAGTCGGCGAAGAAAGCAGCACAAACCGTTCATTTGCCCTGGCATGGGCAGACAACTTCAGCGCCCAGCAGCGTGTCGGAGCGATGATTCGTACAAATATTGCTTCTGAGTACCAGGCAAGAGTACAGGGCGCAGCGTCAGCGGTCAGCGATCAGACATCTACACAGGCGGCAGCTACATACCAGCAGGCAATTGACAGTTCAATTAATGCTATTGTAAACGTAAGCTATTCAGGCGTACAGCGCGTTAACGACTGGTGGGTGCATCAGAGACGTTATGATATCGATAACAGGGATGTATACAGAGATGAATATACAGCCTGGGTTTTATACATCGTTCCAAAAGCAGTTTTAAATGAACAGGTTGCACGCGCTCTTACAACATCCGTTTCTGCAGATTCCGCTTTATACGAAATCACAATCGAAATGGCAAGACAGATTATGCAAAATGGTTTGGCTGATTGGGGAGCGAACTAAGAACCGGTAAAATCATGAGATTTAAATCAGGAGATTTTATGAAAATATTAAAATTATCGGCAGTGTTAACTGTAATTGCTTTATTGCTTTTTGCAGGCTGTTCCGGTAGTCCGCAGGTTTCAACTACTGATCAGCTCGACAGGGAAATCCGCACTGCGTCAACTTTTCTTAATGCAAGAATTCCCGCAGGGAGCATGATTGTTATTCTGGAAATTGAATCAGATTCAACTGTTTTGTCTGATTACATTGTAGACGATTTAATAGGACATATATCCAATGACGGTTTTCATACTGTAATAGACCGTCAGCGGATTGATGCAATTCGTTCAGAGCAGGGTTTTCAATGGTCAGGCGAAGTTGGCGATGATTATGCTCTTTTGGTCGGAAAATTTTTGGCTGCTCAGACAATTGTCACAGGAACTATAACGCAGGTTGGCAATCAGTTCAGACTGTCAATTAAAGCTCTTAATGTGCAGACTGCCGCAGTACAGGGACAATACAACAGCAGTATTTTCTCCAGCCCGATTGCAAATACATTAATGGCAAGCAGAAGCCCGATAGCTACATCAAGAATGCCTTCGGCAACAGCAGCAGCGAATCAAACTCCGGCTGCGACCGCACCGGCGGAAACTGCACCGGCAGCGACAGCGCCAACAACAACCGCGCCGGCAACTACAGCGCCAACTACGACTGCACCGGCAACTACAGCGCCAACAACAACCGCACCAGCGGTAACTGCACCAGCAGCGCTCAGACCCGGGACATATACATTCTTTCCGCGTCCAAGAGCAAGCCAGGGAGGTGTTGACAGGAATGCCTACATAGAAAGGATTGTTGTACGGGGAGAGTTTTTGACAATTTACATTACAGACAGACCCTTGGGAACAGGCAGCTACCCTGAAGGCGCATGGTCATACAACAGCACGGTCATTCTTCAGGATATTGACAGACCTGCACGTGTAACCAATGTATCCAACGCAGGATGGGAAGGGAATCATTATTTTATAACATTCAGTAATGTGACAGCAACCCGGTTCAGATTGATGGATACTTACAGTAATCCAAATTACATCTTTGATGAAATTATTCTGGGCGATCCGGATTAAACCAAAAAACGCATTAAGGAGAATTTATGAATAAAAAAAATATCATAATAATAGGTATTCTTTGCGTTTGTTTGGCTATTGGCTTCACAGGTTGCTATTCATTATTTGGTGTTTTAATAGAAGGTGAATCTTCCAGCGGCTCTTCTGCATCGTCATCGTCTGCATTTGTTCCTGCCGGAACATATACATTTTTTCCGCGGCTTCAGGCAATGCAGGGCGGTGTAGATAAAAAAACATACATAGAAAGAATAGAATCCAGGGGAAATAGTTTAACTATTTACCTGACTGACAGACCTTTGGGAATGGGTAGCTACCCTGAAGGTTCATGGTCATACAACAGTACAGTTGTCCTTCGTGATCTTGACCGGCCGTCGCGTACTTACAGTGTAGCCAACGGAGGGTGGCATGGTGATCATTACTATTTAACTTTTGAAAGAGTGCAGGGAACAAGGTTCAGCCTGAGCGATACATACAGCAGTCCAAATTATATCTTTGAAGAAATAATTCTGGAAAAACCGGATGTAGACCTTGGACGTCCTGCCCTTAGAACCGGAATATATACTCCGTTTCCGCGTCCGCGCGGAATACAGGGCGGTGTAGACAAAAATACATACATAGAACGCATCCAGATAAGGGGAGGATTTTTTACAATTTTCCTGACCGACAGACCGATTGGTATGGGTAGCTATCCGGAAGGCGCCTGGAGTTATGACAGAACAGTTATTCTTCAGGATCTTGATTATCCGCAGATTGTGTATAATGTAACAAATTCAGGATGGGAAGGCAATCATTTATTTATTACCTTTGAAGATGTAAGAGCTACAAGGTTCAGGTTAGTAGATACCTACAGTAATCCAAATTATATTTTTGAAGAAATCCTTTTGGGTGAACCGGACTGATGACAAGCAATTAAAGCCGCCCTGTTTTCTGGGCGGTTTTATTTTAATGTGCCTATCTTAATATAGAGAGAAAATAATGACAGTAAAAAGATATTTATCCGGATTTTTTTTGTTTGCAATGATATGTATTGTAACAATTGTTTTAATCACCTCCTGTGTATCAGCTCCAGTTGAACCAAATTTTACGGAACTTGAAAACAAGGGAACCTTAATGGGAATTCCAACTCCGGAATGGGTGAGACTTTATGTACAAAGAGGTACTACTGCAATACAATCATTGAGTCAGTACAGTGATAAATATGTCATTATCGGCGAAGAAAGCGGAGTAAACAGACAGTTTGTTATTTCCTGGGCGGATATGGCGAGCGCACAACAACGTATTGGAGCATTATTGCGCACAAATATAGCAAGCCGTTATGAAGCTGCAATTAGTGCAACTGCCGCTTCAGAAGACGATCACACATCTTCTGCAGAGTATCAGCAGGAGATTGACAATGTTTTAAGTGCAATAGTAAACGTTAGTTATTCCGGCGCACAGCGGGAAAATGACTGGTGGGTACACCGCAGGATCTATGATCCTGATAACAGGGAAATATACAGAGATGAATACACAGCCTGGGTTCTCTATACAATTCCCAAAGAAGAAATGAACAGGCAAATTGCCTTTGCGATGGAAACAAGCGTATCAAGAGATTCTGCTTTATACGATGTAACAGTTGCGCTTGCAAGAGATATCCTGCTTCAGGGTTATGACATAGACGAAAGACAAAGCGCCGCCAACATACAGCGTACAGCTGCTTCCAGTTATGATCCGCCGGGAAGCATCGTTGCCCGTGCAATTGACGAAGTAAATCTTCTGGACGAATATGTAATCGGCAGGGATGTTGCTGCATTAATTCTTTCAAATTACAGGATATGGAATGCAGACCCTGCGCTTACTGATTATGTAAATAAAATATGCCAGGCATTGGTAATAAACTCCCCGAAGCCGTCGTCATATAACGGTTATCAGGTTGTTGTACTGGACAGCGATGAAATTAACGCATTTGCAAGCCCGGGAGGGCATATATTTTTAACAAGAGGTCTTGTTTCTGTTTCCAAATCCGAAGAAGCGCTTGCTGCGGTAATTGCCCACGAATTATCTCATGTTCAGTTAAAACACGGAATGCGCGCGATAAGATCAAACCGCGATATTGATGACTGGGTCAGGCAGTTTATGTTTACCGGCGGAAATATTATAGCAGACAGTATCAATGCCGGATTTTCCCAAATACAGGAATTTGACGCAGACATCGGCGCAATAAGCCTTCTTGCCGCTGCAGGTTATAATCCCCGGGGACTTATAGACATGTTACAGGAACTTGAAAAAATACAGGGAGGAATCCGCGGAGGTTTTAACTCTACCCACCCAAGCCCGGCAAGCAGACTTGTAAACGCAAAGATTGCTTTAGTCCGTTATGAAAACATGACCGATACAAGCCGTTTCAGACAGGACAGATTCAGATCAATTATCAATTAATTATTAAGTGTCTCTGACTGCCCGTTTGATCATGTAACATATAAGTTTTTGCAGTATAACCAGAATACCTGTTATAACAATATACGGCGCAAGATTTACTCCTGCAATGCTGAATATTATATGTTCAATTAAAAGTATGATAAAAAATATGGCTGACACAATTCTTACGTTCAGGGATATTCCGCCGTTTGATGATGACAAAGCCAGTAAATCCATCAAAGTTATAAAAAATGAAATCCCGCAGCCGACAGCAATCAGTGCGCCGTAGACATCATTCGCCATGTAAAAACCAAAAGCCGAAAGCCCTGCAATTGCGGCGCTTATAAGCGCAAGAAACGGATTATAATTAAAAAACATTTTAAACTCCTTTTGGCGGCGGCGGCGGCATAAGCGCCGTTATTTTTAAAATTGCAGGAATATTTTCTGCAGTTTTCCATTCTCTGAGTCCAGTATGCCAAATATATGTTTCATTGGAAATTTTTTTATTGCTGATCAGTACGGCAAGTTCATTTTCATTAAAAGGTCCTGCCTGTTTACCGTCGATTACAGCATAATATTCTATACCTGGCTTTTGAGGCGCTTGTCCATCGTTTCTGGTATTTTGCTTTTGTATGTTATTCATTGTTCGGCTCATTTGTCTTCCCATTGTACGCGCCATTGACATACCCATGCCGAATTCCATAAAACGGCTCATATCCATACTGTCCTCCTAATCTGCTATATATCAACAAAAACTGCTCTTCCGACAGTTTTTAGATATGCAACTGTTCTGTCAGCTTCTTCATCAGAAACAAATGCACCCTGGGCGCGTATCGGGAACGGGTCATTTCCGCTGTAAAGCATATCACCTTTACCAAGCAGTTTTTCTGCGCCGGGTGTGTCCAGAATGACGCGGCTGTCGATCATGGCTGCAACCATAAATGCAATCCGCGCCGGGATATTGGCTTTTATAATGCCGGTTATTACATTCACGGAAGGCCGCTGAGTTGCAAGAACAAGATGAATGCCGACAGCGCGGCTTTTAGCTGCCAGACGTGCAACAAGCGCTTCAAGCTCCTTGCCTGATACTGCCATTAAATCCGCAAACTCGTCAATAATAACAACAATATAAGGCAGTGTTTCTATTCCTTTTTCTGCAGCGCTTGTATTGTACGATTTTATATTCCGCGATGATAATTTGCTTAATAATTCATAACGGCGCTCCATTTCATTAACGCAATAACGCATTGCAGAAAGCGCTGCTTTTGGCTCTGTTATTACCGGAGTTAACAAATGCGGAATACCGTTGTAAAATGAAAGTTCAACAACCTTTGCATCTACAAAAATCATCCGGCATTGCGCCGGCGACAGGTTATACAAAAGCGAAAGTATCATTGCATTTATACATACGGATTTTCCGGAGCCTGTAGTGCCTGCCACAAGAAGATGCGGCATAGATGCCAGATCTGCGGTAAAAAGTTCGCCGGAAATTGTTTTGCCAAGGTAAAGCGGAAGTTCCATTTTACTTTTATATTCCGGATCGGCGCAGCCTTCTATTATTTCTCTGAAGCTTACAAGAGCGCGTTTTTTATTGGGAACTTCAATGCCAACAGCCTGTTTGCCGGGAATGGGGCAGAGTATTCTTAAACCGCGGGTAGCAAGGCGAAGTGAAATATTATCTTCCAGTGCCGCAATTTTTGACAGTTTTATTCCAGGAGCGGGAAGAACTTCAAACATTGTTACAACCGGACCTTTGGAAAAACCTGTTACTTTTGCCTCGATTTTAAATTCGGCAAGTG
>Ga0123356_10005376_pt1 | contig 13047 bp, 14 predicted proteins | sample TergutEmb28metaG_2_FD_92546 | JGI IMG/M metagenome (GOLD analysis project Ga0123356, IMG submission 92546) | Embiratermes neotenicus P3 segment gut microbial communities from Petit-Saut dam, French Guiana - Emb289 P3 | ecosystem: Host-associated > Arthropoda: Insects > Digestive system > Gut ... | reverse complement strand
ATTTGTCGCTGGCAATAAGGTCGTACACATTGACCTGAGCGCTCGGAATTGTTTTAACGTAAGGGATGTTTTTTGCGGCGCGCACTACGCTTTCGCTTTCGCCTTCCACAATCAACAGGATTTTGGGTAACGCTTTACTCTCCTTTTCGACCTGCTTACCCTCCGCGTCGGTAGCGATATGCGTTTTGATATTCAGCTTAAAGGCCTCAAAAACAGCTGCCATCTCTTTGGTTTTAGCCTCGGCCAGCTTAATTTCGTCGAGCACTAAGAGCTTGTCCTTGGCCACTTTGTCGGAAAGAGCGCACACGAGCGCAGCGCGTTTTTGCTGCTTATTGATTTTTTGCGAAAAATCACGGGGCTTGGGCGCGAAAACGACGCCTCCGCCGTCCCATTGAGGGGAGCGGATGGAGCCTTGGCGCGCGCGCCCGGTTCCCTTTTGACGCCACGGCTTGATGCCTCCGCCGCGCACCTCGGTACGCGTGAGGGTGCTTTTGGTGCCTTGGCGTTTGGCGTTTTGTTGGGCAACGATGACTTGGTGTACGAGCGGCTCGTTAAAGCCGGCCGCGAATACCGAGTCGTCCAACGTAACGGAGCCTTTTTTAACTCCGGATTGATTGTAGAGATTGACGTTAGCCATTGTTTAATCCTCTTTATAGGGGTTTGACGTGCCCATTTACAACTGACAATTTGCAATTTACAAATTATTGATACAGCGTTTTCGAAACAAAGCTATGTCCTTTTGCTCCAAGCTGTTTCCCGAGCATACCGCTTACAACTCATCACTAATTTGTAAATTGTAAGTTGTAAATTGTAAATTACTTTTTCGCGGCTTCCTTTACCGTAACCAATCCGCCCGCCGGCCCCGGTATCGCGCCCTTGATCAGCAGCACGTTGCGATCGGTATCCACTTTGACGATGCGCAGATTTTGGACGGTAACGTTGTCGTGGCCGTAGTGGCCGGGCATTTTCATTCCTTTAATAACGCGGCCGGGGGTTGAACGCGTGCCCATAGAGCCCTTTTCGCGTACGCAAGGCCCCGTTCCGTGCGTTTCCTTCAGCCGTTGCTGGTTGTGGCGCTTAATCGACCCTGCAAAGCCGTGCCCCTTAGAAACGCCGCAAACGTCCACAAAATCGCCTTTTGCAAAAATATCGCATTTTACGTCCGCACCGACCTCCAATTTGTCGCAGTTCGGCAGGCTTAATTCCCTTAAATACTCCCGCGGAGTCTGTTTTGCCTTTTTAAATACGCCGGCCTCGGGCTTATTGAGCTTGTCGGTTTTATCGTCGCCGAACGAAAAGACCGCCGCGACGTACCCGTCGCGCTCAACGGTTTTTCGGCGGATGACCTTCATAGGCCCCGCTTCGATCACCGTAACCGGAATCATAATGCCGGTTTCGTCGAAGACTTGGGTCATCCCAAGCTTTTTTCCTAGTATTGCCTTTTCCATGGTGTGTACAAACTCCGTTTGTGAATGAGGAATTAGGAGTAAGGAGTGAGGAATTGTGGATGTCGGCTTTTTGTGACTGTGACATTGCACCTAATTACCGGCAACGCAATCAAAACCTTCATTCCTAACTCCTAATTCCTAATTCCTAACTGTGAGCCTTCGCTACTTTGGTCGGGCGCGAAGAACCGGCGCCCTATAACTTAATCTGAATATCCACGCCCGCGGGCAAATCCAGCTTCATCAGCGAATCGACCGTCTTTGACGAGGGGCTGTAGATGTCAATCAGGCGCTTGTGCGTGCGCTGCTCAAACTGCTCGCGCGAATCCTTATATTTATGCACCGCGCGCAAAATGGTAATCACCTCTTTGTCGGTCGGAAGCGGCAACGGGCCGGACACCTTGGTTCCGGTTCTTTTGGCGGTTTCCACAATCCGGGCTGCGGACTGATCGAGCAGCTCGTGGTCGTACGCCTTTAATTTAATCCTGATTTTCTGACTGGACATCTGGGTGCTTTTCCTCCGGAAAATTTCGACAACTCGGTCGTGTGTGCCTTTTTGACAGGCATTAAAAATCCGCACTCCTTCAGCGCGAACTTTTATATGATATCAAATCTAAAAATAAAAGTCAACGGTTTTTTGCAAGTTTTTTAGCCATATTTAAAAAGAATCGCAAAAGAACCGCAAAAATCACGTGAGGGAGGGTCGGCGCACATAATATACGGATGAATTTGCCGATTCTTATCACTGCCGCGCTTGTCTCGGTAGACGCTTTTTTTGTGGGAATATCGCTCGGCGCACAAAAACGGCCGAAGCTGCGCCACCTGCTTTCTATCGTGGCAATCGTTTTTGCGGCTTGCTCCGTCGCTTTTTGGATTACAAGCGCCCTCCGCTCCTTTATCAGCTTTGACATCTCAAGGGTTGCCGGCTTTATTTTTTTGCTGCTCGGGCTGCGCGCGCTGACGGCAAAAAATCCGGCGTCGGAAGAAAGGGGCGGACGCCTTCTCACGGCTAAAAACGATGCGGCGCAATCCGGAACGGCTTGGCGCGGCATTATCGGTTTCGGCTTGTTGGTGTCTATCGACGGGGTCGTCGCCACGGCGGCTTTAACCGTCGGGCAAGCGGACGCCGCAATCGTTCCGTTTATAATCGCGGCAACGCATTTGCTTTTTATTACGGCCGGAAGCAGTCTGGCGCAAAGAGTACGCTTGGCGGGGAAAATGCAAAACCTCATTTCCGCTTCCAGCCTGTTTTTGATTGCCTTTTTCCGGCTTTTTGAGCTCGGCAGCGGATGAGGGACGGCGGACGGTCCATCGGCCGCACATAACTTGTCCGTGCCCCTCATACGTTATAGCGTATGGGAAAAATCTGGACAATCCTTATGGCCTCGTCCCTTGCCGCGCTGCTGATTGCAAGTCCGGGCACGGCGGTGACGGCAATGACGAAGGGCAGCTTGGATGCAGTGAATTTAGCAATCCGGCTTTGCGCGCTGTACGCGTTGTGGCTCGGATTTTTTTCGATATTGGAAAAAACGGGGATTTCGAACCGGCTTGCGAAGCTTTTGCGCCCCGTGGTGAAATTTCTGTTCCCTGGGTCGTCCGCCGAAACGAGTAAATTCATCACAATGAACATGAGCGCGAATATGCTGGGCTTGGGGAACGCCGCGACGCCGATGGCAATCCGGGCGATTAAAAGCATGGACGTGGGCAGCGCAAAAGCGAGCATCAACATGATTATGCTGATCGTCATTTCCTCGACGAGCCTGCAACTGCTGCCAAGTACGGTCATCGGAATGCGCGCTGCGCACGGCTCGGTAAATCCCGCGGATTTTATCGTCGCCGGAATTATCGCAACGGTCGTTTCGACGATGGTGGGGATTTGTTTGGTGAAGGGGTATGCGGGGATTGTGAAGAAAGTAAACGAAAAACGAAAAACAAAAAACAAAAAACGATTGTCTTTTTCGACACGAAATACCACAAGCAACAACGATTAATCACAGCGCTAATAACAAACTCTCGTTCAATCCATCATCCGCCGTTTCTCGTTTTTCGTTTTTCATTTTTCGTTATGTCCATATTTACCTCTTACATAATCCCCGTGATATTCCTCACGGTGCTCATCCTGTCGCTTGTCAAAAAAAAGAACGCGTATACCGGCTTTTTGGACGGCGCACGCTCGGCGGTCGACTTAATGGCAGGGGTGTTCCCCTACCTTTTGACGATTATGGTGGCGGTGGAAATTTTTCGCCAAAGCGGCGTCGCAGGATACCTGGCGGGCTTTTGCGCGCCCGCGTTGAATTTGGTGGGAATCCCGAAAGAGCTGACCGAGCTGATTTTAATCCGGCCGCTGTCGGGCGCCGGCGCCATCGGCGTGCTTGAAAATGTGTACACGGCCTACGGGGCGGACACTTACATCGGCCGCTGCGCATCCGTCATATACGGCTCGAGCGAAACCGTTTTTTATATCGCGACGATTTATTTTTCGCAATCCAACGTAAAACGCCTCGGCCCCGCAATCCCGTTCGCACTGATTTCTACCTTCATCGGCTGCATCGCAGGCTGCTTTGCCCTGCGCTTCCTTTAGTGTCAAAAGAGAATGTACCCCCGTGTCTAGTGACCCGGTCACTAGACACGGGGGTACATTCTCTTTTAATCTTTTAATACAATTCCTTTTTCACCGCAGTCAGCGCCGATAAAATCACGTCGTCCATGTCGTAATATCGGTACTCGGCAAGACGGCCGCCGAAAACCACGCCTTTCTCTTTTTCCGCATCTGCGAGTTTTTTGTATTCGGCGTACAGCGCGTTGTTACGGGCGTCGTTAATCACGTAGTACGGCTCGTTATTAGAAATAGGGGCTCGGGGCTCGGGGTTCGGGATTCGGGATTCGGGGGTCGGGGATAAGGCATCAAGGCACAAGACACAAGGCACAGGTAATGGATTATGACCCCTAAACTCCGCCGGGTATTCCTTGGTGACGACCGTAACGGGGCTTTTGGCGGCGGGGCGGAAGTGCTTATGCTCGATCACGCGGGTGTAGGGCGGGGCGAAATCGGTGTAGTTGACGACGGCGACACCCTGATAGTTTTCGCACTTTAGCGTTTCGGTCTCAAAGCTGAGCGAACGGTATTCAAGCGCGCCTAATTTAAAATCAAAATACTCGTCCACGCGGCCGGTGAATATGATTTTGTCCGCAACGCCGCAAAACGCTTCCCTATCCGCAAAAAAATCCGAGTTGCGCTTTACCTCAATTCCGTTAAACAGCCGCTCGAATAACGCCGCATAGCCGTCCTCCGGAATCCCTTGATAGCGGTCGGTGAAATAATTGTTGTCAAAGGCAAGGCGGAACGGCAAACGACTGATGATAAACGGCGGAAGTTCACGGGCATCCCTCCCCCACTGCTTTTCGGTATATCCCTTAATCAGCGTCTCAAAAATGTCGCGCCCGCAAAGCGTCAGTGCCTTTTCCTCCAAATTCTTCGGCTCCGTAATGTGCCGGTACGCCGCGCGCTGTTCGTCTAATTTCGACTCCGCTTCCTCCGGCGTACGCACACCCCACAGCGCATAAAACGTGTTCATGTTAAACGGCAAATTATACAGCTTGCCGCGATAGGAGGCAATCGGCGAATTGACAAAATTATTAAAGCGCGAAAAACGGTTGACGTATTCCCAAACGTCTTCGTAGTCGGTATGAAAGATGTGCGCGCCGTAGAGGTGTACGTCTATCCCGTCGCGCATCTCGCTCGCGCAGTTGCCGCCGATGCGCGGGCGCTTGTCGATTACCAGCACCTTTTTGCCCTTGTCCGCAGCTTCGCGCGCGAACACCCCGCCAAATAGGCCTGCCCCGACAATCAAATAGTCGTATCCGTTCATAAATTAGCTCTCCGATGTGCACCTATTTCTTTATACAGACGCACATATCTATCATATTTTGACCTAATTATATCAAATCCGATTTATTAAGTCAAATGTCTACATATTGTGTTCAGTACCGTCAAAAACACAATATATTGTGATTGCAGCCAAAAAAACGTAACGCAAAGTAACGCAGAGTAACGCAAAGTAACGCGCATCTCGTCACAACTGCATAAAAGTAATATTACAAAGTCCTCGCATTAATTGACATTTTTCGTAAAATCCTTTACAATTGCTCCTATCTTAGACGCGATGCCGTTTTGGTGCAAACGCGCCTACAAGATTAAGGAAAGCTTTATATGAACCAACAACTTTGGAAAGAAACTCCGGTCGAATTACAAGGAGATTTGCGTGACATGGATCATACGGTAAGCCGAATGCTTACCCATCTTGCAATTTTTCCGCACCGTAAGGGGCACGCCTTTATTAAGGACGGCGTATTGCACTTAATCGCCCTGTTTGCCAGGGGAGAAAACTCCGGCGGCGATTTATATCGGCGCCTTGCGCTTTGGCACCATTGCACGCCGCGCGCGGCGGAAAGCAGCATAAGGAGCGCAATTAAGGCGGCGCAAAACTTGGGCGCAGCAGAACGTCTCAATCAACTATTCGGGATTGTGGTTTCGGATAAGTCCTATCCGCTTTCCAACTTGCAATTCATTTCACTGTTGGCACAGTACTGTTATTACCTTGAGCCGAGAGCCAGGGGGTAGGGGTTAGTGACAAGTGATAAGTTAGGGATAATTGCGGCTGGGTACAGTAAAAATGTTCTTCTTTTCCTAAGGAACAACAGACATTTGCTCATATTCGTACGCGCACTTATCCTAAACTTATCACTTATCACTTATCACTTATCGCTTCCCCATCCCCTACCCCCTACATGCCTCCGTCGACGCCCAACACCTGTCCCGTAATGTAGCCGGCTTCGACGGATGCCAAAAATAAAATGGCGGCGGCGACCTCTTGGGGCGTTCCAGCGCGATTCATGGGGACGGTTTTAAAAAATCCCGCGCGCTCGGAAGCCGACAAGCCCCGGTTCATATCAGTGTCGATAAAGCCCGGCGCGACGGCATTGACGGTAACGAAGGAAGGCGCAAGCTCACGGGCGAGCGCCTTGGTTAAGCCCGCAAGGCCCGCTTTTGCCGCCGAGTACAGGACTTCCATGCTCGCGCCCGTTTTGGCAAACACCGACGAAAGGTTAATTATACGCCCAAAGCCCGCGCGCACCATATCCGGCGCATAGACACGGCTGACGCCGATCGCGCTTTTTAGGTTAGCGGCAAGCACGGCCTCCGTCGATTCTGGGCTTTCCTCACAAAACAGCTTTCTGTGCGCAACGCCCGCATTGTTGACCACCGTATCGACAAAGCCGAACGTTTTTTTTGTTTCGCCGTACATTTTTTCGACCGCCGCCTCGTCGGCAACGTCGCAGGCGTACGCGCACACGAACTTCCCTTCCGCTTGCAACTCCGCGACGATTTTTTCCGCTAAATCGGCGGATTTTTTATAGCAAAAAGCAACGCGGTAGCCCGCCCGGGCGAACGCATACACCGCGGCTTGTCCGATTCCGCGCGTCCCGCCGGTGACGAGCGCCGCGCGGTAAGGGGGGGTACTTTGTGTAGGGGTTTGCATAATAGTTCTCCGTTTATAAATGATAAATGATGAATGATAAATTGTGGATGGGGTTTTAAGCGGTTTTCAAATAAATCATCCGCCATTTATCATTCATCATTTATCATTTATCATTACTTCAAGTTGTCCGGCAAATCATTTTCAAACAATATCACCTTATTAGCGCCGTGAATCATGCCCAATTTTTGCATCGCCTCGCCAAGGGAGGCGCATAAAATAATCCGTTCCTCGCTCATGCCCGCCTCGAGCGCGCCTTTTTTAATCCGGGCGCCGCGCGAGGAATTCAGGATTGCGTAATCGCACGCGCCCGCCATCGCCCGGCCAAATTCCGTATTGGCGGCTTCTTCTTCCGCGCCAAGCTCCACGAGGCCGGGCGTAACGACGATGCGCGTGCCGGCAAATCCCGCCAACACCTCCAGCGCGTTTTTTGCGCCGTCCAAATTGGCGTTATACGCGTCGTCAATCACCACCGTATCGCCTTGCTCAATCAGCTCTAAGCGGTGCGGAACGGGCTTTAATTCTTTCACCGCCGCCGCGATTTCCTCTAAAGCCACACCCATTTCCAGCGCCACCGCCGCACACAGCGCGATTTGCGCGGGGATGTGCTTGCCCAGCAGCGAGGTTGTCATTAGGGCGGAAGCTGTCACGGGGTCGGGCTTGCTGACAGCGGGAGCAAGGGTTTCGGAGTGCCCGGGAGAATCATTCGCTGTCAGTAAGCCTGACCCCGTGACAGTTATTAACCGAAATTCCGTACCGGCTTTAGAGAAAGTCGCATCCGAATACATTACGACTGCGCCAACTTTTTCATCCATATTTGTAATTTGTAATTTGTAATTTGCAATTTGACTTTGTGCGCCCGTTATGACTTTCGCTATCCCGCATTGCCCGAACATCTCCGCCGCGCCCGCGCTGTCGCCGTTAAAGAACGCGCGCCCCGATTTGGACAGGCTTTCAATAAGCTCGTATTTTGTCTTAAATAGGTTCTCAGCGCTTTTAAACGTCTCTAAATGTTGGTTGCCGATGCCGGTAATCACGCCGTATTGCGGTTTGACTAAGCGGCAAAGCTCCGCGATGTCGCCGACGTATCGCGCGCCCATCTCCGCGATAAACACCTCCGTGTCCGATGTGAGCGACTCCCCCACCGTTTTAGCGATGCCCATCGGCGTGTTATAGCTTTCGGGCGTTGCCAAAACCTTGTACTTTTTAGAAAGCATCGCCGCCAGCATGTTTTTTGCGGTCGTTTTGCCGAAGCTGCCCGTAATGCCGATTTTGACAAGACCCGGGTTCGCCGCCAACGCCTTGGACGTTTTTTTCTTAAAGCAGTTTTGGATTAATTTTTCGACCGGGAGCAAAATGTAATGCGCCAAAGCCACGGTAAAGGGGATTAAAAAAAACGCGAGGGCGGCAAAGGCGTAATAGGTCGCGGCAAAGCCGTCGCCGAAATTAACGGACAGCGGGATTCCCAAGGCGAGCAAGCCGAAAACAAGCCCGCCGTTTAGAATGCACGTAACCGTCGCCAGCCTTCGGATGCGCCAGGTATGCTTGAGCGGCGTTTTTTGCCGGCCGGACTTTCGGCTTATGACGGTAAACAACACCCCAAGCAGAAGAAATATGAGCATCCCGAAATAAAACGCCCACGCAAATGCCGAAAAGCACGCCAAATACACCGCCATACCCGCACCGGAAAGAAATGCCAGCGCAAAAAAACGCGCCGCATAATCGAACTTACTCGCCTTAAACCACGCCGAAACCCCTTTCATCCTATAAGACGAAAGCTGCAGCATTTGGAACATCTTATAGCTTGCCGCAGTTAAAACAACTGCAGCCAAAACGATGAAAACGATGCGGATAATGAGGTCGGGCATGGGGGGCTCCTTTTAGTCGCAGTGAAAAGTGAAAAGTGAAAAACTAAGGATGTTTTTTATTGTACCATACTTAATAAATATCCGCAACTCTTCACTTTTTGTTTTTCACTTTTCACTGTCAATAAATGCGTTGAGTATGGCATAAAATTCTTCGGGGCTGTCCAAAAACGAGTAGTGCCCCGCGTCCTCCAGTACAACCAAACCGCTGCCGGGGATTTTGCGGCGCATTTTTTTTGCCATGTACAACGGCGTGTCGCGGTCGTTCCGGCCCCAAACCAGCAGCGTAGGGCATTGGATTTTGGGCAAGTGCCGGTCTAAATGCGTGTTGACGACCCGCACAAAAACGGGCTTCATGAATTCGGGCAGTGCCTTATAATCGGCCGAGCCCGCGCTTTTCGGCGCGTGGCCGAAACGCTTTTTGAGTTTATACCAAAATACCTTTATTCGGTACTTAAGCCCGCGTCTCGGCTTTACGCCCGCCGCGTCTGTCAGGATGAGCTTTTGAATTCGGAGATCGGGGCTCGGGGGACGGGATTCTGTGGTTGGGTATAAGGTATCAAGGCATAGGGCACAAGGCATAGGTAATGGATTACGCATATCACCGATACCTGCGCCTTGTGCCTTGATACCTGTGCCTTTTTCGGGACTCGGGACTCGGGATACAAATCCATCTTCTTTCAACCGACAACTGATAACTGACAACTGACAACTCTCTTGAGCCGCCAAAATAATCGCGATGCGGCCGCCGAAGCTGTGCCCTAAAAGGTTTATCCGGGTCAGGCCGAGTTGTCCTAAAAAATCCCGCACCGCTCCAGCGTATTCGAAAATCCCAAAGTGCCCGGGCGGCGGGTCGGAAGAACCGAAATACGGCAAATCCGGCATCACGACGCTTTTACCGGCGGCAACCAAACAATTATATATGCCGCGCATGGTGTCCGTGCTTGCGCCCCAGCCGTGTAGCAGCACCGTCGTGTCTGGTCCGTTACCCTCGAATCTTTCGTAAGATAGCTGGAGGCCGTTGACGGTGAGGCACATGGGAGCTCCTTCGTCGCAACGAAAAACGAAAAATGAAAAACGAAAAACGTCGGACGGTATTTTTTATTCGAAAAAATTGTTTGAGAATATCGAAGAACGGGGTTAAAAAGAGGCTGAAATACACCTTTGGCGACATTCGTTTTTCGTTTTTACTTTTTCATTATTACTGCGTCCCTGCCCTCTCCATAGTAATTCTTGCGGACCGAAATTCTTTCGAACCCATGCTTTTCATACAGCGCGATTGCAGGCGCGTTCAATGCGCCGACTTCTAAAAATACGGTTCTTGTCCCCTTTGCCCCGGCATCCGACCGCAGGGCGTTTAAGAGCTGATCCGCGATTCCTTGGCGCCGGAAGGCTTCGGCGACGGCAATGTATTCGATTTCCGCCTCAAGCCCGGCGTGCTTTATACAGCCAAAGCCAACGATATTCCCGTCCCGCTCGTCCGCGTAAAACGAATATAGGGGGTCGGCGAGCGCGGCTTGAAACATTTCTAACGTCCACGGGTGGTGCGTGAAGCTTTCTGTCTCAATCGCGGCGATGGCAGCAGCGTCATCGGGAGTTGCAATGCGTATCATGGGTGCTCCTTTTACTTTTCACTTTCCACTTTTCACTTTTCACTTTTCACTCTTCACTGAAAGCCGGAAGCTTTCCTCCGCCTGGCTTTGGCGCACATACAGCGGAACGGCTTGGCAATAATCCACCGCGCCGCGTTTTTTATAAGCATTTATCGCCGCCAAAATCAATGCGGAACCGTCGGTTTTTTGCGGTGCAATCGGATAACCGAGCGGCAAAACAAGCTTTTCCATGGCGGCGTCGGGGCAGATTATGGCATTGTCCCGGTGTGAATCAGAGTTGGCGGGCAGCGCGCTTGATAACGCGTGGCCTGCGGGTTTTGGCGGATTGCCATCCGCCCCTACGACGGCGGGGCCACACCCGACGGCGGGGGCAAGCCCGACGACGGGGGCAAGCCCGACGACAGGGGCAAGCCCGACGACGGGGGCAAGCCCGACGACGGGGGCAAGCCCGACGACGGGGGCAAGCCCGACGGCGGGGGCAAGCCCCCGCCCTACGATAAACTCTGCAATCTGCGCGCAGCGAATCGACACAGGTAGCTCTATGCAATTGCGGCTTTCGTCAAACACGGCGACATACGCCCAACCGTTCGACGCATCGGACAGGGTTATTAACTTATGTGCCGTCGCCTGATCCCTGATCTCTGACCCCTGATCCCTGACCCCTGACCCCCGATCCCTGACCCCTGACCCCTCATTATATGACAAAACCTCCGCGTACGTTACGGGCACGAGCCTTACGCCCGTAAACTGCGCGAGCGCCCTTGCCGCGGTGAGCCCGATGCGGATGCCCGTAAACGAACCGGGACCTGTTACAACGGCAATAAAATCCAGCTCCGACGGTAGCATTAGTGCCTCGCAAAGCAAGGCATCGATAAACGGCATAAGCACGGAGCTCGCCTTTTTAAACTCCGCGTCCGTTCGGGCGAAAACCTTTCCGTCCGCATATACCGCGGCCTCCACCGCCGCGCCCGCCGTATTGATAGCTAAAAATTTCATAGTCACTTTTAACTTTTCACAACGATTTCCCGCTCGGTTTCGCTGATCGATCGAATCGTAACCGACGTAACCTTTCTGCCAAAAAAAAGCTCCGCGATGTTCTCGTGCCACTCGACGCACGATACGGTATCTGACGCGCCGATCGCCTCATAAAGCCCGGCTTCTATCGCCTCTGCCGTGTTTTTTAGGCGGTACGCGTCGATGTGGCACAGCGTTAAGCCTTTGAGGGTTTTGTATTCGCGCGCGAGCTGGAACGTCGGGCTAAGCACTTCTTCGGTTACGCCAAGAGCGGCCGCGACGCCTTTTACAAACACGGTTTTGCCCGCGCCCAAAAACCCGCTCAACAATACGATGCTACCGCCGGCCAACGTTTTTGCCAAGGCGGCTCCCGCTTCAAAGGTATCCACTTCCGATCGGCTCAACTGTATCATGGATACATTATATCATGCCCCGCATATTTTTTCAAGCTATTTAAACGAATAACGAATAACGAAAAATGAAAAACGAGGGATATGTGTTTGAAGGTTCAAATTGCTGGTTTTTTTGTTCCACGCACTTTTATTGTTTCAATTATAAAGTTTCGTCCGACGTTTTTCGTTTTTCGCCATAATCCCATCCGTCGCTATTCGCTATTCCCTATTCGCTAGCCTAAACGCCGGCATCGGACTTACCTTGTGCAGGTTCATTTTGTGAAGCTTGTCTATCCGCTCTTTTACCCCCGCATCCCCGCAAACTCCTTCCCGGATGTAGCGGTCTAAAACCGCGTAACTAAAACCTAAGTTTTCCTCGTCTGCCTTGCCGCTAAGCCCGTCAATCGGCGTTTTGTCCACAAACCGCGACGGCAGCCCCAATGCACGGCCGACCGCTTTAACCTCGGTGACAGTCAAATTCGACAACGGAGAAAAGTCCCCCGCCGAATCCCCGAACTTAGTAGCATACCCAACGTAATCCTCGGATAAATTTGAGGTATTGGCAACGCGTCCCCCCACGGCGGCAGACACGGCATACAGCGCCGTCATGCGGATGCGTGCCGGCGTGTTGAGCATTACACAAGGGGGCGGGGCACTTTGTGTTATCCGGCTCGCTTGCCCGTCCGCTTCCCCAGTTTTCCCGATTACACAAAGTTCCCCGCCCCCTTGTGTAATTCCATCATATAAAGCTTGCGTGGCGGCGCCGATGTTGATTTCCATATACGGAATCCCCAGCGTTTTGCATACGTCGTAAGATACGTCGATGTCGTCTTGGACGCCTTGGGGTAGCATTACGCCGACGACGCGCTCCTTGCCGAGCGCCTCGCAACATAGAGCGGCGACGACGGTACTGTCCTTGCCGCCGCTGATGCCGACCACCGCCTTAGTTTCGGGCAAGCCATTGTCGCGAAACCACCCGGCGATCCACCGCACGATGTCGGTTTTGGTTTTGTTTGCGTCAAACATAGAAAATTTTCTCCGGAAATTTTTTAGGGGTCAGGGGCTAGTGATACGTTAAATCTTTTGCTTGACTAATTGACAATGACAATGGGATAAAGTCTCTTTAGCTTAACTCTTGCGTCTTTCGTAGTGAATTGCCAGTCTACCTCTTTTGAATTGTT
>Ga0123356_10005375_pt1 | contig 13048 bp, 11 predicted proteins | sample TergutEmb28metaG_2_FD_92546 | JGI IMG/M metagenome (GOLD analysis project Ga0123356, IMG submission 92546) | Embiratermes neotenicus P3 segment gut microbial communities from Petit-Saut dam, French Guiana - Emb289 P3 | ecosystem: Host-associated > Arthropoda: Insects > Digestive system > Gut ... | reverse complement strand
GTTCGCATCACGATCCAGGCCGCAAGAATCGTCGCCCTCGATTCCGGTGATGGGCGGCCAGTCGATTACGACCTTCGCGGCCTCACGGTACTGCCTGGTTGGATCGACGCGCATGTGCACATGACCTGGATCTTCGGGAAGGACGGCAAGAATGCGGGGACCGACGGCATTACGCAAGAAGATGCCTATAAAGCGGCATCGAACGCCTGGTTGACCTTGATGGCCGGGTTTACCACCGTGCAAAGTGTGGGTGCGCCGAACGATGTGCCGCTCCGGGACGCGATTGCACGTGGAATACTGCCCGGACCGCGCATCCTTACCGCAGTTCAGCCGCTCGAAGGCAAGGGCGATGCGACGGGCACGCCGGATGAGATTCGAGTATTTGTCAGAAGGCAAAAAGCGGCTGGCGCTGATCTGATTAAGATCTTTGCCTCAAAGTCCATTCGACTGGGCGGCGGAATGACGCTTTCGCAAGCACAATTGGACGCAGCTTGCGACGAAGCGAAGAGGCAGGGACTGCGTACTCTTGTGCATGCCTATAAGGATGCTGTCCGAGCAGCAACCCTCGCCGGCTGCACTGAAGTCGAGCACGGTACTCTGGCTAGCGAAGACAATTTGAAGTTGATGGCTGAGAAGGGTGTATATTTCGATCCGCAGTGCGGACTCGTACTCGAGAATTACTTGCTCCACAAGGACCAGTATCTCGGCACATCCGGTTACACGGCCGAAGGCTTCGATGCGATGGAAAAAATCATTCCTATGGACCACGAAATCGCGCAGCACGGAGCCCGAACGCCGGGCCTCAAAATGGTGTTCGGTACAGACGCGGTGGCGGGCGCTCACGGACGCAATGCGGAAGAGTTTATCGACCGCGTGCGGGATTGTGGCGTCGAGCCAATGGCTGCGATGATCTCGGCGAATTCGGTGGCTGCAGAGGCGATGGGTATGGGCATGGAGATTGGCTCCGTTGCTCCCGGCCTGCAGGCGGACATCATCGCCCTGGATGGCGATCCACTGAAGGACATCACGGCCGTTCGACGGGTTGTGTTTGTGATGAAGGGTGGAATTGTTTATAAGAATTCCGCTCCCGGCGTGATCCCCTCTTTCGGCGGCGTCCAGCCATAAAGGATGCTCTACCTTCTCGGTTTCCAGGGACTGTCTGGACGAGAGCTGGATTTGCGATTATGCTCTCGCATCATGAACCGACGTAGCTTCCTTCAAGGCACGGCCGCTGGGGCCGCCAGTCTCGCGTTTCCATATCATTTGCACGCAGAATCAGGCGAGCTCAATCCGATCTACATGCAAATCGAGAAACAGCACCAGCAGTCTGTTCAGCGATTGCAGGAGTGGATCAAACAGCCTTCCATCGCTGCAGAGAACCGGGGGTTAAATGAAGGCTGTGATCTGACCATGCAGTTTCTGCGCGAGGCCGGCTTCGGCCAAGTCACAAGGCTTTCGACCGACGGCCAGCCGGGAATTTTTGCCACACTCGATGCCGGTGCGCCGAAAACCCTGGGGCTTTACTTTATGTACGACGTGAAACAGGTCGATCCAACCGAATGGTCATCGCCGCCCTGGACGGCTGCGCTCGTCGAAAAGCCTGGGCTTGGAACTGTAGTGATGGGTCGAGGAGCAGTGAATCAAAAAGGTCCGCAAGCATCATTCATCGCGGCACTTCATGCGATCCGTGCGGCGGGTCGAAAACCACCAGTAAATCTCGTGTTGGTCGCGGAAGGAGAAGAAGAAATCGGTTCGCCACACTTTGCGCAGATTGTGCGGCGCCCGGAAGTCATCGCGGCGCTGAAGCCATGCGTCGGAATTTTTATGCCCTCCTCGGAACAGGATCTCGATGGGGCGGTCGTAATGACACTTGGAGCCAAAGGCGTCGTTGAACTTGAACTGGTGTGCAGCGGAGAGAGATGGGATCGCGGACCGCGTCACGATATTCATTCCAGCAACAAAGCGCGTGTCGATAACCCGGCATGGCATCTTGTCGAAGCGCTGGCGACGCTTGTGTCGCGTGACGGCAACGACCCAGTCATCGAAGGCTTTGCAGATAGGGCGCGCCCGCTTTCCCCGGACGAAAAGACGATGATTGCCAGAGCGGCTGTGCGGTTGGATGAAAATGTGGCGAAAAAGCAGATGGGAGTGGGCCATTGGATCCACGACGTTGGCTGGCAGGAGTCGCTTGAAATGCTGATGTCGCGCCCTACAGTGAACATCGAGGGTCTGGTAGGAGGCTACACCGGTCCCGGCGGAAAAACCATTCTGCCGCACCGGGCAGTCGCAAAGATTGACATGCGCCTGGTACCTGATATGCAGGCAAGCGAAGCCCTCAACGCTCTTAAAGCCCATCTCGCCAAACGTGGCTTCAGCGATATTGAAGTAAACATGACGGGTGGTTACAACCCCAACAGCACTTCCGGGGACACCGCTCTCATCCGGGCGCAAACTGCCGTCTACAAAAACTGCGGCATCAATCCAATCGTGCTGCCGCGGAGCGCGGGCTCCTGGCCTGGATACGTGTTTACGGATGAACCATTAAGTCTCGCGGCCGGACACTTCGGCATGGGGCATGGCAATGGGGCACATGCTCCTGATGAGTATTACCTAGTCGAATCGAAGAACGAGAAGCTACAAGGAATGAATGGTGCAGTGCGCTCTTTCGTTGATTACCTTTACGAAGTTGCTGCGATCGCATAAGCTTTTGGCGGTGCAGTCGTTCTTTTCGAGCACTCCGATCCGATAGCGAAAGGGCGTGTCAGGGCGAGAGAGCGGTGAGGAGGCTGGCCAAGCGTGACCCCAGTGTCGGCACTGGTTGCATGCAAACGGACACGGCGCGTTCTCGCCATTCTTGGCCGTAGCTATGCACGAAACGCGCCTTCCGACTCCACCTGAATACGGAGCACTTATGCAGCCGATCGAGGCACGATTCGTGGGTGTTGAACTCTACTTCGAAGATCTCCAGAGAGCGAAGGACTTCTATGAAAAAACCCTCGGTCTTCCGCTTTCTGACGAGCAAATCGGGCATCACGCCAAATTTGAGAGCGGTGCAGGCTTTGTTTGTCTCGAGCGGAAGGGTGCGGAGCCTTACCCCTCCAAAGATAAAGCAGTGCTGTTCTTCGAAACCACTGACCTGAAATCAGCCGTGGAAGCCGTCGGCCAGGACAAATTCGTCCACGTGGAAGAAAGATGGGCTGTTCTGCACGACCCCGAAGGCCATAATGTTCTGTTCATCCAGAGGCCCGCGGGGCCGGATTCAAAAGGTCAGTAGACGTAATATCCTGGCCAATTATGTGCTCGCTTGCACGCTGGGGCGGCGGTGAGCTCTTTACTTCTTGCCGCGTTGAAAGTGATGTTTCCCAGCGCCACCGGATTCTGGAAGACGAGCTATCCCGACGGCACTGGGGCTGGAGTCTTTCTTTCTCGAGCGGTGAACCTCCCGCCGGGCAAAACTTCTCCTCGGATGTGAAATGATCGAAAGAAGTCGCAAATTTGAGTATGAGTCTTATTTCGAGACTTGACTCGGGTCTGCGCCCGGTGCTGTGATGGCGAAGAATGTCGGAGCGCCATATTCTCTTTTCACGGCCCGATCTGCCGCGTGATGATCACTAGACCACTGTTCACTCTGGATCCTGAGCAATCTGTCTGTCTCGAAGATGAGAAGCCAGCCGTCCCTGCGCGACGAAGAATCGCTCATGTCGAGCTGGCTTCCGCGAAAGCTCAATTGCGTGAACATGCTGGAGGCGTCAAAAGCAAGATTTGCTCTCGACATGGCTTCACCCGTTGGGCCAGAGAACTTGTGAAAGGTGTTGGCCGTGGGTTCCCATGCGAAGTGACGAAGAGCAACGACAACCTGCAACCCGAGTATTCCACGCTTTCCCGGTGGAAGTTGATTGAACGGAGGCTTGTCGTCTGGAAGGATGTAGAAAGGGAGGTCGGGCATCATCAGGTTACGCTTGCGCCCGCTACAGTTCTCCTGCAAGAGAACAACAGCACGACGGGATGGTTTCGTGGCAATCTCGGTATGGATTTGCTCAATCAGGCTCGCGGGGTTGACGTTGATTTTGAGTCTATGACCCTCACTTTGCAGTGACGGCCGCGTCTTACTTTGGCTGGATGGCATTCTACGCCGCCTCTGCGCCCAGTGCCCAGTCATGAGGTGCCAACTGAGTGGACTGAAATCTTAGGACCGCGCAAGTCAATGAAGGCGCGGGTACTTGGCTCTTTACCAAGAGTCAGTTGACCTACATCAGTCTTGCTCATTAGACATAAAACTCCCTCGCCGCAGCGGCACGCCCTTGCTCGTGGGGGGACCAGACGCGACAATCTTCCGTTACGGCGTACCGTTCTCTGGTTTTGAGGCAAACCCGGAGCCGTCAGCATCGTCTAATACGTTCTCTGCGCCACTTTCAATCTTGAACGCGCAACAGCGCGGAATTTGGAGGTTTCGCTGATGAAAAACATATTGGTAACAACCCTGTTCATGCTGTCGATGCTAGCCTGGGCGGCGGCACAACAGCCCGGTAGTGCCCCGGAGCAGAACAGTGGGCAGACTGCTTCCCCGAGTTCGCGGGCGCCAGGCGCAACTCAAACTCAACCATCCAAGCCCGGCGGCGCTGACCCGGCCGGACCCCGAGGCCAAGAGTCGCAGGCACCTGTCACGGAGGGCTGCCTGGGTGGCAGCGCCCCGAACTACACGATCACGGACAATACTGGCACCGTCTACAAACTGAATATGCCTCCCAACGCCGATACGTCTAAGCTGGCGTCACACGTGGGAGAATCAGTGCAGGTCAAGGGTGATGTCAAGGACGTTGATAAGCCGGGTAATGCCTCAATCGATGTCCAAGCCATCGGTCGAGGAACGGGTAATTGCCCAGCCAGCGGTCCGAAGAATCCACAGCCACCGCCGAAGCGGTAGGTTGAAAGTGATCGCTCGTATTTGAGAATCCCGGGAAAGCCGGGATTTTTTTCTCTTCCGGCAGCGACCCGCCGAAGTCGGCGTTCTGGTCACGGATTGTGCTTTTAGCGCCAGCTCCCGTGATCTTTCGGGGATTGGATGTACGGACGCCTATCCAGCAGGAAAGCCGGGGTGCCGCGGTTCGTCTTGGGCAGGCTGTTCTCCTTGAAAGCCATCGCTCAGCATTGGTACTTATTCCTACCAGGGTTCCCGAGCGCCTCGGCAGCCGTGGCAAGTTGAGCGTCAAATCCGGGCTGCCATTCTCTACCGAGAGAAGCAAGCCGACTCAGGACGTGCAAAGCGTCAGCCTACGGTCTCGACTGGAAACACCTGATCACGACGTGGATGCCATTCACCAAGGCGAATGCGGCGGCGCTCAAAGCGGCACCCCTATGTCTTACGAACGTCATTCTATGGCTGCTTAAGGAATCGCAAATAAAAGGCGGCAAACACCAGAACGATTCCGATGTTCACCATCAGTCGTTCCCAGAAATGGTTCCTGAAGATCAGGACATCTACTGTGACGATGACGGCTATCATCGCCACCACGTAAGGCGCGGCAATCATCGGTCTTGCCATTGCGATTACACCGGATCTAGCGGTTTGAGCTTCAGATCGCAGCCCGGATTCATCATGTGCCCATTCTTTTTCGTGTCCTGAAGAACGGTGGGGTTGCCCATGGCTCCAGATCATACGCCAGCCCACGAGGTTTGGAAATCAAATGAGCCGGCTCGCCTTGGTGGCACACGATTTTCACCTCCGCGCCTGGGTTCAGAGCGTCCACCGACCCATAGTGGGCAATGCATCTCATCTCTTTTTCACTGCGGTAGAACATGATTGCAATCGCGAACACTAAAAGCAGAAAAGCAAGCAAGATGTCCCCCACAGCGCCGCCGGACTAGTTCATTCACGCGAAACTGTTCCGGGCCTCCAGTCTCGACGATGCCGTTTACTAACAGAGAGAAACCAGAAAGACGGAAGCCGCTGCCCACACCGACCATGTGAGCACTTGTTTGTTGACCGACCAAGGCTCTGGCATTGGTTTGATCGCTTGGATCCCCGAGAAGTAAGAATTGGAGATCAAATCGTTCTGCGGGTATGACGCCGGCAACCATCAAGAGTCCATATCCTTGAGTTTTGTCCTTGATTGGGGGACAACATCTCATAGAAGAAGTACTCACTGAGGAGTCCCGCTTACGATGTCGCCCGTAAGTTGAATTCCCAGGTCTCTGCCGTAAGGTCCTTCCCAAAGCTATGATGCTTTTCTTCGTGCACCACCTGGAATCCCGCCTTTTTGTAGATGCCTCGCGCGGCATGAAGATTGCTCTGTGTCCACAGCGTGATCTTTTGGTACCCGGCCTGCCGCGCGAATCGGATACATTCTTCAACTAGCCGCTTGCCAATGCCCAGTCCGCGCGCTTGCTGTTCAACGTGCAACAGACGCAGTTTTGCAATTTTCTCCGATTCCTTCGCGACCAAAACAGCACCTACCCTTTCTCCATCCTTTTCGGCGACCCAGGCACGTTGGCACCTGGGATCGTAATTCTTGATGAATTGCGCCACAATTTCCGCCGCCAGCGCCTCGTATGTCCCATCCCACCCGTATTCCTCGGCATAGAGAATTGCTTGCCGATGGACGATCCAGCCCAAATCGCCCGGCTGGTGCTGTCGCAGCAAATAGGGAGTTGTCCCTTCCGCTCGGTCCCCCAGCAGACTACGGATTGTCTGCACCGCGTCTACTAAATGCTTCCGCTCCGTGGGCGACAGTTCGCTGAGCATTGCTGCGATATTGCGGTTTGAGCGCTCGTCGAGCGGTACAAACGCTCTCCGGCCCTTGGCGGTCAGGGAAAGAAACCTCTGTCGTTCGTCGATCTTCGACTGATCTCGCCTCACGAGTTTCCGGCGTTCGAAATCCCGCAGGATGCGACTCATATATCCGGCGTCAAGCCCGAGCTCCTTGCGGATATCGGTGGCTGTGGGCTGCCGACGGTGCGCTAGCTCATACAAAACACGAGCCTCGGCAAGAGAAAACGGGCTGCTCACCATTCCATCCAGCACGCCAATTTTGCGGGTATAAAAGCGGTTGAACGCGCGAATCGCGCTCACCTTTTTAGCGGTGGCAGATTCCGGCATGGTGTCTCCAATGCAGTTGACAATAGCATACATGCAGTTGCTGATGTCAACTATGAAGCGTGAACCTCGTGCCAATTTGCAGAAAGGCTATTGCGAGCTGTTTGCTGGACCATGCAGAGCGCACCCAGTGACCCGCTGTGTGCATTCCCGCTTCGTCAGCGGAAATCATTTCTGCCGCCGATTCAGCTGGTCCAGCTTTTCTTTCAGCTGGTCCAGCTTCTGCCCCGCCTCGCCCAACTTGCCTTCGGCGGTGAGCCGCTGATAATCGGCCAGGTCTTTAGCTGCGCCGGAAATGAGAACGGACAGATCCGCGGCTGGTTTGGCACTGGCTGCCGCGGCGTTGGCGATCGGCTCAATGGCAGGAGCTGCGGTACTTAATGACGCGGCCTCGTTGCCGAACATGGCTCTCATGGCCGCATCGAAATTTGGGCCGTATACGAGGCGGTCTTGCAGTGCGAGCACGACCAGGCGCAGTTCGGGCATGGGACTGCGTTCGGCCTGGAGATAGATGGGTTCGGCATACAGGAGCGCCTTGCCGCAGGGGATCACGAGCAGAGTTCCGCGGCGAACGTGCGAGCCTTGCTGGTTCCACAGAGTCAATTGTCCGGAGAGCTGGGCATTCTGATCGATGCGGGCTTCGATCTGCAGCGGGCCAACGACCAACCTGGTTTTCGGAAAGTCATAGACGATGGAGGTTCCGTAATGCACGCCATCGCTGCGGCCAGCAATCCAGCTGATCAAGTTGTCGCGGTTGGCCGGGGTGAAGGGCAGGATATTGACGAATTCCACGTTGCTTTCGCCGGGCAGTTTCATGAGAACAAAATTAGGCTCCATCGTCTTCGTGGTCTGCTCACCGGAGTCGCCCAAACCGACTTCGGTAGCCACTGTCCACAGGTCTTCGCGGTTACAGAACACTTCCGGATCGGTCATGTGATAAAGCGCATACACCGCCGCCTGCATCTTGAGTAACAACTCCGGGTAGCGTACGTGTTGGCGTAACGCGGCTGGTATGGCCGAGGCATCTTTGAATAACGAGGGAAAAATCTGGCGATAAGCGTTGAGGACGGGGTCTTGGGGATCGAAGACATAGAACGTGGTGGTGCCATCGTAGGCATCGACGACCACCTTGACGCTGTTCCGCATGTAATTCACGGAATTCCCGTTCAGTAGATAGTGCCTGGAGTAGGGATAAGTGTCTGCAGTGGTGTACGCGTCGAGCATCCACAGGAGCCGGCCATCGGAGATGACGATGTAAGGGTCGGATTCGTACGTGAGAAACGGAGCGAGAGCAGTTACGCGGTCGTCCACGGTGCGCCGCATGAGAAGGCGGCTTTGAGGGGTAATGTCGTCACTGAAGGGAAGCTTCGTCAAATCTCCTTCATTAATGGCGATAAGGATGCGGCGCAGAAATCCGCCAATAGCAATACCGCCCGTGCCTTGGTACGCAGTTAAGTTGTTGGTCTGGCCCTGGGGAAAATTGAATTCCTGTTGCCTGGTCTTGACGTACACGTCGTTTCCGGTGAGTTCTCCGAAATAGATTTCCGGGCGCGTAACCTGGATGCTTGACACTGTGCTTTGCACCGGCATATTGCTCAAGAAAAGCGTGGGCAGACCTTCGGGAGTGAATCCATTCACCGGATTCATAGTGATGCCGAAGCCGTGGGTGTAGATCAGTTTTTCGTTGATCCAGTTACGGCTGCTCTCGGGAAGTTTGTCGACGCTCAACTCACGCACGGCGAGCATGACTTGTTGCACATTGCCGTCGATGTCGTAGCGGTCGATATCGATGTCGGGAAAATCGTAATAAGTGCGGATCTCCTGAATCTGACGGAGAGTATCCCGCAGGGCGCGCCAGTCCCACAAGCGGATGTTCTGTAGCGTGGCTTGATTACTCGCCGCATCGGTGGCTTCGACGGAGGTCTCAGCAGGAAACTCACGCCGCGAGACGAGATCCAAGCCGTATGCTTCCCGGGTCAGTTCGATATTGTGGGAGATGTAAGGCCGCTCCCGATCCAGTTCGTTGGGCTTGACGATAAAGCTGCCCACGTACCAGGCCACGAGTTGTACAGCGACATAGCAGAACACGGCCGGAACGGCTGCCGCCACCAACCAGCGCACGCGTGGCGGCGACACGACATTGAGAAGAGCGATACCAGCGCCCACCACGAGTGCCGCGCAGACAATGAGCAGTCCGGGTAGCCTGATGTGCGCATCGGTATAGGAAACGCCGCTGAAAATCGTGTGCTCCTCAAAGAGCGCTCCGAAGCGGCTCAGATAGACTTGCAGGGCGATGACCAGCAGCAGGAAGGCAAGGGCAATCGATACTCCGCGCCAGGAGGATGGAATGGATCTGCCACGATATGCGGATAAGATTTGGAAAGCGCCGGTAATCAGAACAAAGAAAAGCGCTACGACGCTGCCGATGATGGCGATCGTCAGCAGCCAGCCCGCGATCAACTGCCACACCGGAAGAGTAAACAGATAAAAATGGAGCGGCCGACCAAAAATGGGATCGACCATGGAACTCCGGCTTCGTTGTGCATACCAGTAGAGCGCGAAGGCGTTCCACTCTTCCATCATGCTGGCTCCCGTTGCTAGGGCAATAACAACAAACACCAGCCGTGCTATGAAATTCATGATGCGCGTGACCGGCAATTTGAGGGGCTGACGGCCGATGAAAATGACGCCGCCATCTGGCAAGTCAGGCTGGTACGCCTGCTTGAGGACAAGAAACCATCCGTACAGAATGAGCAATGTCGCGGCGAAGAAAATCGCGAATACCGACCACTGCATGCTTAGAGTCCTTCGATAAATGCTTTCGTATCCGAGGGAGCCGAACCAGAGGAGATTGACGTAGTACGACAGAGTCGTCCCGCTACCGAAGATGAGAAAAACAACTAAAACAAGGATAACCAGAAAGCGGCGGCGGTGGTTGGAGGGTCGCCTGGGCCAGTCGATGGACTCACGCATTACGCGACTTCACTTTGATCATGTTTTCAACTCGTACCCCGATAGCAGGACGGATCATACTCTATTTGCTTGCTCTTAACGAAATCCAGACACTTCGGGAAAATGATGGGATGCCGTGTAAGAAGCAATTTATCGAACGGAACCTCGGAAAGCGTAATCGGAGCCAGCCGCAGCCATTGAGTCTTAAATTAGAATAGCGGCTCCGAAGTCTGCGGAGGTCTCCGTAGAGGGGTTCCGTCTTATGCCTGCAACCAGAACCGCAGCGAGTCTTGCGAGACCACGGCTTGGCCGTCTGTTGCTGTACGTGCTGGCTGGGATTCTAGGCGTGCTCGTGCTCTTCCTGATCTGTGTATTTCTGGTCCTCGAGTGGGCCGCACACCGTCCTTCGCCTGTGCATGCCAATCTCACACAGGAAGAGATAGACATGGAGGAAGCTTGCCTGAAGCAAGTCGGGTTGGTGCTTCGCCACGGAAGCTTCCTGAAAGAACATCCCTTTGCCCCACCCTGGACTGCGCATTCCTTGCCAACTCCCGCCGAATGGGTAACCGGCGGCCCAGGACTACCTGTAGGACACTTGCTAGGTTCGCATCGAGTGCGGGCTGATCTGCTTCGTCCAGACCTGGATGTACTGGAACCCGTGATGGAACGGGCCTATGGAGGCTGGGACAGTGCCGCCAGCCGCGGCTGGAACTGGAATAGTGGTTCTCCGACTGGCGCCAGCAGTTGGGCGGCAAGGGGAACGACCAAATATCGTTCGACGAGGCTTTTTCGGCAGTCGACAAATTGCTTGCGTTTCAACGCGATAACCACACGCAAATCCCGCTCGAGCGGCTTTCACCGTTTGGTGGACACGGCTCGCAAACCGCCCTTCTGGCCAGCGGCCCCGGCGCTGCGTGCAGCGAGAATCTTAAGACGGGTAGAACGGGGCCGATTGAGCTCTTCATCGGAGTTGAACGATCGTGTTATTCCGGAGACCCTGAACAGTTATGCCAGGAGCCAAGTACCGCGCTGATCGTCGAGTTGACGACTACATCAAGTCTCTACCAAGTTGGCAACAGGAAGTGTGTCGGCAGGTGCGAGATCTAGTGCACGCCGCTGACCAAGATGTAAGCGAGACCATCAAGCGTACCAAGCTACCATATTTCACCCTCGACGGTAACATTTGCGCGCTCTTGGGAGCCAAAGACCATGTCAACATTTTCATCTACGATCCGATCGCTCCCGACCCTGAAGGGATTATCAACCAGGGCCAGGGCAATTCCACTGCACGAGCAATACAGGTGTACGAAGGCGAATCGATTAACAAGCGTGCTCTACTAAACCTCTTCAAGGCAGTAATCGCTAACAACCGTGCTGGTGGTTGGCGCAGCCTGAGGCGCCGTCCCTAATCCGCTCATTCCTCCACTCCTGCACTCCTTCTCTAAGAGAGATCGCACTCTTCATACCGGGAGTCTTAGTGGGGTCGATGCATTTGTGAACGCCTGATAGAGTCACAGACCGCGGAGATTGCCCGGTACTTGCGGGAGGCTGAGCGGCTGCTAGTACAGCGGGGCGGTAGTAGTCACATCCACCTCCAACGTCTTCTGGCCGCGTTGAACTTCGAGATGGTAGTTGCCGGGCGAGTAGAAGAGACGCCTAAGTCCGTCCACGCCTAAGCTGGACGCTTTTTGTCCGTTGGCTGAGAAAATCACGTCTCCTTCTTTAAGGCCGCTGGCAGCAACCGGAGAGTCATCGAGCACATGGCCGATGGATACTGTCTTGAGAGACGAATCGGTGGCGTGAAAGATCGCGCCGCCGTTGTCGGATTCCCAAGGCTCGGCGAAATTGGATGCAGGTTCTAGGATTGCTCGCTGATGAGGATAGTCAAGACTCACTCGAAAGTGCCGAAGGATTTCGCCGCCAATCGTTCCGTCATAACTGCGGCCGTAGCTCCGCCATTTGCAGTCGAGAATGCCGTGACTGGCTCTTTGATTTCGAGCGCACCGATCTTGAGGGAGGCGACCCGGCCCAGCCTCTCCCTAAACTCTCCGCCGAGGCCGAATCCGAAAGAGTCGACACCGGGAAGCTTTTCTTGGAGCAGATTATGCTTCTCGACGAAGGGATGGTATAGGCGCAGCGCAGAATAGGTTCCGGAGTCGATGGCCAGTTCACACGAGACAGGATCGTGGCCTGCCAACTGGATAGCGGCATGAAGTAACGCTGCACCATGCTTCTGAGTCAAAGTGACTCGTTCACCGGGACCTGCATAAACGAAGTTCTCAGGTTCGAAAATCGAGAGCGTCCAGTCGGGATAGTCGAGATCGACAACATAACGACGAAAGAGGTTAACCCCAAGAAATCCAGCAATCGCTTTCCCTTCGTGCAATTCCAAATCATACTATTGTGCGATTCCCACGAGCTTCTCGAGAAGTTCGGCATCTCCCAGCCGGAAACTGACGTTCTTTGCAAGGTTAATTTTGGGGCGGAATTCACCATTTCCGGTGACAGTCGCGGTGCCGGATTTTGCAGGTGAAGGGCGGTGGCTGTTTGCTGACTCAACCCGCTGATCGCAGCACCGGTGTCGAGGATCATTTCGAATCTCTTGCGGTTGATCTGTACGGGGAGATAGACGCGGTTGTGAAAGAGCACAAACTCGTGCTGGTTCCGGCAAGGGAGTCAGAAAGCGAACAACCGCACCTCGAGTAAGTTGATGCAAATCCTGATCTCACTCATTAAGTCGGGCGCGAGGGTTTAAGTTTGAACATTTCTAGCATCGTTATTGGAAGTCTCTCATGGGGAAGTGCCCGAGCAGTTCGCCAACTGTGGCGGCGATAGAACTCGATCGCTGTTGCATTCGATTGAACGACGCGAAGATACAGTCTTTCATAGCCGCGAGCGATGATTTCAGCCTCTCCATGCGCGGGCACTCGCTTGCCAACCCCATATCCCCGGCTTTCACGAAGCACCCATAAATCATCCAGCCATTCTCCGCTAGTCCGAACC
>Ga0123356_10005374_pt1 | contig 13048 bp, 10 predicted proteins | sample TergutEmb28metaG_2_FD_92546 | JGI IMG/M metagenome (GOLD analysis project Ga0123356, IMG submission 92546) | Embiratermes neotenicus P3 segment gut microbial communities from Petit-Saut dam, French Guiana - Emb289 P3 | ecosystem: Host-associated > Arthropoda: Insects > Digestive system > Gut ... | reverse complement strand
GCTGTGGTGGATCCCATCTGGCATGGGCCCGCGCCACGGGACCTATGTGACCTACGACCATGAAGCAATGTGCTCTGTGCTGGTGCTTGAAGCCTACCGGGCGGGCGCCGTGGTGGTGGGCGAAGACCTCGGTGTAGTGGCACCGGGTGTGCCAGAATACCTAGCTTCCCGTGGTTTGCTGGGCACCTCGATTGCCTGGTTCGAACGGGCCCAGAACGGGGTGGACAAACTCCCCCCCAAGGCTTACCGGCGTCTGGCCATGACCACGTTGACCACCCACGACCTGCCGCCCACCAACGCCTACCTGGCTGGTGAACACGTGGCGCAGCGCGCCAGGCTTGGCCTGCTGGACGTGCCGCTGGAACAAGCCCAAGCCGCGGCTGCCGAAGACCGCCGCACCATGGTGAACCTGCTGTTGCAGCAGGGCTTCTTGGACTCGGCCAACCGGGACAACGTTGACCAGCTTGTCTTGGCCATGCACCGGCTGTTGAAAGCCACGCCTTCGGTGCTGCAGGGTGTCTCGCTGTCAGACCTGGTGGGCGACCGCCGCAGCCAAAACCTGCCTGGCACCGACCGTGAATACCCCAACTGGTCAGTGCCGCTGACTGACCTCGACGGCCAGCCGGCATACCTGGAAGACATCGAGGCCAACCCAACCTTCCAAGCCATTGTCAAGGTGATGCAAGGGAGCTAGGCGGACCGGATGCCTGCTGCCGTGGCGCCTGAACCACTGGACTGGTTGGGGCCCAGGCCAAGGCGTGTAGCGGCATCGGCGGGCCAGGGTGGTGGCACACCGCCAAACAAACGACACTGCGCCTGGAAGGAACACCACGGGCACAGCGGAGACTTGACAGGTGGGAACTCGCGCCGCCCGGCCATTAGGACAATTGAATCCCACAGTGTGAGGATTTTCAGCTTGGTCCGTTCCAGGTCTGCCGCGGTGGGGGATTGGCGCACAATGTCACGGTTACCCAGGTAGAGCAGTTGCACCACAGCCGGAACCTGACCACGGCTGAGCCACAGAATCAGTGAGTAAAAACGCAGCTGAAACAGCACTTCTCCGTGGAACCTGGGCGCCGGTGACTTGCCGGTCTTATAGTCCACCAGGCGCAGGGCGCCGTTGCCGGGAGCCACGTCCAGCCGGTCCACAATGCCGCGCAGAGTCAGGCCGTCCTCAAGGGTAGCCCGCACCCAGGTCTCTTTGGCCTCCGGTTCAATGGCGGAGGGGTCTTCCAAGTAGAAGTAGCTTTCCACTAGGTCGTGTGCCCCAGCTAGCCAGGCTTGACGCTCTTGCGGGGCGGAGAACAGGTGGTCCAGCTGGGGTTCATCGGCCTGCAAGGTGGTCAATGCGTCAGGCAGCAGGCTGTGAGCGGCAGGTGGGGTGCGCCCACCAGCCGGCAGGTCAAACAGGCGTTCCAACACCAGGTGGACCAGCCGGCCGCGAAGGGCGGCGGGGGAGGGCGGCTCGGGCAGCTTGTCAATGGTCCGGAAGCGAAACAGCTGCGGGCATCGTTCGAAGTCCCCAGCCCTAGACGGGGACAAGGAGGGCTGCACCATGCCTCCACCCTAGGGCACTGCCATGACACCCAGCCTGTGCGCGATTGGTGATGCTGCCGGCCTGCCGTTGGGGCTAGCCAGCCCCTATGTCCGCTAAGGTGCCTGTGTGAGCAGGTCGGGGCAAACCGCAGGGTGGCGCATTGGTTCAATCGGTGGCACGCCTGTCATAGTGACCTGGCCCTTTGTAGTGGTGGCAGGGCTTTTTGGTTACCTCTTTTTCCAGATGCTCTCCCACGGCCGGATGAGGTTCGAATCTAATGGGACCGTGATTGGCGTCACCATTGTCCTAGTGGTGGCCTTGTTCCTGTCGGTGTTGATCCATGAACTGGGTCATGGCCGGGCTGGCAAGATCTATCACCTGAAGCCCCGCGAATACGTCATCACTTTCTTTGGGGGCCACACCAGTTTTGAGGCCGGCGCACTGGCCCCAGGGAGCCGGGCGGTCATCTCCTTGCTGGGGCCGTTAGCCAATCTGGCGCTAGCTGCCGCTTGCACGCTGCTTGTTGCTCCAACCTTGCCGGGCTTCATGGGCACACCCGACCGGCCTTGGCAGGTGTGCCTTGTCTATTTAGCTGGAATCAACGCCTTGATAGGGCTGTTCAACCTGATCCCGGCCGCGCCGCTAGACGGCGGTGGCGTAGTCGAAGCCATTGTCTGGAAAATCTCCGGCAAGCGTAGCCTGGGCGAACTAGTTGCGGCGGTCTGCGGTCTGGTGGCGGCAGCGGGAATACTGCTTTGGGCGGCGCTGCCGCACGGTCAAGACATCTTGGACCAAGTCCTTTTTCGTGTCATGATCGCCGTGATAGTGGGGCAAGGTGCCTACCTGGCGCTCAGGCAAGCCCTGGCGCTGCGGCGCTTCGAGGCCTTCAGTGTGCGCCGAAGCCTGGAACCGGCCATAGCCCTGCCGCATCAGCTAACCGCCAGCCAAGGTCTTGTCGCCGTGAACCAGGCACCTCCGGGCACGTGGGTGGTGGTGCTCGATTCGACCGGTCAACCCGAGGGCGCTATTGATCCGGCAGCCTGGCAGTCGGTGCCGCTGGACCAGGCCGACCAGTTGACGCTGGACAGCGTGATGCAGGTGGTGCCGCGCGGCTGGGCGGTCCCAGTTGCCGCCAGCGGTTTGGACGCCGTGAGGAACTTGGTTGGCCCGGCCAGCCAGACCCACTACCTACCGGTGGTGGAAGGTTCTCAGGTGGTGGGTGTGTTGGACCTGCAACTGGTGCGTCGCTTGGTTGGCCAGCCCGCTAGCCCAGACCACAGTCAGCCTGGCGCCTGACGGCACCGTGACGTGCCAAATCCCGTGGCCTGCTTGCCGCGGTGAACTGGCGTTGTGTGACCGCTTAACGCGCGTTACACCAACCATGCCGGACCCGTCACCTGGGCGGTGCGGCATCGGCTAACCTACAGGTCTAGACAAAGGAGCAGACGTTGGGCAACAACGGACCAACCGGCGCGGCGGCGCGGCGCGGCAACTTCCAACCGGGCGACAGAGTCCAATTGACCGATGCCAAGGGACGGCACGCCACCATAATTCTGCAGGCCGACAAGACCTTCCATTCGCACCGAGGCACCTTCCGTCACGACCAACTAATAGGCCAGCCCGAGGGTGTGGTGGTGTCGACCTTTTCTGGCACCGAATACTTGGCGTTTCGGCCGCTGCTGAGTGATTTTGTGCTGTCAATGCCGCGTGGCGCCACTGTGATTTACCCGAAGGACGCCGGTCAGATAGTGCAGATGGCCGACATCTATCCGGGTGCCCGGGTGGCAGAGGCTGGTGCCGGTTCGGGTGCGCTGACCATGTCACTGCTGCGGGCGGTGGGGGACCAAGGCTGGCTACTGTCGGTGGAGCGGCGTGAAGAGTTTGCCATGGTGGCCAAGGCCAACGTTGAATCGTGGTTTGGCGGTCCGCACCCGGCTTGGGATCTGCGGGTTGGCGAAATGGCTGAGGTGTTGTTGGGTCCGGAGGGTCCTGGCGCGGGTGGACTGGACCGGGTGGTGCTCGACCTGCTGGCGCCGTGGGAGTTGGCCGATGCTTGCGCACGCACGCTGGCACCCGGCGGGGTAGTGCTGGCCTATGTGGCCACCACCACCCAGCTGTCACGCCTGGTGGAGACTTGGCGCGGACACGGTGCCTTCACCGAGCCAGTGGCTTGGGAGTCTATGGTCCGGGGCTGGCACGTCGAATCGCTGGCTGTCCGGCCGGCGCACCGCATGGTGGGACACACCGGGTTCCTGGTCACTGCCCGCCGCATGGCACCCGGCTACAGGGCGCCGGAACGCCGCCGCCGTCCAGCGCCCGGTGCACAAAACGCCGAGGGTCTGGAGTGGAACGCCGCCGCTTTGGGTCTACGTGAGGTGTCCGAGCGGAAGCTGCGCCGCCTGCGTCGTTCGGCCGATGATCAAAACACTGATCCTGACGAAAACCAGGCTGAACCAACCGACGGCCAGGCTGGTGACCCACCTCCCGGAGGCGTCACCCCGGAGCACGGCTAGCCCACCCTGACCCCGGAGCGGTGCACCCGCATCAAAAAGCGGTTCTCCACGTAAATCGGTCCGAAGGGTGGTGTCACTGCTGTGGCGGGGGGTAGCCGCCGGGTTGCTGCGGGGGGTAGCCACCTTGGTCTTGGTAGTTCTGCCCCTGGTAGCCAGCTTGGGGTGGGTAACCACCAGGTGGTGGGTAGGCGCCCGGAGGTGGGTAGGCACCGGGTGGCGGCGCTCGGTAGTAGCCGCCCGGCGGCAGGTCAAACTGGGTGGGATGGCTAACGGTCTGGCTGACCAAGAAAACCAGCAGAATGATCGGTCCTACAAAAGGCACCAAAGTGATGAAATACCAGCCGCCTGACCGGCCGGTGTCGTGCAACCGGCGCCACGTCACGGCTAGCGTGGGGATCAAGACCACCAAGCTCCAAAGAATCATAAGGATGTAACCAACCAGGGCTATCCCGGTCAACTGGACCGAATAATCGAAGCCACCTGAGTAGGTGTTGAAGGTTGAGGTACCAGCGGTCGCAATGCCGACCATCATCACAATCATGGGGATGAGCATGACCAGGAAAGTGGCCAGATAGAACCACCAATACTCGCCGCGGCTAGCCCGGCCAGAGAATGTGGCGTACTTCTTGAATGCGCGCTTGAAGGCCGCGCCGAAGCCAATGCCGTACCAAGGTTGATCCAAGGGTGGTTCAACGTCGGCAGGCGATGCGTAGGGTGGAGTGGGTGGTTGGTAGGTCATGGTGGCAGTTTACCGGGCACCAAGCACCCACCTGGCTATGGTCCTGGTGAGCAGGCTGGCAAGGACTGCGGGCCGCCACACCATTCCGACCTGCCGACTGTGACAGGCAGCAAGGACAAGACCGCCTGCCCGTAAGCTGGTGAACCATGACCGACCAGAGCCCCTACGACCGCCAGCTGCGTCAGCTAGCCAGCTTGGAAGAGAAGAACCGCCGCTTGACCCAGTCGCTGGTGGCTGCCCGTCAGCAACTGACCGACCTCCGCGGTCAGCTGGCCACTCTAACCAGCCCGCCCGGTGCCTATGGCCTGTTTGACAAGGCCAATCCCGACGGCTCGGTCGACATTATTCAGCAGGGCCGCCGCTGGCGAGTGGCGGTGGGTCCCGGAATAGATCCGAGTACCCTGCAGGCCGGGCAGACCGTGGCACTGAACGAGGCCATGGCTGTGATCCGCGCCTTGGGCTATGACCAAACTGGCGAGGCAGTGCGGGTCAGAGACCTGCTGGACTTCGGTCGGGTCTTAGTGGCTGGCCGGGGCGACGAAGAGACCGTGGGTCGCCTGGCGGCATGCCTGGTAGGAACCGAGTTGAGGCCAGGCGACACGGTGTTGATGGACCACCGTTCTGGCTATGTTTTTGAGGTCTTGGCCCGTTCCCAAGCCGAGGATCTGGTGCTGGAGGACGTGCCAGACGTGAGCTACCAGGACATTGGGGGCCTTGACGCCCAAATTGCCCAGGTGCGCGATGCCGTCGAGTTACCTTTCTCCCACCCGGAATTGTTTGCCGCGTACCGCCTCAGGGCCCCCAAAGGTGTGTTGCTTTACGGGCCACCTGGCTGCGGCAAGACCCTCATTGCCAAGGCCGTGGCCCGCTCCTTGGCCGCCGCGGCGCCCGACGGGGGACCAGCGTGTTTCTTGAACATCAAGGGCCCAGAGTTGCTCAACAAATACGTTGGCGAAACCGAGCGGCATATCAGGGCCATCTTTGCCCGCGCCCGGGAAAAGGCCCGCGCTGGCGGCGCGGTGGTGGTGTTCTTCGATGAGATGGAGTCCCTGTTTCGCACCCGGGGTACCGGGGTGTCTTCGGACGTGGAGACCACCGTGGTGCCACAACTACTGGCCGAGATAGACGGCGTAGAAGCCCTAGGCAACGTCATTGTGATTGGCGCGTCTAACAGGGAAGACATGATTGATCCGGCCATCTTGCGGCCAGGCCGTTTGGATGTGAAGGTCCGGATTGACCGGCCAGACAAGGCCGGAGCCGCGCAGATCTTTGCTAAGTACCTCACGCCTGATCTGCCTCTGGCCAGCGCCGTGCTGGACAGCGGCGGCGGTCAGCCAAAGGCGGCCGTTGCGGTCATGATTGAGCAGATCACCGACCAGTTGTACGCCACCAGTCCGGCCAACCAATTCTTGGAAGTGACCTACGCCAGTGGCGACAAAGAGGTGCTCTACTACCAGGACTTCGCCTCTGGAGCCATGATCAAGGCCGTGGTCGACAGGGCAAAACAGGCCGCCATCAAGGGCTTCTTAGCTGCAGGCCAGGCGGGGCTTAGCCTGGACCATCTGACTGAGGCGTTGCGCGCCGAGCTGGAGCAAAACGAGGATCTACCAGGCACCACCAACCCGGACGATTGGGCCCGGGTCTCTGGCCGCAAGGGTGAGCGCATTGTCTACCTGCGGACCCTGGCCGGGGGAGGCCGCCACCTTGAAGTCTGAGCCACCAACCGCGTCCGCCGGCCTGGACTCAGGGCGCCCCATGGTCATGGGCATTGAGACCGAATACGGCATTGCCTTGGTCGATGCCGTGTCCCCGGCCAGACCGGCCAATCCGGTTGAGCTGTCCACGCGGTTGGTAGCGGCCTACAAGGCAACCCAGGGCTCACGCTTGGCTCCATGGGACTACCAGTCTGAAGACCCGTTGGCAGACGCCCGTGGTTTCCACCTGGAGCGAGCGGCCGCCCGGCCCAGCCAATTGACCAACGCACCATCTGTTCAGCGGGCGGCCAGCCGGCGAGCCGGTGGCGGGGCGGCGTTGTTGGCCAACGGCGCCCGGCTGTACGTGGACCACGCCCATCCGGAGTACGCCACCCCAGAGGTTGTGTCTGCCAGCGAGGCCGCCTTGTGGGACAAGGCCGGTGAACTGGTGATGTGGCGAGCGGTCCAAGCCCTTAGGGCGGACGGTGGCCCTGACGTGGCCATCTTCAAGAACAACACCGATGGCAAGGGAGCCAGCTACGGCACTCACGAGAACTACCTGGTTGACCGGGCCGTGCCTTGGACTGAACTGGTGGCGGCCCTGACTCCTTACCTGGTGACACGGCAGATCCTGACCGGTTCGGGTCGGGTGGGTCTGGGGCCTAGTGGAGCGGATGCCGGCTTCCAACTGTCCCAGCGGGCGGACTACGTCGAGGCAGAGGTTGGCCTGGAGACAACCATGAACCGGCCCATCATCAATACCCGGGACGAACCGCACGCTGATCCAGCCCGCTGGCGCCGCCTGCACGTCATAGTGGGTGACGCCACGGTCTTGGAGGTGGCTACCTGGTTACGGCTGGGCATGATGCAGCTGGTGCTGGGTGCGTTAGAAGCCGGACTGCTGGGCAGGCAGTTTGTTGAACAAGTGGCTCTAGCGCAGCCCGTGGCTGCGTTCTGGCAGGTCAGCCGCGATTTGACCCTTGGACAACCACTGGAACTGGCTAGCGGCGCCACCGCTACTGCCCTGGAGATACAGCGCTGCTATTGGGCAGCAGTGGCCAGCCTGCCGAGTTCGGTAGACCCTCCGATGGCTAATTCGGGCTTACCTGCGCGCCAGTCGCAGGCCATTTCAGGTCACCCTGCGCGCCAGTCGCAGGCCATTTCAGGTCACCCTGCGCGCCAGTCGCAGGGTCCAGACGCAGTTCGCTCTGAAGGCGGTGTTCTTCAGCACAACCTGTCGGTGGCACAGCAGTGGGGTCGGTTACTGGACCTACTCGATGGTGGTGACCGGCCGGCAGCCAGCCGCCAAATTGAGTGGCTGGCCAAGCATCAGCTTCTGGACGGGCTGCGCCACCGCGGGCATTTGTCCTGGGATAACCCCCGGTTACTGGCGGCCGACCTGCGCTGGGCTGACATTGACCCCGAGCGCTCACTGGCCCAGCGCGTGGTGGCCGGCGGCCTAGTGGATTGCCTATTCACCGACCAGCAAGTGGCGGCGGCGGTGGATCAGCCACCAGGCTCGACTAGAGCCTGGATTAAAAGCCAGGCTGTGGCGCGGTTAGGTGAACAGGTCACCGCGGCTGGCTGGGACTCGCTGAGCGTTACCGGACCAGATGGGCCGGTACGCCTCATGTTGCCCGATCCCTTGGCCGGGAACCGCGCCTCCCTGGGCCCTGCACTGGAAGGCGACTTCACGGCATCGGCCCTGATAAAAGCCTTGCTGGGACAGCCCTAGTTGCCTGTCCCAACGGCGTGCATCGACGGATTGCCTGCCCCGATAGTGATGTTGGGGTCGGCTATTCGTCGCTAGTTGCCACTTCAGGCAGGGTGGGCTGGCCAGGATAGGTGCTGGCCAGGGCGGCCATCAGGCCGCCGCAGGCTATCACCGCGGCCACTGGCCAAAGGTAAGCCAGGTTTGAGTGGTGGCTGGCCTGGCCCAGGGAAATCAGCAGAGCTCCAAGGCTGATGCCAATGGCTTGGCCTAGTTGCCGGCTGGCCGAGGCGGCTGAGCCACCCACACCGGCGGCCGCCGGTGGCACCGCCGAGACCACCAGGTAGTTGATGGGGGTGTTGGCGCTACCAAAGCCCAGCCCAATCACCGCCGCGCCGACCGTGATGCCAATCAGGGCAGCCAACCGCGGTTGCCCGCCAGCGGCGCCAGCCAGGATCACACCAAGCACGGTCGCACCGGCGGCCGCCAGGGTGACCCGGCGTGGCCCCCAATGCAGCAGACTGCGTCCCGACCAGCTACCCGCCAGACCGGTGGTCAGTGCCATTGGCACAAACAGCAGCCCGGTCAGAGCCGGGCTAACGGCCAAATGGTCCTGCAGGTAGAGCGAGCCAACAAACAGGCTCATGCCCAAGGCCGCCATGTTGGGCACCGAAACCGCCAGCGGCAGCCAGAAAGCGGCCGACCGGCGAACCTGGGCAGGGATCACGGGTTTGGCGGTGCGCCGGTCCCACCACAACCACAGCGCCAGGCCACCAACAAATGAGACCAGCAGGGCCAGCTTCAGCCAGACCGACGCACCTGAGTTGACCTCGATCAAGAATCCAGTCAAGGTGATCATCCACAGCGCCACTAGGGCCTGGCTGCCCAAGCCGATGGGCCGGGATTGGGTGGTTGGGAGCTGGGGCAAGTAGCGCGTCAACAACACCAGGAAGACCAAGCCAAGGCCCGTCATAGCCCAGAACAGCGCGCGCCAACCGGCCAACGCCGTCAAGATGCCGCCTAGGGCCGGGCCCAAGGCCTGGCCAGCACCCACCGCCACGGCCCAAGTGGCCATGTAGGTGGCTAACTCGGCAGGGGACTTGGCAATCTGCCGCATGGCCGCTAGGCCAACCGGCACTAACACGGCCGCGCCCACGGCTGCGGCAATCCGGCTGAGGGTCAAGACCACGCCATTGGGTGACACCGCGCCCCAGGCCGAACCCAGGGTGTAGATGATCAGACCGGCGGTGAGAACGGTCTTCTTGTTGAAGCGGTCGCCCAAGGAACCGCCCAACATGACCAGAGCCGCCAGAATCAGGGCGTATGACGAGGCAACCCAGGCCATGGCGGTGGTGCTAAGACCCAGGTCTTGGCGAATGCTGGGCACCGCCAGGCTGAGGGCGGTGATGTTGAGGTTGATGGTCAAGGTGCCAAGCGCGCAGGTCATGGCGGCCTTGCGGGCGCTATTCATAGCCCGCCACGGGTGAGTGCATCAAGCTGATGGTCTCTCCTTTTAGCGCCTGGAGTCCTGGGCGGGTGTGCGGTGCCCGTCTGAACCTCTGCCATGTTAGGCCTAGCTGGGCGTTTTGGCCGCTGGGTTAGGGCACCGGTGGGCCGTTGACGGGCACTGATCGGGCAGATGGCGCCAATCCTGGACGGCCAACCGCCTCACCGGTTCTGCCAAGCCAGCCCCATGACCTCTAGAATCGACCAGTCAGGCAGAAGGAGGGATAAGGCCCATGGAACAAATCAGGGGCTCGGCCCGGCCCAGGCGCGAACCGGAAGAGGCGCCGGGAGGGGTTGTACCTGGTTCACAGTCCCAGGCGCAGCGGCACACCCAGGCCCTCGACGAGCTGCTTGATTCAATCGATCAGGTGCTGGAGACGGACGCGGAAGCCTTTGTGCGTTCTTTTGTGCAAAAGGGCGGACAGTGAGCGGCGGCCACGGGCTTGGCTCAAGCGCCAGTGCCGGGGCGGGCTTGTCCGGTCCTTTTGTGGCACCGGGATCCAGTTTTGTGCAGTTTCTGGCAGCCCAGGCCCCCGAACTGCTACCCGTGCCGCAGCTTGACCATAGCCGGTTGGCCCCAACCAGCCAGGAGCAATATCCGGTGGCCACCACGGTGGTGGCCTTGACCTACCGTGATGGTCTGGTCATGGCCGGAGACCGGCGAGCCACCATGGGCCACGCCATTGTGGGCCGCGAGATGGAGAAGGTCTATCCCGCCGACGCGTTCACCGCGATCGGGGTGGCTGGCACAGCCGGCCCGGCGCTCGACCTGGTCCGGCTTTATCAACTGGAGCTTGAGCACTACGAGAAAGTCGAGGGCACGGCACTGTCCCTCGAGGGCAAAGCCAACCGGCTTGGCGCCATGCTGCGCGGCCGGCTAGGTCTGGCCATGCGCGGGTTGGCAGTGCTGCCAGTGTTGGGCGGCTTCGAAGCCGGCCACGCCCGGATCTTCTCCTTTGACATAACCGGCGGGCACTATCAAGAGCGGGACTACACCGCCGCCGGTTCGGGGGCGGTGTTCGCCAAGGGTTCGCTGAAGAAGCTGCACAAACCCACCGCCACCGCCCGCGTGGCCGTCCGCACGGGCATTCGAGCTCTCATGGACGCGGCTGAAGATGACGCCGCCACCGCCGGCCCCGACTTCTCCAGGGAGATATGGCCCGTGGTGGTACAGGTCAGCGCCAAGGGCTACCACCGCCTAGACCCGGCGGAACTGAGCCCAGTCATGACGGCTTTGAGGGAGGAGGCGCCGTGAGTGTGCCGCTGTACGTCCCACCCGAGCAACTGATAAAAGACCGGGCGGACTTTGCCCGCAAGGGCGTGCGCCGTGGCCGCCCTGCCGTGGTAATCAGCTACGACCAGGGAATCTTGTTGGCCGGACACAACCCATCGCGGGCCCTGGTCAAGATTGGAGAGGTCCACGACCGTATCGGTTTTGCCGGCGTTGGCAAGTACAACGAATTCGAAGCGCTGCGGGTGGCTGGCATTCGCTACGCCGACCTGCGCGGCTACGCCTATGACCGCTCAGACGTCTCGGCCCGCGCCCTGGCTGGCGCCTACGCTCAGACGCTGGCGGCGGCCTTCACCAACGAGGCCAAACCCTTCGAGATAGAGGTGGCCTTGGCCGAAGTGGCCGCTCACCAGGCAGAAGACCAGGTGTTCCAGGTGTCGTTTGACGGTTCCGTCAGTGATGAGCACCCCTGGACGGTGCTGGGTGGAGCCGAGGCCAAGGCGCGCGATGACCTGTCTAAGGCTTGGCAGGCTGGGCTGTCGTTGAACGATGCCGCAGCCCTGGCTTTGGCGGTGATAGGCACCCAGGTGCCACTCACCCAGCTTGAGTCGGCCATTCTGCGCCGCGGTGCCACCGGGCGGAGTTTCGAACGCCTGGACGGCAACCTGTGGCGGGCGGTTGGCTTGAAGTGACTGCCCGCTTCTTCGGCCTGGAGACCGAGTTCGGCGTCAACCTGGCTGGGGGAGAGCTGAGCCCGGAGGAAGTGGCCCGGGAGCTGTTCCAGCCGGTGGTCGAGTGGGGCCGGTCAACCTCGGTTTTCACGCCAGCTGGGGGCCGGTTGTATTTGGATGTTGGTTCGCATCCGGAATACGCCACCCCCGAATGTGCCTCACTGGATGACCTGGTGGCTCACGACGCCGCCGGACGGCTAATCATGGCCGGATTGACCGAATGGGTTAACCTTCACCTCCAGACCAAGGGCCAACCCGGCACAGTCTTCCTGATTGCCAACAACAACGACTCGGCGGGCAACTCTTTCGGCTGCCACGAGAACTACCAGATCAACCGGGCCGGCGCCGACCGGGTGGCACGGGCCCTCATCCCCTTCTTGGTCTCACGGCAAATCCTGGTGGGCGCGGGTTACGTCCAGGTGGGAGCCAAGGGCGCGCGCTTTGTACTGTCGCAGCGGGCCGATCACGTCCACGAGGCCACCAGCTCGGCCACCACCCGCGCCAGGCCCATGATCAACACCCGGGACGAACCACACGCCGACGGCGCCATTGCCCGCCGGCTGCACGTCATTGTGGGGGACACCTCGATGTGCCAGGTGACAACTCGGCTGAAGGTTGGCGCTACCGATTTGGTGCTGCGGGCCTTGGAGCAGGGCCAGGCCGACCCAGGCCTCGAACTGGTCAACCCGATCCAAGCAATCCGGCAGATTGCCCACGCCTTTGTCAATCAACGGCCGGTCAAACTGACCGACGGCCGGTCGATTACCGCGGTTGACCTGCAGATCGAGTATCTCAAACTGGCCGAGTCGGTGGCTCAAGAAGCCGACCAACCGGTGATCGACCTGTGGCGTCGCGGGCTAGAAAGCTGGCAGGGGCTGAACTTCGAACCTGTGGCCACCGAGTTGGACTGGGTGATTAAGCACCGCCTGATCACGCGCTACCAGAACCGGGGCGGCATGTCGCTGCTTGATCCCAGAATTGCCCGGTTGGAACTGGCCTACCACGATCTAGGTCCCACCGGTTTAGCGGCCAGGCTCCAGGACAGCGGTGCCATGGCGGTGGCTGTGGCACCTAAGCAGGCAGCCAACGCAGTGCTGAACCCGCCGGCGGCTTCTAGGGCTAAGGTCAGAGGGGCCTTCATTAAGGCCGCCCGAAGGGCCGGCCTGGACTACTCGGTGGACTGGACCACCCTCAAACTGGCAGCCAGCCAGGGCCAGGCCAGTGCCGCCAGAGCCGTCAAGGTGATGGATCCCTCGGGCGCCGACGCGGCGCCCGCCTGGGAGTTGGTGGCCAGCCTCCAGGCTCAGGCCATACCCCAGCAGACAGGCTGCCTTGACATCATCATGGATCAAGCAGCCGCCGCACCTCTCGATCCAGGGGAACGTT
>Ga0123356_10005373_pt1 | contig 13048 bp, 9 predicted proteins | sample TergutEmb28metaG_2_FD_92546 | JGI IMG/M metagenome (GOLD analysis project Ga0123356, IMG submission 92546) | Embiratermes neotenicus P3 segment gut microbial communities from Petit-Saut dam, French Guiana - Emb289 P3 | ecosystem: Host-associated > Arthropoda: Insects > Digestive system > Gut ... | reverse complement strand
TCGGCAGGTCCAGCCGGTCGGTGCCTGTCGCGCGCAACACCACCTTCATCGCCAGGCCCATCGGCAAACGGGCGATCGCATCCTGCGTCGCCGCCGGCAGTCTCGGGTCAAAGCGCAGCGCACCGGATGCTAGAACGCCGGTCGATACCGTGACGATGCAATGATGCCCGGACAGCACGCCGCGCGGGGTCTCGACGGAAATCCGGCCGCCCGGCCCGTTCCAGATGATGCGCGTTGCCGGCGTACCCAGGCGGATGTCCAACCCGGCACCGAGTTGGCGTTCGACGAATGCGCCGATACCGCCATCCGGCACCAGGTTGCTGCCGCCCAAAACGTTGGTTCGCCAGTCGCGCAGACTGAACTTGTCGGCCTGGGCGACACAGATCACTGGGCCTTCGAACGCCTCGACCGTCAGCGCCCAGGGGTCGTTGTTGCGCCGGTCGGCCACCGCGGCGAGCGGCGCGTCAGGCGTGGCCGTGAGGATTTCGTCGGCGGTCGCCTCGTAGCGGTCCCACGCATCGTCATAGTCGGCGTATTCGGACACGGTCGCTTCGCGCATGCCGACGAAGGTGCGCTTTTGGCGGAGTTCGTCGGCACGCAGCAGAGTCTCGCCGGCGGCGCGGGCGATTGGGACCAGCGGGTTGCGCTCGGCCCAGTGCAGCCATATCGCGCCCATTTCGAACCAGACGCCGCCGAGTTCTCGCGGATATGCGGTCCAGGCACGTCCGCCGATACGCCCGGCAGCTTCCAGCACGACGCAGGGAATCCCGCGCTCACGCAGCGCGCGCGCGGCGCCGAGGCCGGCCAGACCGGCGCCGATGACAATGACATCGGTGTCGGTTGCGGGCGGCATGGGGAGTCCTCCGGGTGGGGTGCGCAGTAGGGTCGGCGTTTTGCCGGTCGCGAGCAAGGCTACACTAGCCGCTACGCCGGGATCACCGCCAGGCTTCCAGCAGCCTCTCAAGCGGCCCGATCATTGCCTGCCACCGCCGCTGCAGCGGTTGGCTGGGCGGCCTGAGAAATACGAAATGTCAGGTTGATGCCGTTTTCGCCAAAATAGCCGCGCTCCTTGGCGATGTAGAACGGCGCGGCGGAGAGCGTGTGCAGGCGTCCAAGGCTCAGTGGCTGCAAGATTTCCGCATGCGTAACGTTTTGCGGCAACGCCGGCGGCAAGCAGGCAGAGAGAAGCACGGCGCGTGAAGGCGGCAGTCGAAGTCATGCACGGTTGTCAGGGTGCCGCGGTATGGCACCAGCAGCCCTGCGATGACGACAAGCTGCTATACAATCGGCTGCGCCACCTGCATCTCGCCCAGATATGCCTCGCGAATCAGCGGATTCTGCCGCAGCTCCGACGCGGTTCCCGACAATACCACCTGTCCTGTCTGTAGCACATATGCCCGATGCGCGATGGATAACGCCATGTTCGCATTCTGCTCGACCATGAAGATCGTCGTGCCCTGTCTGTTGATCTCCTGGACGATGTCGAACGTTTGCTCGACGTAGAGCGGTGACAGTCCCATCGACGGCTCGTCCATACACAGCAGTCGAGGCCGTGCCATCAGCGCGCGCCCCATTGCCACCATCTGTTGCTCACCGCCCGACAGCGTGCCTGCAATCTGATTGCGTCGTTCCTTAACGCGCGGAAACAGAGTGTAGACGCGTTCCAGATCCTGGTCGAATTCGGGGCCGCGCCTGCGTAGATAGGCACCCATTTCCAGGTTCTCGAACACTGTCATGCGGGGGAAAAGCCGACGGGCCTCCAGCACCGGGGCGATACCGCGGCGCACGCGTTCGGCAGTCGGCAGGCGCTCGATCGGCTGGCCATCGTAGATCACTTGGCCGCGCGTAGGTCGCACCACCCCCATGATGGTCTTCATTGTGGTGGATTTGCCGCAGGCGTTGCCGCCGAGCAGGGCAATGATTTCGCCCTCGTTGATTTCGTAGTTCACGTCCTTCAGGACGTGAAGGTCACCGTAGTGCGTGTCGATATGACGGAATTCCAAAAGCACGGCTTACCTCGCCCACGAAGCGGGAGGGGATGGCGCTGAGAGCGCGCCGACCGAGAGATGTGATCCACGGAGCATCCGTGTGCTACGCGCCGTACCCACGACAGGCTGCGTCTCGACCTCTGCCGGGTAGCAGAAGCGCTGTCCTCTACGCGACATGCGCAACCCCGCTGGCAGCAGCCTGCGCGTTGCGGCCCAGATAAGCCCGCAGTACTTCCTCGTTCTGCCGCACTTCGGCGGGGGTGCCGTGCGCGATCACTTCGCCATGGTCCAGCACGTAAACTATATCAGCCAGTGTGGTCACCACGTCCAGCTTGTGCTCGATCAGCAGCACCGTTAGCCCCAACGCGTTCAAGCTCTTGATTTGTTCCGCCAGCTCCAGCGTCTCCGCCGGGTTCATGCCCGCCGTCGGTTCATCTAGCAGCAATATGCGCGGTCGCGATGCCAGCGCGCGTGCGATCTCGATGCGGCGGCGATTGGCATACGACAACCCGCTGACCATCTGCCCTGCGCGCGGGGTCAGCCGATTGCCAAAGATGGAGAGGATCTCCATTGCCCACTCGCGCGCCGCCTCCTCCTCGACGCGCGTGCCCGGCGGTTGAATGATCGCGCCGAGCACGCCGGTGGTGAGCCGTGCATGCTGGCCGATCAGCGCGTTTTCCATGACTGTCAGGTTAGGAAACAGCCGCAGATTCTGGAACGTACGCGCCACGCCCTTCGCCAGGATCCGGTGTGGCGGCAGATGCATGATCTCTTCGCCACGGAAGCGGATCGAGCCGCTGGTAGCCTCCACCAGTCCGGTGATGACATTGAACAGTGTGGACTTGCCGGATCCATTAGGTCCGATCACCGCGACGACGCCGCCGTTCGGCACGGTGATGTCAACGTTGTTCAATGCGGTCAGGCCGCCGAAACGTACACTGACACCGCTGATCTCAAGTGCCGTGGCGCCGGTGCGCACGTCGCCACCCAGGCCTTGCAGTTTCAGATCCGCGAATCCGCCGCGTCGCACTTCCGCGTGCTGCTGATCAAAGCTCAGCGCCGCCTGGGGACGCGTCGCCGGAATCAATCCTTGCCGTCGGAACAGCATCATGCCGACCAGAATGAAGCCGAAGATCAATTCGATCGACGGCACCAGGTCCACGCGCTCGAGCCAGCGATTCCCGACCAGATGGCCGAAAGCATTCAGCCAGCTGGTCAGATCCTCGAGCCACCACGACTGCAGTAGTTGGAGGATGAACGCGCCCAGCACGACGCCCCAGACGCTGCCGATGCCGCCGAACACAATCATCACCAGGATCATGACGGAGACCGGAAAGCCGAACATTTCGGGCGTCGCGGTCTGCAACTTGGCGACGTAAAACACACCGGTCATACCGCCGAACGCAGCGCCGATGGCAAATGCCAGTAGCTTGAACTTGGTTCGATCGACACCCATCGCCGCGGCTGCGATCTCGTCCTCGCGGATCGCCATCCAGGCACGGCCGATGCGTGAATCGCGTAATCGGATGGAGATGAAAATGAGCAGCGCCACCATGCACATCGCCACGTAGTAGTACGGTGTGGAAGCCACACCGAAGCTCCAACCGAACAACCGCGGGGCGGCGACGCCGTTCAGGCCGGCGGCACCATTGGTCAGGGACGACCAGTTGCGCACGACGATCGGCACAATCTCGCCGAAGCCCAACGTGACAATCGCCAGGTAGTCACCTCTCAGACGCAGCGTTGGAAAGCCGAACAACACGCCCCAGAACGCGGCAAACACCGCCGCGAATGGCAGCGCCAGCCAGAACGACAGGGTAAAATGCACCACGCTGCCCGAGCCGGCCGCCGCGGCCATCTTCGAGACCAGGCCGACCAGGCGGAACGGCTCCCAGAACGTACTCCACTCCGGTTGCACCTGGAACGAAGTGAGGATGCCGTAGGTATAGGCGCCGATGGCGAAGAATGCGGCGTAGCCGAGGTCGAGCAGCCCAGCGAAGCCGACGACGATGTTCAATCCCAGCGCAAGCACGGCATAGGCTGCGGCGTTGGCCATGCTGTCGATGTCGGCATCGTTGTTGTGCAGCACAGGAAACAGCAGAGCGGCCGCGATCAACATCGCAAGGCCCAGCTGCCGGCGTCGCGCTTCGGGTATCCAGGAAATGGATCGCGACAGCGCCGTGCTCACCGTGATGCTCATGCTGTGCTCAGGACTTGCTGGGGGCCAGGCGCCCGAACAAGCCGGCCGGCTTGAACACGAGTACCAGCACCAGGATCGAGAAGATGATCACGTCCGACCATGCGGTGGCGATGAACTGGCTCCCCAGAGCCTCGATCAGTCCGATCAGCACGCCGCCGACCATGGCGCCAGGCACGTTGCCGATGCCGCCTAACACCGCCGCAGTGAACGCGCGCAGCCCGGCGGTGAATCCGATCAGGAAGCTCGTGAAGTTGTAGTAGAGGCCGAAGATCAAGCCGCCCGCGCCGGCCAGCGCTGAGCCGAGGAAGAACGCCATAACGATAACCTTGTCGACCTCGACACCCATCATGCGCGCAGCTTCCGGATCCTGTGCCGTCGCACGCATCGCCTTGCCGATACGGCTTTTCTGCACGAACAACCACAGGCCGATCATCAGCACCAGTGAGACGATCCAGATCAGCACGACGCGAAAATCCAGCACCGCGCCACCGAAATGATAGCGGATGGTGGGTAACGGGTTCGGGTAGTTGAGTGCTTCTGCGCCTTCGGTCAGGAGTATGATATTGAATAGAATATATGAGACGCCGATGGTGGTGATCATCGCCGCCGGTCCCTTCACGTTGCGCAAGGGACGCAGGCACAGCCGCTCGATCAAGACGCCGATGATGCCGGAACCGAGCATGGTGACGGCGAACGCCACCAGCAGCACGCCGGCGAGAGGCAGCCCGGTCAGGATTACGTCCTGGCCGGTCAGACCGAACATTTCCAGCACACCAAGGGCGATGAAGGAGCCGACCATGAAGACGTTGAAGTGGGAGAAGTTGATCAGTTCCAGGATGCCGTAAACCAGCGTGAAGCCGAGCGCGAGCAGGGCGTACATCGCGCCAAGGCTCAGGCCGTTGATGATCTGCTGGAGGAGGAGGGCCGTGAACGTCATCGGCAGAGGCAGGAACGTGGGCCGGACGGGCGCCTCCCCTGTCCTTGGAGGAAGTGACCAGGCGGCAAGGGGGAGGCCCTATGGCGCAGAACCAACGAGCCGGTCGCCTCGCCCCTACCGCCTCCCCCAAGGGGAGGCGGGAATCGCAGAGCCATCGCAGCGCCTATCACGACTGCGGCGCCACCGCCAGGTAGTGGTACTGCTTCGCGAAGTCGTCCAGCTTCGCGGTCTTGTCTTCGCGGATCTGGAACACGCTGACTGTGCGGTTGGTCAGGTCACCATTCGCGTCGAACGCCACGATGCCCTGGATGGTTGGTGTGTTCGAGGCCTGAATCGCGTCGCGCACCGCCGTGCGTGTCACCGGTTTGCCGCTCGCCGCGACGCGCTTCACTGCGTCGATGATCACCAACGCCCCGTCATAAGCCGTGATGGAGTAGTCCTCCGGCGCCACGCCGAAGCGTTGCGTGAACGATTGAACGAATTGCTCGGCAGCCTGGTCTGACGTCAGGTGCGGCGACGCGACGGTGCCGTACCAGCCCTCGGCGGCCGGGAACCCGGCACCGGCCAGGAAGGACGCGCCGACGACACCGTCGCCGCCGGCCTTGATCATATCGGGAACGATGTCGTGCGCCTGCTTGGCCAGCTTGACGCCTGCCTCGCTGACCCCGCCGTAATACAGCGCCTGCGGGTTCAACGACTTGATCTTGGTCAGCACGGCCGTGTAGTCGGCCGCCTTCGGGTCCAGCCGGTCGCGGCCGAGGACCTGCAGACCCTTTTTCTTCGCCTGCGCCTCGAATGCGTCGGCCAGGCCGACGCCGTAGGCGCCGCTGTCGTCCAGGATGTAGACGGTTTTCAGGTGCAGGACTTCGGCCATGTAGTTGGCCATGTTCGGTCCCTGAAATGCATCGGTGGTAACAGTACGGAAATAGATCGGCTTACCGGCCGGCCGGAATTGCTCGGCAAATTTTGGGTCGGAGATGTCAGGGTTGGTGGAGCTGGGCGTGATCGTCGCCAGGTCACCCTCGCTCAGGATCGGCGCCATCGCCTTGCCGGCGCCGCTCATCTGCGGGCCGATGGCTGCAACGACGCTCTTGTCAGCCACCATCTTGCGGGCGTTGGTCGCAGCCTGCCCCGGATCGTACTGCCCAGCGGTCGCCGTGCCATCGTCCAGCACCATAAGGTGGAACTCATAGCCCGGGACGGTGCTGGCCTTGTTGGCGGCATCCAGTGCAAGGACAACGCCGTCCTTGATGCGGTCCGCGCTCTCGGCGTCCGCGCCGGTCAGCGACAGGTCCAACCCTACGGTGACGACCTGGTTGGCGGCGAAGGCATTGGCGCCGAGTGCCGCCGTCATGGCGGTCCCGGCCAGCAATTGCGCGGCGGCGCGACGCGTGATCATTGGTTGTCTCCCTGCTCCCCGTTTAGTCTGGTGCCAGCCCCCATGGGCGGTGCAGCTTACTTTGCCACGACGCAGATTTGAACGGACGGCGCGCCGGGAGCAAGCAAGATCGTGACCGAAGCTGACGATTCGGAAATTTTTCAGTCGCTTACCTCCGAAATCGCAGATCCATGCCGCGCGAGATCCAGTACGCCTCGATCGTGTCGAGGTTGATGAAACCCGCCGGATCCGCCTTTCGCGGCGCTGAGGCCAGCCCAGGCGCCCGCTCGCGCCGCCAGATATCAATGAGCCGCCGCAGCTCCGCCAACGGGTGCTCGTGATCGTCAACGCGCAGGTCGAGGTCGGCAAAATCCTCGGTCGTGATCAGCTTCATTGCTGCGGACTGCCGGCCACGGCGGTCGCCGCCCGCCGCCTCACCGGCTTCCATCGCCCGCATCAGCCGCTCGGGCACGAGGAGGTCGGAACGCGCTTGCCAAGCCTCCAGCGTGGCGGCGATGGTCGGCTCGCCCGCCAACATGTTCCCGGCGACACTGATGCCGGGCGCGGCGACGCTGCCACACCACGCGACGCAATTGGCTCCAGTCCAGACCGCCGTACGGCCTTGCCGGTCCACCGCATGCACCTGTCTGATCCCTGCGCCTGCGTCACCGGCCAATGCCGATTCGATCGCCGCGTCTGGCGGCAGGCCGCGCGCCATCGCGTCGAGCACCGCTGGCCCGAGATAGCGGTTGGTAAAGGATTGTGTGGAAACCGCACCCACGCCGGACCGGACAAACGGACAGGAGGCGCCTACCGCGAACGCCTTGGTGGCAACCGCCACCGCAAAGGCGTCGGTTGCTCGATCATGGCAGACAATTGACCAGGTCACGCTCTCATCCTCTCCCGCTGCGCCGGGGAGGATGCTGTGCCGAGGCGAATGAGGCTACCACGAAACGCACGTAGACCGTTTCGCATGGGTCCTCATCAGCGGCCCGGGCACGACGAGCGACGCGTTCAGCAATGACAGCAGCCGCTTAGTAAATCACGGCTCGCAGCGGCGTGCTCGTCGTGGCCTCGCCCTGCGGGAACGCGGAAATCTCCGGATCAGGGGTCGAACCCCACATACAGACGGCATAGCGTTCGAATGGGAACTGGCGCGGCCGGTAGCTCGCCTCCTCCTCCGGCATGATGTGTTTCACACCACAGGAGTATTCGTACGTCATCCCGTCGGGACCGCGGAAATACAGCATCACCGCGGTGGACAAGGGATGCCGCCCGGGTCCGAGCACGATCTTCACGCCCTTTTCTTTAAGGAAGTACCACGACTTCATAACGTCATCGATGTCCTCGACCTGGTGGTTGATGTGTTGGATGCCAGGCCTCGGCGCGGGGAACAAGGCGAGCGAGTGATGCGCGGTGGCGATGCGCAGCAGTGCTGCATCGCCGATCCAGTCGGAGACACGTGCATTGCAGAGCCGCGTCCAGAACTTCTCGTCGCGCCGCGCGTCGGTGGTGTTGAGGCCGATGTGGCTGAAATGGGTCACGCCGGCGTCGCGGCCGGGAAAAAAGCGCGTGCCCGAATGGTACGGCTTGGTGACGAACTCGATTTGGTTGCCGGACGGATCGTGCGAGGCGATGAACGCCTTGACGCGGCGCTGCTCGCATTCGGCCCGTGTGCCGATATGCACCGGATGGCCGGCGCGCTCGAGCTCCGTACCGACGGCGTCGAGGTCGTCGGGATCGTTCAGATCAAAGCCGATCGCCTGATCGGCGGGGGCGCCCTCGAAATAGACCAGCGTGTGGTCACGTGTGTCGCCGCGGACTGCGACCTTGTCACTGCGGAAATACGCTGCCTTGCCTTCGCGCGCGACGAGCTGCAGACCGACAATGTCGGTGGTGAAGCGGATCGCGCTATCGAGGTCCGGCGTGCCAACGCGGACGTAGCGGATGTCGTGGAGGTTGATCATGGCCGGCCACTCCGGTTTGCAGGCGTGCAGATTCAGCAACATAGATCGCACCAGGCGTCAATCGTCCGGGGACGCGCTGTCCGCGCCGTCACGCCGCCCCAATGGCGTGGCCGATGAGCCGCAGATCACGGCGCAACACGCCACGGACATACGGCGCAAGCTTAGGTAGGTCTGACCAGTTCCTTACCGCCTGAACTGGCCGGCCGGTCCGTCAACTCCTGGCATTTGACCGCGAGCGTGTGATGGATCTTCGCCGCCCTGCCACCGCCGTCAAAGCGCGCGAACCGGTCATCCGCCGTGCTCGTTGGAGAAAAGTCGAATGCAACGCGGTAAATCTGAAAAAGCGCTCAGGGACGGTGCGATCCCAACAGCGGAGTTGTCCCGTTCCAGCGAAGCCAAACGTTACGCTATAGCGTTTGCGGCAACGCGCACGCCCGTTCCCGGCTGCACCACGCCACCACGCAGTGCCCCCGGCTCCACCGTTCCCCAGAGCACTTCATGTCCCGCCGGCAGCTGTCGCGAATTCGGCACTGCCAGCCACAGACGCAGCAGCAGCCGTTCGTTCTTGGTCGCCGCATCGTCCTCATAAGAGGTGCGTCCGTGGAATACGACGTGATTGTTGAGGAGCTGGATGTCACCCTCCTCGAACGGGCAATAGAGGCACTGCTCGTCGGCGACTGTCGCCAAGAGATCGAGCGCTTCGTTCTGCGCCGCGCTCAACCGCGGGACTTCCGAAAATTCCTGCGCCTGCTCCACGTAGGTCCGTGAATACTGGCATGTCAGCTTGCCGTTCAGCACGCTAAAGACCGGCAGTGCGAATGCGCGTTCCACCCCGTCGCCATCCTCGTCCGTCGGCCGCGAGCGCCAGTAATCCTCGCACAACACCGCCAGCAGATCGGGACGGCGCTGGCCAATCTCGTTATAGATCGTGACGATGCTCGCCAGCTTGCTGATACCGCCGGACCGCGCGTTGCGGGCGCAGAGCAGGCCGATGACGTCGCAGCGGTCGGTGTGCCATCGCAGCGGGCCGGTACCGCGTGTGCGCGAGCGCGACGACGCGACCTTTCCCGGTTCCACCGGTGCATAGGTCTGCGCTGTCAGACGCGATTCGTCGCGCACCTCGCCCATGGTCTCGGCCTTGGCATTCTGGAAGAGTGGGGTGCCGAGATGGCAGCCGATGCCCCAGAAGGCGTGGCGCAACTCGTCCAGGGTGAAGCGCGTCACGTCCAACCCTCGCAGGCGTACCGCGCCGCGGCCGTCCTCAAGCTCCTCGGAGATGTCCGCCAAAAGCGGCGCGGTTCGCGGCAAGAGAAAATCGGCGCGCCCAAAACCGAACATCGGCAAACCGCGCCGCGTGACCGAGCCAACCGCGTCGGCGATCTCGCGGCACTGCGCCGCGTCCAAGGTGCGGATCCAATCACCCGAACGCGCCAATTCGGCGCCAGTCCAGCCAGCACGACCCTCGAGTCGTTGCAGCATGCGCGGCCTCCGCCTTTCCGGTTGCAACCATGGGCCGAGGCGCAGACGTGTCAATCGCCTTCGTTGCACGACCGGTGACAACGAGCGCGCGCCCCCTGTCCGACAGCGGTGCGATCCCCCATATTCGGGCGATGCTTACAGAAAATCGAAACGCCACGTGTCGCTGGTTCCGTTTGCTGGCTGCGGTCGTAGTCCTGGGCCTTTTACTGGCCCCTGGCCTCGCCGAAGCGCGAGCGGGCATGGGGGGCTCCTTCGGCAGCCGTGGTAGCATGACCTATTCAGCGCCGCCGGCGACGGGCACAGCCCCGCGTTCCGCGCAGCCGTTCCAGCGCAGCCTGACCCCCAGCAGCCCCTCCTATGGCAACAACGGCTACCGCCGTCCGGGCTACGGCTACGGTAGCCATTCCCCCTTCATGTCCGGCCTGATGGGCGGCCTGCTCGGTGCGGGCATCGGTGGCCTATTGTTTGGCCACGGTTTCTGGGGTGGCGGTATGGGCCTCGGCGGGTTCGTCGGTCTGCTGCTGCAAATCCTCTTGCTGGTATGGGTGATGCGCTTTTTGTTCCGCATGGTTCGCGGTGGTAGTCCGGTGTTGGCCGGCGGCCCACCCATGTTCCGGCGCGGCCCCGACGCGGGCCCCATGCCGATGGGCGCCGCGGGCGGCCCGCCGGCGTCGTTTGCAGTCGGGCCAGAGGATTACCGGGCGTTTGAGAACACCCTCTATGCCATTCAGGCGGCCTGGAGTGAACGCGATCTGAACGCGCTCAGCACCCTGGCGACGCCGGAAATGGTCAGCTACTTCTCGGAGCAACTCGCGGACCAGGCCAGCCGCGGCGCGCGGAACGAAGTGCGTGACGTGTCTTTGGTGCAAGGCGACCTGGCGCAGGCCTGGTCAGAGGGCCGTCGCGATTATGCCACCGTCGCCATGCGGTTCTCCATGGTGGATGTCACTTACGATGCCGCCGGACGTGTCATCGATGGCAGCCTCACTGAGCACGTCACTGCAACGGAGCTCTGGACGTTCATGCGTGCCTCCCGCGGCGGACATTGGATTCTGTCGGCTATACAGCAGGCACGCTGACGCTGGTTCGCATTTCGCCGAGACCAACGCCGCAGGCGCGACGTGCGTGGACCCGTCCGATTAGGCGCGCCCGTCGCTGACAGCACGCAGCCATGTACTGCGAATCGAGCGGCACGCCGCCAGCGACCGAGCCAGCATCATGGTCAGATCAAACAGTTCGGCCACGCGGGCTCAGGAGCCTGCAACTCGCACCGGACGTCGGTGTGGCACGGCTCACTTGCGTGACATGGCTGGGGTCATGATAAGCAGATCGAACTGAGGCCGTCGCGGCCAACCGGTTTGAATGTTGCAGCCTTGCGGTCTTCGCCCGACAATACGTCGGAAAGATCAAGGGAACATCGCCATGGGCAAGCTTACCGGCAAAGTCGCGATCGTTACCGGCGCCAGTCGTGGCATTGGCGAGGCCATCGCCGAACTGTTCGCAGCTGAAGGTGCCAGCGTTGTCTGCGCTGCGCGTACGTTGAACGAGGGCGACCACCGCATGCTGGAAGGCTCGCTCGTACGCACCGTCCAACGCATACGCGACGCCGGTGGCGAGGCTCAGCCGGTCACTGCCGATGTTTCAAGCGAGACGGATTGCATCACACTGGTGCAACGGGCACGTGCGGCATACGGCCCGATCGACATCTTGGTGAACAACGCCGCGCTGAACTACTACCTGCCGACCGAAACCTACCCTGCCAACCGCTGGGTCCGCTGTTTCGCGGTCAATGTGCACGGACCGTTCTTTCTGTCGAAGGAAGTATTGAAGGATATGATCCCACGTCGCTCCGGGGCGATCGTGAACATCAGTTCCGGCGCGGCGATCGGTCCCGGCCGCGGGCCTTACGAGGACAAGGTGGTGCGCGGCGGCGTCATGTACGGCGCAACCAAGGCAGCGCTGGAGCGCTTCACCCAGGGCCTCGCGCAGGAAATGGCGCAGTACAATGGAATTTCCGTCAGTGCGGTGTCGCCGTCGAAAGTCGTGCCAACGCCGGGCACGGTGCACCACAAGCTGGTGAGCGGCGTCGACGATCCGAAGGGCGAGGCCCCGTCGTTCATGGCTCGCGCGGCGCTGTTGCTGGCGAGCGAGGGGCCGAGGGTGAACGGGCGGGTGACTTACAGCCAGCAGATTTTAAAGGAATTCGGCTGGATCACCGAGGCTGCGGGACGCGGCGTGGACACGCCCGGCTCTGGGTATTCGCGGACCTGAATGGACGTGATCCCCGGGCAATCGAGGTTCTGGTAGAGAGGATGTTGCCGCGTGAGTACGAGGAACGCGGCGAGCGGGCTAGCGCGGCCGCCGGCCACCGATGACTTCGATTGCTGGGTCGCATCGGTCCTTGCAATGACACGCGACTGGCGCAGCCACACCCGACAAGGGCACCCAGCCGTCGAGGACGACCCCGGGCCATTCGCCTCGTCCTGGCGCCCCAGGCCTTGAACACGGCGCCGCGATAGAGCAAGTCTGTGCCGGAAGGAGTACGCCGTTTGCCATGATCGATCCGTTCGGCCGTGCCATCACTTACCTGCGCGTCTCGGTCACCGACCGCTGCGATCTGCGCTGCGTCTACTGCATGGCGGAAGACATGCACTTCCTGCCGAAGAAGGACGTGCTGTCGCTGGAGGAGCTCGACCGCATCTGCGCCGCCTTCATCCGCCTCGGAACGACGAAAATCCGTCTCACCGGCGGCGAGCCGCTGGTCCGCCGCGGCGTCATGTCCCTGTTCCGCAGCCTCGGCGCCCGCATCGGCGCGGGTGGGCTGAAGGAGCTCACTGTCACCACCAATGGCACTCAGCTTGCCAAGGACGCGGAGGCGCTGGTCGCCGCGGGTGTGCGTCGCGTGAATGTGTCGCTCGATACCCTCGAGCCGGCGCGGTTTACCGCCATCACGCGCTGGGGCAAGATCGAGCCAACGCTGGATGGCATCTTCGCTGCCAAGTCTGCCGGCCTCGCGGTGAAGATCAACGCTGTCGCGATGAGAGGCGTAAACGAGGACGAATTCGACGCGATGCTCGCCTTCTGCGGTGAGCATGGCTT
>Ga0123356_10005372_pt1 | contig 13053 bp, 11 predicted proteins | sample TergutEmb28metaG_2_FD_92546 | JGI IMG/M metagenome (GOLD analysis project Ga0123356, IMG submission 92546) | Embiratermes neotenicus P3 segment gut microbial communities from Petit-Saut dam, French Guiana - Emb289 P3 | ecosystem: Host-associated > Arthropoda: Insects > Digestive system > Gut ... | reverse complement strand
GGTATTTACCGGCATAGAACCTGTCTTTAATCTATAATACCCCCCCCCAATTAGTGCTAAAATAGCGATTGTTAAAATTATTTTTTTCATGATGTTATTCCTTAACTATTTTTATCTTATTTCAATTTTTTGACCATTTCTACATTCTGATCCTTTCCCTTTGGCAATAATAGCCTATTGTCAACTTCTAATAAAACCTTCAATTGTTGCCTTGCCATATTGTTTAATTCAATCAGCCTTTCGCTTTGTGCTATTTTTTTGCCGATTAGGGTGGCGTTATAGCTTTCCATATTGGCAAGAACAAGCAATTGTTGAATTGTGGCGAAATCACGAATATTGCCCTTTTCGTTTGGGTTTTCGGCACGCCACTCGCAAGCAGTCTTTCCGAACAGTGCCACATTCAATAAATCAGCTTCGTCTGCATACACAAAACTTTTTTGTTTATCTGTTAAGGCGGGTACTATTAAGTTTTCTTTGATTGCGTCCGTTTGAATGCGGTAGTTAATTCTTGCAAGTTCTCTTTTGGCAGTCCAAGCGATTGCCTTTTGTTCAACCTCTTTAAGCCGTTGGAATTCTTTGATTATCCAAAACTTAAATTCAGCAGATAGCCAAGTGGCAAACTCAAAAGCAATATCCTTGTGGGCAAAAGTTCCGCCGTATCTGCCCGCGTTAGAAATTATGCCGATTGCATTTGTTTTTTCAATCCATTGCTTGGAACTCAATACATAATTGTGGCTACCGCTGTCATTTCTAATGTTATAGAATTCTACTACATTAAAATTAGGGTTATTAACTTTTTCCCAAATCCCCATAAATTCCACGGTGTAACGAGTGCTAAGCCACCTAGTGATCACATATCCCGTATGCTCGGCATCAGAAAACTTTGCCATATCGGTTAAAGATATGTAATCCTCGCTGTTAAATTTTTTGATATTAATTTCAATATCGTTAATCGTAAATTTACTTTTCATAATTTTATCCGTTGTTTTGAATTACGGGCTTCCTGCCCTGCCCATGCTGATATGCCAAATCATTTTGCTTGTGTTGTTTTCTGCCATGCGCGAAGCCTCGTAAATATTACAGCCCACATTGCGAATAGCAGTTGAAAGCCTGCTACCCATATCCTCAATCACACCGCCTATGTGGTTTGCCACATATTCGCTTGCACTTTTCACAGCTTTAACAAGCCTTTCATTGCGCTTTTCTTCGTCAAGAAGTTGCAGGGCTTTTTGCATATCGCCACAGCGGTTAGTAATAAATAGATAAATTAAATAATCCAAACTTTCAAAATCGCTTTCATGAATAATGGGTGCAACCTTGGAAGCAAGTGCTTTAAATTCTGCCGTTACGCTTGCGCTTAACGCATTTGCATCGCTTTCAATTTTTGCAAGCTGTGCCGTTGCCACTGCTTTTTGCGCACCTAATGTCTGTTCGGCTTGAGGGGTTTGCAATGAAGGGGTAATTCCTTTAAATTTAAGGTTAAAAACCTGCATGGCTTGGCTGTTTGGTGCTTTAGTTTGCAAAATGCTGAAAGCCTTTGCGATATCCTCATTTGAAACGCTCGGCACCGAAAACCAAAGGCTTTGATTTTTAAATGATTCCAAAAAGCATTCTTCATAAGAATCAAGCCCTATGCCTTTCACATTTAGGTTGCTAATTTGAAGTGCGGTTTTTGCATTATTGTCTGCCTCTCTTGCTTGGCTAAGTTTAGCTTCAAATTCCTTTGTGCGGTTATTAACCTTTTCGGTTTCGCTTTTCCGTTCTTCTTCAGACTTCTTTTTGCGCATTCCCATATCACCAAGCGCAACCTTTATTGCCACAAGCGTGGCAGGAACATCGCTTGCTAAGTTAATTGTTTGTGCGTTTGAATTTATTATGTTTGCCATAATTTTCCCCCTTGTACATTTGATTTAATTATATAAAAAGCCCACAGCAAAAGCCGTGGGCTGATTTTTGTGATTAAGCGCTAACACAGCTTGTTGTTAAACCTTTTTGCTTTTGTAAAATAACTTTGCTTGCCCTCATGAGTTAATTATATACTCAAAGGCTTGACTTTGTCAAGTATAATTAAGAATTCAGAATTATTTTTCAGCGCACAGCGCACAGCGCACAATGAAGGAATTATTTATTTAAGTACGAAGTACGAATTGTGGATTGATTCCTTGTAGAACCCCGTAGGGGTGAAATGTGCATAACCCCGTGCAAGCGGTAGCGTAGCGCGGGGCAAGGCGTATAAACGCGGATAACAACAAAAACCCACCTTTCTGCCAACGGCAGAAAGGTGGGTTTTGCATTTGTGAGTCTGCTAACTTACCTTCGCTTAGCCACGGGTTTCACCCGTGGTTATGCAAATCTCGCCCCTTGGGGGCTTTATGTGAATAGCTTACGCATTCTGCGGAATTTTGGGAATGGTGTCTATCCATTTTGCGATTTCTGCGTCTGTGGGAATTGTGTCTGAAAGTGTGCCTGAGTTGAATGCCATATAAGCCTGCATATCAAAGTAGCCTGTGCCTGAAAGCCCGAATAGGATAACTTTCTTTTCGCCCTTTTCTTTGCACTTTAATGCCTCATTGATTGCGCCTTTTATTGCGTGTGAGGATTCGGGTGCAGGAAGGATTCCCTCTGCTTTTGCAAATAGCTTTGCGGATTCAAACACATCGGTTTGCGTTTCGGCGATTGCCTCAATATGTCCGTCATGGAACAGCTTGGAAATTACAGGACTCATGCCGTGGTAGCGAAGTCCGCCTGCGTGGTTTGCGCTTGGGATAAATTTAGAACCAAGTGTGTACATACGGATAAGCGGTGTTGTGCAAGCCGTGTCACCAAAGTCGTAAAGATATTTTCCGCGCGTTAAGGACGGGCAAGAAGCAGGTTCAACCGCCACAAACCTATAATCCTTTTTACCGCGAAGTTTTTCACCCATGAAAGGGGCAATCAAACCGCCGAGGTTAGAACCGCCACCGGTGCAACCCACGATAATATCAGGCTTAACGCCGATTTTTTCAAATGCCGCTTGCGCCTCAAGCCCGATAACGGATTGGTGCAATAGCACATGGTTCATAACGCTACCGAGAACATAACGGCAATTTTCAGTGGTTACCGCAACTTCAATGGCTTCGCTGATTGCGCAACCGAGTGAACCGCCTGTTTTAGGATCGCCCTCAAGAATTGCGCGCCCTGTGTTCGTGGTGTTTGAAGGTGAGGCAATAACTTTTGCGCCGTAAGTTTCCATAACGGCTTTGCGGTAAGGTTTTTGTTCGCTTGAAACCTTAACCATATAAACGGATAAATCAATACCGCAGTGCGCGCACGCCATGGATAATGCTGTACCCCATTGCCCTGCGCCAGTTTCGGTGGTAAGGCTTGTTAGCCCCTCTTTTTTGGCATAATACGCTTGTGCCATAGCGGAATTTAATTTGTGAGAACCTGAAGTGTTGTTTCCCTCAAACTTATAGTAAATGTGGGCGGGTGTTCCGAGTGCCTTTTCAAGCCCGTAAGCACGGATTAGTGGGGACGGGCGGAACATTGAGTACATAGCCCTTAATTCTTCGGGGATTTCCACGAATCTATCCGTATCGTTAAGTTCTTGCTTTGCAAGTTCGGTGCAGAAAACGGGAAGTATGTCCTCAAGAGTGCAGGGGTTAAGCGTCCCGGGGTGAAGCATAGGTTCGGGCTTACTTTTCATATCCGCCCTAAGGTTGTACCATTTCTTTGGTAACTCGCGTTCTTCAAGATAAATCTTTGTGGGTATTTTTTTCATTGTATATGTTTCCTTTTTTTATAGATTTTTATTTAGTGGTTTTATTTTTTGGTGATTATTTATTAGGTGCATAGGATTGCAAAATCTTTCAATCCTTCTTCAAAGTTTACACCGAACCTAATATCAGTTTCGGCGTCCTTTGTTCTTACAATGGCGTCAACGGTGAAATCTACAGCGGCGCGCGCCGCCCAAGAAAGGGATTTGCCTTTTACAAGTGTAGCCGTAAGTGCCGAACCGAAGCAATCGCCTGTGCCGTGATAAAAGCCGTCTATCAGCTTACTCATGGCGTATTGGGTTACACCGCTTTCAGCGTCATAACACGCAGTGCCGAGTTCTTCATTGTTAAACGCAACGCCTGTAAGCACAATTTTCTTTGCGCCGATTTTAGCAAGTTTATTTAAAAGGGTTTTAATAAATTCCTCAGTGTACGGCGGTTTTGCGTAAGGCGTATCCGTTAAAAGGCAGGCTTCAGTCATGTTAGGGATAATAATATCCGCCACACTGCAAAGCGATTTCATGCCAAGGGGGAAACTCTTGGGGAAAACCTTATAAAGTTCACCGTTATCCGCCATAACAGGATCAACGATAACCAATGTATCCTTATCCTTCTTCTTATAGCTTTCAATCAATGATTTTACAATTTCAATCTGTTCAAACGAACCAAGGAATCCGCTATAGATTGCGTCAAATGTGAGGTTTAGGGTATCCCAATGCTTTAAAACGGGAACCAAATCGCAGGTTAAATCTCTATAAGTAAAACCGCTGAAACCGCCCGTATGTGTGGAAAGCACCGCCGTGGGAAGCACCGAAGTTTCAATCCCCAAAGCAGAAATGATAGGCAAAGCCACAGTTAAAGAACACCTGCCGAAGCAAGATATATCATGTACTGCGAGAACTCTTTTTTGCTTTTTCATATTCCTTTTATGGTGGTTGGTGGTTAGTGGTTGGTGATTGGTGGTGGAATTATTATTAGTATTTCCACAATTCTGCATTCTGAATTCTGAATTAAATAATTCCTTCATTGTGCGCTGTGCGCTGTGCATTGTGCGCTAAATTATTTATAACTTCCCCCGCAATTATCAGCCCCATTACCGCAGGAACTACAGAACCGCTTGAGGGTATGCGCTTGCCGTTTTCGGTTATCGGTGCTACCTTTTTGGGGGCTTCCTTTGAGTACACGGTTTTAAGCGAAGTTATATTTAGTTTTTTAAGTTCTGTTCTTAGCGTTTTTGCTATCGGGCAAACGCTTGTGTTAAAAATATCTTCAACCTTAAGTTCGGTGGCATTTATCTTATTGCCTGCGCTTAAAGCGGATATTATCGGTATGTTTAGCTTTTTTGCCGTTTGAATCAGCAATATTTTACACTTAATAGTGTCTATAGCATCTATTATATAATTTGTGTTTGCAAAATTAAAAGTGTTTAAAGTATTTTCGTTAAAAAATTCTTGAACTGAGATTACTTTTGCTTTTGGATTTATATCTTTAATTCTTCTTGCCATTACTTCGGCTTTACTTTGCCCCACGGTGGAATTTAGTGCCACAAGCTGGCGGTTAATATTTGAAACCGAAACTGCGTCCTTATCCACAACCACAATTTCGCCTACCCCTGCCCTTGCGATTGCTTCCGCCACGAACGAACCCACACCGCCGATACCAAAAATCATAACCCTTGCGGATTCAAGATTTTTAACCGCATCTTCACCGTAAAGCATGGCGGTTCGGGATAAAAATTCGTTATGCCTTTCTTCGTGCGTCATGGGCGGTTATGTGGTTTGCCCTGCAAAATATTCCAAAGCAAGTTTGTAAGAATCAAATCCGAATCCCTTGAATGCTTTTTCGGCAAACAAGGAAACGAAGCTAAATTTTCTAAAATCCTCACGGTTTTCAATATCACTTAAATGCACTTCGCAGGTTTTAATGTTCACAGCTTTAAGCGCGTCAAGAATTGCAATGCTTGTGTGCGTGTACGCGCCTGCGTTAATTATGATTCCGTTAAACTTATTTAGCGCATTCTGAATAAAGCTAACAATTTCGCCCTCATGGTTGGATTGCAACACTTTTGCGGAAACGCCCAACCTTTTCGCCTGTTCGCGAATAAAGCGCACAAGATCTTTGTGCGTTTTATTGCCGTAAATTTTAGGTTCGCGAACACCCAACATATTAATGTTGGGGCCGTTTATCACAAGAATTTTCATTTAATTTGCTGTTATAGTGAAAGAATAATTCCGCCCACGAGGATTCCGATTAAAGCAAGGATAACTATTACCCAATAAATAATCGTCCACACCTGCCCGTTTCTTCTTGCAACGGGGTACGCAAGAACCGCAATAACTGCTAACACCAATAAATCCTTAATTAACGAAAGAATTGGTATGCTTACTTTGAAAGCGGCAAGAAGCCCCACTATTCCTGCAAGAATAAGTGCTACAAATGAAAATATTGCAAGCCAATTTATGCTTGAAGCAGGTGTTGAAGACGAAGTTCTCTTTTTCTGTGGCATGGTTAATACCCTCCTCGGTTTTAATTAGTTTAGCATAAAAACTTGAAAATTACAATGAAATAATTATTTTTTAGGACGAATTTAGAATTATGAATTAAGGCAGTGAAATTTTTCCCTTTGGGAAAAGTGAAATTGCTAACGCAGTGAAATTCACTTCGTGAGTGAAATTTGCCTTACGGCAAGTGTAGGATAAATCCTAATAGAACCCCAAAGGGGTGAAATGTGCATAACCCCGTGCAAGCGGTAGCGTAGCACGGGGCAATGCGAAGAAACGCGAGTAGCAACACAAAACCCACCACTCTGCCAACGGCAGAGTGGTGGGTTTTGTTTGTGTGGGTTTGCTTGCTGTACTGTCGCTTAGCCGTGGGTTTCACCCACGGTTATGCATATTTCACCCCTACGGGGTTCTACAAGGAATCAATCCTTGGGTTCGTATTTAAATAAAAATCCATAATTCTGCATTCTGAATTCTGAATTAAAAAACCTATGCCACAGGAATAAAATACGCAAGCGCAAGTTCTGCGATTTTCATAAAAAGATTCCAATCGTTAAGAATTCCTATTTCTTTATCGTAATCCGCATAATAATCGTGCTTGCTTTGGTTTGTGGCTTGGGTGATAAGCGCGCTGTGCAAGCTAAGGTTATCCGTGCTTGAAGCCACCCCCGAATCTTCACCGTAAGCAATTAGGGTTGCAGGGGAATTTGCCCTAACATAAGTTATCAGGCTTGCCTCCATAAGAACTTCGTCAAACTCACCGCTATTAAGCGTTTCGGCGGTAAGGTTAATTCCAAGAAGCTGTGAGGCAAAAGAAATATTGCTTTCGTCAATCGCATAAAAGCCCGAAGTCTTTTTAAAATCCACAGGCATTGCCACCCCTGCCACAGCAGGAACTTTGATTAAAGCATTCGGCGGTAAGGTTAAAGCGTACATAAACGCAAGGTATCCGCCCACAGAAGAACCCACAATTCCCACAGCGTTTGCTTTAAATTTATATTCGCTTCTGTTCTCATAAATAAATTTCATTACGAGGGAAATATCTTCCAAGCTATCCTTATAAGTAAAGCCGTCTTCCGCTAAGCGGTAATCCATGGAAATCACAATGGTGTCATTACCAAGCGGTAAAGCCGTCATAATATTTGCAAGCTGAGAATAACTGCCCTTATCTTCCCCACAGACATTACCGCCGTGAATCATTAGCACCACAGGTTTTGAAGCCATATCTTTAAGAGGTTTTCCATAATATATATCAATCTTTTGGCTTGCGTGGCTACCATAAGGCACATTTAGAAAAACGCTTTGCGTTTTATCTATGCCTTGTTGTCCTTCTTCACAAACGCAAGGTTCTTTATCGCAGATTTGGCAAATTTCTTTTCCGTTACCGCCACCGTTTTGGTTACCGCCCCCACCGCCACCCGCAGGCGGTAGGCAAGACGCCAGCACCGCAAAAAGCAAGCAAACAATAAGCACCACCGAAATGTGCTTAGTTGCCTTTAGAAAATTGCTTTGGTGTTTTTGCTTTGTTTTGTTCATTTTTTAAAAAATTGGTGGGCAATGAGGGACTCGAACCCCCGACTCTCTCCACGTCAAGAAGACACTCTACCAACTGAGTTAATTGCCCATTATCGGTTCATTCGCCACGGCAAAGCGGAATTTCCTTTTACCGCACGCGAAAACTTACCATTACTATAATAGCAAAATAAAGGGTGGTTTTCAATAGTTTTTTATATTGGATTTGTTAATATAATGCAAAACTCTATTATTGTTGCGTAGCAATATCATTAAGCAAACTCATTTCTGTTCTAAAAATCCTTAGGAAAATTCATGCGCGGAAGACGGTATTCTTTTAGGTATTTTTTGAGGGAAGATACCGTTGTGCCGAACATTTCGCTTGAATATTTTAAACCGTCCGCGGAAAAAATATCGTTAACCGTGTAATAATGCGCTACGGCGCAGAGGATATTTAAGCGTTTTAGCCTGCTTTTGGTTAGGGACATTTCCGCAACTGCGCTTTCAAGAACAACCCTATGCCCTTTTAAATCGTCTGTTTCAAACAGCGCGATAAGCACATTTGAATAAACATCGTTAAATAATGAATCATTGATTCTTGTGGCACTTTTAATTTTGCCAAGCAAAACCCTATCTTCCACAGGAAGAACTACCATTGTGTTAATTCCGCCGTACAAAAGCACCTTAAGTAAATCAAAGCGGAATTCCACGGATAAATACTCATCGTAAAGTTTTGAAAGCAAAAATGCTTTAAGCCCTTTGTGGGTTTTGATAATTTTTTCAAGCAGATAAACCGCCTCAGAATCTTCCGAAAGAAGCAGAATATCAATTAAATCAATCGCACGGCGGGTGATATATTCCCCCTCTTTTACGCGCACCATTTCCACGGAAATGGCAAAATAGATATCATGAATCCGCCCCGAAGGGAATCTATATAAAAGTTCGCGCCATTCCTTTACCCTTGGCTTGTTTTCGGCAAGATACGCCACCACTTTTCCGCGTGAATCATTTGGGTAAAGCGCGGAAAGTTTTTGCGAAGATTTTAATGCGATTTCCTTTTTGCCGATTGCATACGCGCATACCGCATGGTTAAAAAGCGCGAATTCAGACGCGCCAAGCAAATCAAGAATCATTTCCGAAACCTTAAATCCGTGCGCGTGCGCGCCAAGCGCAATAAGCATACCTTGAATTTTTAAAAGCCTGCTGTCGCTTTTTTCCTCTAAGTGCATGGCAAGATATATATCAATCCGCGTGCTGACTTCGGGATCTTTTATGCTTTTGCCCTCTTTAAGCATGGCTTCAATTTCTATCTTAAACGCAATTGCAGAAGCAGGATCTAAATCTTTAAGTTCGTTAAGTTTTTCTTTTAACAGTTCCGTATCACCGTTTAGGCTTGCCGAAACCGTAATCAATTCCAGTGTTTCAAGATATTTTTCGGAATCCTTTTTCACATTAAGCGCGAACATTATCGTCTTATCATAATTACCGCTTTCAAATTCCTTAATCGCGCGCAAAAGGTTGCGCGAATCACGGATTTCGCTTGCTTTTAAGTGAACCAAATCGGGCGAATTAAAAGGTTCGCGCCAAGAATCAATGATTTGAGATAGAATTTCATCATCTTCCGCTTCTTCAAGCCCTGCATCGTCTGGCAAAAACGCATTATCCGCGCTTGCTATCGTTTCAAAAAGAAAATCTGAGGCATTTTCGCCACCGTTTGTGAAAAAGCGGTTGCGCGCAAGCATTAAAAGGTGTTCCACCGAAGGATTTTCGCGCATCAATTCATAAATAGCCTGTGAGGACGCACTGTAAGAATTTAAGCAAAAATAGCAATCCGCAAGCACGCGCAAATAATCGTCATTTTTTTCAAGGTAAAGCGCGTGCAAAAGTTCCTTAACCGCAGTTTCGTAATTTCCGCCTGCCATGCTTGCAAGCGCAGAGTCAAAATAAAATTTGGCGTCCTTTAAAAACCTATGAATGGTTGCCATGGCTACCTTTTCTTCTTTTTATGGTTGTTTCCTTGTCCTTGCGTCTGCTTTTTCCTTTGCTTGTGTTGGGGCGTTTGAGTTTGGCGATAAAGTTCAACCAAAATATTTTCCGAAAGATAATCCGAATAATTCACAAACGCTAATGCGTAAAAGCTGATTCCAACCATAACAAGGAAAACCGCCGAAATCACAACCCCGAAAGTTCCCGCAAGGGTAATTAAGAACGGCGTGGCGATAAGCACGGCAATCATAAATGTGCCTACAGGGAAAGATAAAGCAAGGATAGACGCATTTTTGAATTTATCTCTAATGCGCGTATCGTAAGTTACGGTTAGGGGCAAGAGATTGATAAAAATGCCCGTAACGATTAAAAACGCAATGCTTCCGAATATTAAACCTATATAATGCCCTGCGTTTGCAGAATTTAGCCAAATGTTTTTAATAAATAAAATCACAAGGTTAGAAAATCCCAAAATAAACAGCGAATAAACCGCAGTGTAAAGCACGGTTTGCTTCCAATATTTCTTAATCCCCTCAAAAAATTCTATCGTAATGCGCGGAATATTATTTCCGAATTTATCCTTTTTGGTTATAAAATTCTCTTGCCAAATAAACTTTTTAGAAACATGCAACGCACCTGCAAGCCCTATGCCGAAAATAGGCAAGCCACCGCAAATTATAAAGAAAATAATTTGGTAAACCCAAAGCATTTTAACTTGAATGTCCTGAACAGACACACCGCCCGAAAGCCCTATCCCGAAGCCACCCAAAAGGTAAGGCTTATCCATGCCGTTAAGTTTATAAGCAAAATCTTCTATGCCCGAAAACAAAATTATTGCAACCCCAACCAAAAGCGGAAGCAAGAACAAAAGGCTTAAAAGATTGGTAAGCGCAAAAAACGAATAGTTCTTTTTAAGCAACCCCCCGAACCTTTTAAATCTGCCTTGAGTGGCAGGCACAGCCTCATTAACCCTCGCTTCAGGTGCTAAGGTTAAATTTGAAAGTAATTTCAGCTTAAACGCCGATGTTTTTTGTTTTTGATTATTTTGCATAATTTATTCCGAACTAACAGGATAGTTTATTTTTATAATTATACCATGTTTGGCGCATAACGCATAGTAAATACAGCCACAATACCGCCGTTATTTTATGCACCACACTGCATATAACGGCACACTTTTAATGCCGTTTTCAAAACCGAAGTTTTTAGCTGATATTCGCATTGAGTTTTTGATTCCGTATTTGTTTCTAAACAAGTCTAAACTTTTTGATTTTGTGCTTATGCTTGATTTTGTTTCTATCGGTAATATTTCATTGTCAAGCTGAATAACAAAGTCAAGTTCGGCCGTATTATTGCTTTCCCAAAAATATGGCTTCTTGCTATTAGCCGTTAATTCTTGCGCCACATAATTCTCTGTAACCGCGCCTTTGCTTTCACCGCCAAAATCACCAGATAGAATAGACATTGGGGATAGGTTGCCTTTTGCAGTCAAGAGTCCCACATCTGCCATATAAATCTTGAAGGATAACAAGTCTTCATAAAAACCAAGAGGCATTTTACCCTCTTTTACTTTCAGTGTTTTAATAACGATATTTGCCTTTTCAAGCCAAAACAAAGAATCTGAAAAGTCCTTGCTTCTTGCCCCGCTTTTGATTAGATTAAATTGAAATTTCCTATTCTCTCTTGCAAGCTGTGACGGAATGCTGTTATATGTTGCTATGTTTTTCATAGCTTCGGTTTTTGTGCAATACTTAACCATATCATTCGTATACACCTCACAAATGGCTAATTGTTTTGCCTTAACTGTATTCCAGTCATCGTTCTTTATATATTCCATTACGCACTCTGGCATACCGCCAACAATTAAGTATTTTTTATATTGTTGCAATAGAAATTCGTGCCAGTGGTTTGGCATTTGGGTGTTGTTTTCAAAATTTTCGGCAATCGTATCAATAAGCATTGCGGGTTTTTCTGCTTGTGTCGCCATTAAAAATTCTTTAAAACTCATTGGGTACATATTTAGCAAATCAATTTTGCCAACTGGAAATGAGTAGTTTGCATCTCTAAAAAGTGCAAGCCCCAAAAGGCTTCCACCGCAAATAACATGGTATTCATTTGCTGTTTCTTGAATTCTTTTAAGCGCAGTTATTGCAGAAGGACAGGCTTGTATTTCGTCAAATATAACTAGTGTTTCCTTGGGCTTAATTTCTTGCCCGATATATCTTGCAAGTTCGCCAAAGAGTACATGAATATCACTTACCCCTTTATTGAATATCGCTTTTAGTTCCTCATTGTTTTCAAAGAAAAAGTAAGCATACGATTTGTATTGCTCTTTTCCTAATTTTAACATACTGTGGGTTTTGCCTACTTGCCTTGCCCCGTGAATCATTAAAGGTTTTCTATCGGGCTTATTTTTCCATTTCAACAATTCTTTTTCAATTAAGCGTTCCATTGTTCTACCCCTTTTTTTACCGCTAATATTATAACATAAAAAAAGAGAGTGTTGCAAATATTTTTACACTTTTTGATAGGAATAAATGTATAATTATGTCGGATACTCTTCTTGGATTCCTTAGAAAAGCCGTATTTTTCTTTTATTCTTCGGGAAGAATTGCGTTGTGGTACACATTTTGAATATCGTCATTTTCTTCAAGCGCGTCAAGAAGTTTTATCACTTTTTCAAGGTGAACCCCCGGATCGGTGGGCGTATCGGGAATCATGTCGCTACTTTGCGAGATAATTTTTACCCCTTGCTTTTCAAGTTCGCTTGCGATATTGCTAAGATCTTGGGGGGCGGTTAGGATTTCAAAAACATCGTCATATTCCGCCAAATCTTCCGCGCCTGCTTCAAGGGCAAGCATCATCATGTCGTCTTCGGTGCGGTTGTCCTTTTCGGCGATAATTATCCCTTTTCTTTTAAACATAAAGGAAACGCAACCCGTTTGCCCAAGCGCACCGCCGTACTTATCAAAAAAATGCCTGATATCGCCTGCGGTGCGGTTTTTATTATCCGTTAACGCTTCCACGATAACTGCGATTCCGCCCGAAGCATAGCCCTCATAAACCATATCTTCATAATTAACGGTGTTAAGTTCGCCACTTGCCTTTTTAATGGATCTTGCAATGTTATCATTCGGCATATTATTTTGCTTTGCCTTTGCGATAACATCTCTAAGCCTCGCGTTACCGCTTGGATCAGCACCGCCCTGCTTAACCGCAACCGCAAGTTCGCGCCCTATTTTAGTGAAAACACTACCGCGCAAAGCGTCTGCTTTGCCTTTTTTCTTTTTGAAAAGCAG
>Ga0123356_10005371_pt1 | contig 13054 bp, 9 predicted proteins | sample TergutEmb28metaG_2_FD_92546 | JGI IMG/M metagenome (GOLD analysis project Ga0123356, IMG submission 92546) | Embiratermes neotenicus P3 segment gut microbial communities from Petit-Saut dam, French Guiana - Emb289 P3 | ecosystem: Host-associated > Arthropoda: Insects > Digestive system > Gut ... | reverse complement strand
TATCAGGATTAGTCTTTATATACTCTTAAATATATGTTTTTATTTCTTTCTTTTTTTTCTTAAATAAAAATAATAAAAAAATATAAGAAGAAGAAAAAGGGAAAAGAATAGAAAAGTATAGGAAAATGACTGTCTTTTTGTCATTGGTTATTTTGCCCTGCCAAGACTGAATAAACCAATCACTAACAAGAACTTTTCATAAAGCCAATCAGCGTTTCTTTTTTTTCAACTGGCAGGGCAAATGGCGATCAGCTCACTCACTACAGAAACCGTCCGCAATGGCAGAAAGAGGGATGGTATTCATCACTCACAATAACTTCGCTGGTCTGTCGCTTGCGTAGCAAGCGGCTGTCCAGCGAGAGAGCCGTATAACTCCCTTGTTTATCCCTGCTTGAGACAGTGCCGAAATGACCGAAGGGAATGTAGGCTATGTCGAAGGCGTGATTGTTTATCACGTTTATTGTTTTTACGTCTGCCATTGTGGAGAGAGCCGATTGCTGTTTTAAGAGGTATTTGGCAGCGTGGTTGTTATCAATGCTTTGGGTGCAAAGTAGAGAGCCATCGGCGGTTTTATTTTTTGATAACGGCGGAGTGATGAAACTTTGCGAAGTGTAGCGAAGCGAAACGGAGCAAGGTTGAAGAACGGAGAATAGCCAATAAACTGTTCATTACGAAGTCTTGGGAATATGTTATCACTACGAAGCCGTGTATCAAACAACGATCAGCTTAGGCAGAACGGCGGATTTTCCTTTGCCGATAAACTTAACATTTTTCAACCACTGCCCAATTTCGCATATCCCTTTATATGCGAAAACCCACCCTGTTTTTTCCCAGTATATCCCAAAAAAAAGGCAGCTGCTACCCCGACTAACAGGGTAAAAAGTTCCTGTCACCAACATTTGATGCCTGGCATTAATTCTATTTGATCACCAGAAATTGAATATGTACCATTATCTTTTCTGCCGATCATGTTTTTACAATTGATAATGTATACACCTACATCGTACAGGCACTCACGGCAGCGGGATCAGAAAAAACATCTTACGAAATTCTCTGCTGCAGAGACCGAGCGCAGCGAGAGGCTCGGAAGCAGGCTCCTGAGTGGTTTTTTCTGAGCCCGCTGCCGTGAGCGCCTGTACGGAGAGCAAGTTGGTTCTAACACTTTTACAAGATCACGCACGCAGACCCGCAGACCGCCGCGCCTGTACGGAGAGCTTCCCGCTACTCCCACTCAATCGTAGCAGGCGGCTTATTGGAAATGTCGTAGGTGACACGCCCTATCTCTTTAACCGAGCCGGTTATACGTGCCGAGATTTCCAGAAGGTCGCGGGTTTCCAGCGGGTAGACGTTTGCTGTCATGCCGTCGGTGCTCGTGATGGCGCGTAACGCGAGAACCCATCCGTATCTGCGGCCCCCGTCAGTGACGCCGTCACCGACGCCGACTGAGCGAATCGGCAGAAGAACAGCGAAAGCCTGCCAAATCTCTTCGTAGAGACTTTTTCCGGGGTTATCGCCTGAGGAGGCGCGGCGTTTTTTTAATTCTTCGATAAAAATAGCATCTGCTTCGCGGAGGATGCCGCACTTTTCTTTGGTTACTTCGCCAAGTATGCGTACTGCAATGCCCGGCCCCGGAAACGGATGACGGCTGACAATTTCTTCATCAATGCCCAGGTAACGTCCTATTTCGCGGACTTCGTCCTTGTAAAATTGGGCAAGCGGCTCCAGGATTTTTCCCGCTTCACGCTTCGCAATCACAAGCGGGCTTGCAACATTATGATGGCTCTTTATCACATTTGCTTTTTTTTCAGAATTGGCGGTTAAGCCGCTTGCGGTTAAACCGCTTTCGATAAAATCTGCGCGGATGCTGCCCTGTGCCAAAAAATAATCCTGCGGTAAACCCAACCTGGCAACTTCCCGCTCCTGTATCGTAATGAACAAATCGCCTATTATTTTTCGTTTTTCTTCCGGTTCGGTTTTACCTTTAAGCGCGGAAAGAAATTCATTTTCGCACATAACAATATGAATATTTTTTGCGCCGAGTTTTTCCAGAATAGCGCGGACAGCCGTTGTTTCGTTTTTGCGCATAAGCCCGGTATCCATATACATAAGATGAACCTGATCACTGTTAAGTGTTTTTAACAGAAGCGCGCCTGCAACGGTCGAATCTACGCCGCCGGAAATCAATAGCAGCACAGGGTGTGAGCCAACCTTGTTTTTTATTGTTTGGTTTAATTCATTTAAGTTTTTTTCAAGAGCTGATAACAACACGGTTACGTCCTCCGGATTTTGCAGCATACAGCGCTTTATCGGCAAGATCGTATAAAATCTGCGTTTCGCTGGTTGATCCGCACCGTATAACATGAACACCAATACTAATAGTAACATACGGCGCTATATTTGATTTTTCATGTTTAATATTCAAATCGCGCACCAATTGAAGCACTTTATCCGCAACAATTTCCGCATGGGAAAATTCTTTCTCGAACCAAAGCAATGCAAATTCCTCTCCGCCGATTCTGGCAGAATAAATATTCATATTTTCTTTTAACCCGGCAAATGCTTTGCCTAAAGCGCGCAGACATTCATCGCCCTGAGGGTGGCCGTAGTGATCATTGTAGTTTTTAAAAAAGTCGATATCCAAAATGGCAACGCACAGGAAATTATCGGATTGACGGTAATTAACAAGAAACCTTTGAAAAGTCTGGAAAAAATCCCTGCGGTTTTTTAATTGCGTTAATTCGTCTACGGTAGATTGATCCTGATATTTATTGCGTTCTTTCTCCAGTTTACCAACGGTTGATGATGAAGATATTCTAAACTTTATAATTTGCCAGCCGAAAAAAAGGCTGATAAAACCGGCAAATATTGCATTTGTTACATCTATACTCCAGGTTCCGAACGGTTTAACCAAAACAGCGCAAACTATAAAAAGAATTACTGCGCAAAGCGTTACACAATAATAATATATCGGTGAAATGTTAAAAACAAACAATGCGCATATTAAAATACACATAAAAGACACGGCAAGATGTCCGGGGTTTGCCCATACGCCCAAATATATGCCCATAAATATTATGTTTAAATAATATAAAGTTATTAATACATAAATAAAATATTTATTAAAATGTTTTCCCTGTTTATACAGCCTGGAAACAAGGTGTGATATTCCAAGAAAAACAAGCGCAACAGCCGAAGTAATTAAATAAAAACGGGCTTTTAAAAAATTGGATTCTACAAGAATAGGAAAAACCATGAAAAGGAACGCTAAAAGAGCAACTATTCCATTTATCTGAACCAGTCTGGGAATATTATCAGAAAACGTCTTATCCATATATCTTCTGTATTCATCAGAACCAAGCGAATAATAACGCCATTCATAAAAGAAGTTCATATAACAACATGATACAGTAAAAACAAACTTATTGCAATAAAAATCTAATTTATTGCATAATTATCAAAATACCCCTGAATTAGAACGATGGGCGTGCCTTTATCGCCCGAACCGCTTACAAGATCACAAAGACTGCCAAGAAGGTCTGTAAGCTGACGAGGCGTGGTTCCTTCCGACTCCATTTTGCCCATCTGATCCCTGCCTGCTTTCGCTTTAATTGCCTGTTCAATGGCTTTGCGAGCCTCATCTTTGGACAGATCCGCAAAGTTGTTGTCTGCAAGGAATTTCAATTTTAGCTCATTCGGCGTTCCCGTTAAACCTGACGTAAATGCAGGAGCAACCACCGGATCGGCAAGTTCCCAAATGCCGCCGACAGGATCCTTAAAACCGCCGTCGCCGTACACAAGCACTTCTACAGTTTTACCGCTTAGTTCACGCAGCGCCTGCTGAAGCTTCTGAACAAAAGTATTGCAATCGCGCGGAAACAGTTTCACCCTGTCATTTGTCGCCTTGTTTGAACCAAGCAGCCCGTAAAGCTCGTTATAACCGCAGGGGGAAAAACCGGGGATCTGGACAGGTTTCGTTAAAAGATCATCAAGCCCTATCACTTTTTTTGCTCCCGCAACAGACAACGCGCGTTTTGTTCTTGATCTGGTATGAATATCAGCGGCTATCACCAGATCGGTATATTCCAGAATACGCTTTGGATCGGCACAGAGGATAATATCGATATTGCTGCCAAGTGATTTGTAATAGGCAATATAATCGATGCCTGTAAATCTATGTTTTACGTCATTGCCGAAAAGACGGCGGAAATCAGCCTCGCTTAAACAGTCTGAATACGGATTAAGATTTTTATCATCAACATCATCCCAGGTTATAAGCTGATTCCCAACTTCGTCCGCCGGGTAATTCAGCAGAACAGTCACTTTTTCTGCACCGCGGGAAATACCCTTAAGCAGCATGGCAAAGCGGTTCCGGCTCAGGATAGGAAAAACAACGCCGATATGTCCCGGCTGCAAACAGCCTTCGCTAAAATTGGCTTTTACATCGGCGGCAATATGATCGATATTGGCATAATTACCCTGAGAACGCGCAACCACAGCTTCGGTAATACCGATAATATCACCGTCATTGATGCGGATATTTTCATGTTCAATTGCATCTTTTACGGTATTGCAAACAACGGCTACAAGATCATCAGATTCGCGGATAATCGGCGTACGCAACCCAAGCGCTTTGGTTCCTGTGACTCTCATACATTGAGTTTAGCATATTTATTAAAAAAAATCTACCGTGATGTTTTCGCTACTTCGCAAATTCGTTTTGCCATATCCTGCAAAGAAACCTGCTCCATAACATGACCCAGTTCGTAGGCGACGCGGGGCATACCGTAGACAACTGCGCTCTGTTCATCCTGCCCAAGTGTCATGCCGCCCTCTTTGTAAATTGTCCCAAGGTGCTGTGCGCCGTCACGTCCCATGCCTGTCATGATTACGCCGAGTACGTTATTCGTAAAATTCATTGCAACTGAGGCAAAAAGCACATCTGCGGAAGGCCGGTGTCCTGAGACCAGAGGCGCGTCAGAAAGACGAACAACAGAACCGGAAGTTTTTTTCTCTACTTCAAGATGTTTGTTACCCTGAGCGATAATGATTCTGCCGGGCAGGATAGCATCGCCGTCTTCGGCTTCTTTTACTTCCAGCGGGCAGATACGATCAAGGCTCTTTGCAAATTCGTTTGTAAAACCTGCGGGCATGTGCTGCACAACAACAATCGGCACTCTTAGATCTGCATCCAGTTTGGAAAAGACCAAACGCAAAGCATCGGGACCGCCCGTACTGATACCTATTGCAATTATCTCTGTTTTTCCCGGTCTGCGAATCTGAACCGGCGATGCAACAGGAGCAGAAGGCGGGGCAGCAACAAGATTAAAATGAAGGGCAATATCAGATAATTTGGTAGAAGGTGTTTTTTGCGTATATTCCGAAGGAGCAAGAACTTTTCTTCCCTGCGATCTGCGGTAAGCGCCGCCGTAACCGAGAAGCTTGGCAATAACATTATCTTTTACAATATGAATATCTTCTGATATTGAACCGGAAGGCTTTTGAACAAAATCACTTGCGCCCAAAGAAAGCGCTTCCATTGTAATTTCCGCGCCTTTGGCGGCAATGGAGGAAAGTATAACTACAGGAATATCAATTCCCTGTTTTCTCCGTTCTTTTAAAAATTCAATGCCGTTCATTTCCGGCATTTCAAGATCCAAAACAATAACATCCGGATTACAGCGGGGTATCTTCTGCAGGGCAAACTGGCCATTCATGGCTTTGTCTGCAACGACAAGCCCGGGTGTATCATCAATCATGCGTCCGATAAGATTGCGCATTAACGCTGAGTCGTCTACAATCAATACCGATATTTCATCTGACACGAAAAACTCCTAAATATTTTTGCGATACAAAGTAGCCCATTCGGTTTTTAAAAATTCAAATTTTGTATCCATTCCAAAAAGAGACTCTGAGTGGCCGATAAACAGGAATGACTTGGAAGCCATTGAATCCCAAAAACGATTCATAACTGCTGTCTGGGCAACTTCATCAAAATAAATAATAACATTACGGCAAAAAACAATATCAAAATTCCTTTGCCCCGATTCGTTTTTAAGGTTATGATAGTCGAATTTTATTTTTGACTGAATATCAGGGCGGATTTTATATCCTCCGTCTACCTTATCAAAGTATTTGACAAGATAATCATCCGGGATACCGACAATCCGGCTATCGGCATAAAAGCCTTCTTTTGCGATCATAAGGCACTTAAGGGAAATATCACTGGCAAGAACCTCAAAATTCCATGACTTGGGAAGGATTTCGTTCAATAACATGGCGATAGTGTAGGGCTCCTCTCCTGTGGAACAGCCGGCGCTCCATAACCTGATGGTACCCGGAACCTTTTTAATATTATTGATAAGCTCCGGAATAACATACTTCTCCAGCGCGTCAAAATGAGCCTGATTTCTGAAAAATCGCGTTAAATTAGTCGTGATTGAATCCAAAAACCCTTTAAGTTCTTCTTTATCAGTTTTAATCTTATCAAGATAGGTTTTTACAGAATCAACGCCTTTTTCACGAAGGCGTTCCTTTAGCCTGCTTTCCAATATTGAACGATTGGTTGGTGTGAAGGTTATACCGCTCTCAGCATAAATGAGGTCACGATACAGTTCAAAATTGGCATCATCAAGAAATTGGTTATCTGCCATATCTATATAGTAGGAGACTATCCCGAAATAGTCAATGGTATTTGACAGACTTTGTCCTTTTATAAAAAAATGATAAAATTGAATTATTATGAAACTTGACCTAAGAGCGCCGCTTTTTTATGCTAAAACCAATCTGACTAAAAGCGATCAGGCGGAAAAGCCTTTAAAAAACGAAGAATTTCTGTTTTGCTATGCCCTGAACCCCCTGCAAAGCAGCAGCATAGAGCCGGAAAGGGCTGAATTTCTGGGTCCCCTTCTGTTTTTTGGCAAAAAAACAGAAGAACAACCATCCGAGGGGGACCCCAAGACAGTCAGCTTACCGCAGGGTCTTTACTTGTTCACGCAAAAACGAGGCGAGGCTGACTGGCTGGACATGGCAATAGAACAGCAAAAGGACGGTCTCTGGGAACGAGACAAGCTGGAAGATACGCTATACATACGCCTTTTACACGAAGACGATGCCCCGGTTACCCAAGTCTTCCGGGCAGCAGAAAAAAGGTAGCTGCTACCTTTTTTCAATTTGGTAGCTGCTACCAGCTTCCACAGCGTGCCCTTTCTGTGATATATTAAGAAACTTATGTTTCTTAAACGCCTTACAATTCTCGGCTTTAAATCCTTTGCGGATCGTACGGAAATTGAATTTAATAAAGGTATCACTGCCCTGCTGGGACCAAATGGCTGCGGAAAATCCAATGTGGTTGATGCGGTCAAATGGGTATTGGGGGAACATTCCATCAAATCCCTGCGTGCAGAAAAAATGGAAGATGTTATTTTCAGCGGTACCGAAACCCGTAAACCCCTCAATGTGGCAGAGGTATCCCTAAGTTTCGCCAATGAGTCCGGTCTTTTGCCCATGGATGTGCCGGAAATAGAAATAAAAAGGCGGTTATACCGTTCCGGAGAAAGCGAATATTTTATCAACGGGGCGCATGTAAGGCTTAAAGATATCCGAGAATTGTTCTGGGATACCGGCGTGGGCAAAATAGCCTATTCGGTAATGGAGCAGGGAAAAATCGATCAGATTCTCTCGTCTAAACCGGAGGAAAGGCGCTATCTGTTTGAAGAAGCAGCGGGTATTACCCGGTACAGGGAACGCGGCGCAGAAGCGGAACGGAACCTTGCCAAAACAGAAGAAAATGTGCGTCAGATGGAATTGGTTTTAAATGAGGTAAAACGTTCCTATGACAGCCTTAAAACTCAATCAGAAAAAACCTTGAAGTACCGCACTCTCCGCGATGAAATTTTTAACTTTGAATTGGATATCCAATTGCTTCGCTTAAAACAGTTCAGATACGATAAAGATGAAAAAAACGAAACTCTCAGGCGCAGAACTGCCGATCGCGACAGGATACGCGCGGAAATGGAAGCGGAAAACAAAGCGCTTGAAGCAAACATGGACGAAGTTAACTCCATGGAAGCGCGGCTTGTAGAGCTGCAGAAAAACATTTACGGTCTTGCTCTGGAAAAAAATGCGCGTGAAAACGAAATACGCCTGTTCAACGAACAGCGCGGTGAAAATAAATTGAAGATTGGGCAGAATGAAGAACGGGAAAAACAAGCCGCGCAGAAAATCACAGAGTTAAACGATGATGCTGCGGGGCAGGATGCCGTTGTAGCGGATCTTCGCAAACAATGCGAAAGCATAGAAGAAAATATCCATTCATTTGAGGAAAACATTCAGCTTGCCGCATCGCGCATTAACGAAAATGAAAAAGAAGCGCGCAGGGCAGAAGAAGAAATAACAAATATAGAAAAAGACCTGGCTGCTCTGGAAAAAGACCTGGCTAAAATTACCGATGATATTGTAGCGGAACTTGACGCTGGTTTAAAAAAAGCCGGCTACTCTGCGGCAGAGCGTAAAAATGCGGAAGAAGCGTTACGTGAAACTTTAGCGCGTCTTCGCACGCTGCTTGCCGGACGCGAAGTATTAATCCGCGATCTTGCTTCCGCAGCAAACTCCGGCAATGCTGACGGTCAGGAAATAGGACGTATTGCCGTAACATTGGCAGAAGGTTTTGCCGAAGCCGTTTCCGGGGCGGACAAAGCTGTTGAACTTTTTAACCGTTACCGTGAAAATTCTGCAACCTTTATTGACGAATTTCTTGCGCCGGAAGGTATCATTACAAAAAAACGCGCATTGGATACTCAGATAAGAAACGCAAAAGACGGTATTGATGAGCGGCGGCACCGGATAAAAACATTGCGTGACGACAATGTCGTCCTTATGGCAAAAATTGATGAATACCGCGCAACTCTTGAAAACCTGAAAGTAAACCGCGCCCAGATGCACGCGCGCGCTCAGTCTGCGGAAGATCAGGCTCGTTTAATCCGGCGTGAGTTATCTGGGCAGGAAGGTCTGTTAAAAAATATCCGCGATGAACTAGCTCTTTACCGCAAAAGACTGGAAGAAATTGAAGGAAGAATTGCCGCCGCCCAGCAGGATATTGCAGGCATCAGCGAAAAAACAGCGGCGTTTACATCCGAACTGGAAAAGCTGGAAAAAGATATCCGCAAAAGAAACGATAATGTTGCCAGTAAAAAAGTTGTTATCAATAAACGGATGACAGAACTTTCCAAAGTGCAGGAAGCGCTGGAAAAAATACATCTTGAACTTGTTCAGTCAGAAATGGAAATTAAAAACATTCAGGAAAATTTCCGGGAAACTCATTCAAGGGATTTGCTGGAATTTGAAGAACGTATTTTTACGATAACAGCGCCAACTTCAGAATTACGCGAAAAACTTGCAGCGTCACGTGCAAAAATGAAGGAACTGGGATCTGTTAATCTTATGGCTCCGGAAGAATTTGCAGAAACAAAACAACGCTATGAATTTTTAAGCGGTCAGATGGCAGATCTGGAAAAAGCCCGCAAAGACCTGGAAGATTTAACATCGGAAATCCGCCAGGAATCATCAAAATTATTTCTTGATACCTACAACCGCATTAAGAAAAATTTCCATAATATGTTCAGGCGGCTTTTCGGCGGCGGCCGTGCAGAATTGCGCCTTTCCGATCCTAACCACGTCCTTGAATCCGGCATTGAAATTCTGGCACAGCCGCCCGGTAAAAAACTGGAACATTTAAGTCTGCTCTCCGGCGGCGAATGTTCAATGACGGCAGTTGCGCTTCTTTTCGCCACCTACATGGTAAAACCCAGCCCATTCTGTCTGTTAGACGAAATTGATGCCGCTCTTGACGAACAAAATGTAGGGCGCTTTGTGCATCTTCTAAGGGAATTCAGCGACACCAGCCAGTTTATAATAATCACGCATAACAAAAAAACTGTTACAGGCGCCGGAACTTTATTGGGCATAACTATGGAAGAGTCCGGGGTCACAAAAACAATCGCTGTACGCCTTGAAAACGAAGAACTGGCTCTTTCAGCCGAGCCCCAGAGCGAACTGTGGGACACTGACGATAAATTCGAAGAAGAGGACGTTCCGCCGGAGGAAGGAAGAGAACTTCCCGTCGGCGTAAATGATCCCAAAAAAGTCACTCCTGAACAGCTGCGTCCAATAAGATCAAGACGCACGTAGCCGGTAGCAGCTACCATTCTCCATGAATAAGGAGTTTTTATATGAGCGAATGTAAATGTCATGGGGGAAACCAAATAACTGATGAAAACGAAGGAAAAAAAGAAATCATCAGGATTATTTGCGGAGCAGCGATTTTCGCAGTTGGAATTATAATTGATAAATTAGCGGTTATTAATTTGTCAGATTATCTTATATTTTCTATCTATGTTTTATCGTATCTGATACTTGGCGGAAATATTGTATTTAGGGCAGCTAAAGGAATTCTAAAAGGAAAAATATTTGACGAAAATTTTTTAATGAGTATTGCTACTATCGGGGCTTTTGTAATTGGCGAATATCCCGAAGCTGTAGGGGTTATGCTTTTTTATCAGGTTGGCGAAATGTTTCAGGAAATGGCTGTCAGAAGATCAAAGAAATCTATTACCAACCTTATGAATATCAGACCTGATTACGCAAACTTAAAAAAAGGTGATGATTTTATAAAAGCAGCGCCCGATACTGTAGAAATCGGCGATATTATCATTGTAAAACCCGGTGAAAAAATTCCGCTGGATGGTATTGTTATAAACGGCAGTTCAATGCTTGATACATCGGCTTTGACGGGCGAGTCCGTTCCAAGGAGCGCAAAGGTAACAGATAATGTTTTATCGGGCTGCGTTAACCTGAACGGAGTCTTGACCATTGAAGTTACAAAAGTTTTTGGAGAATCAACTGTTTCAAAAATAATTGACCTTGTGGAAAACGCTTCCGGCAAAAAAGCAAAAACCGAAAATTTTATTACTGTATTTGCGCGTTACTATACGCCTGCCGTTGTTATTCTTGCTGTTTTAATTGCTGTTTTGCCGCTTTTATTCTTTGGCGGTGAATGGAAAGAATGGCTGCACCGTGCGCTTGTTTTCCTTGTAATTTCATGTCCATGCGCACTTGTTCTGTCAATTCCTATGGGTTTCTTTGCGGGTATTGGAAAATCTGCAAAAAACGGAATTCTTGTTAAAGGCGGAAATTTCCTGGAGGCTTTTAATAATCTTGATACTGTGGTATTTGATAAAACAGGAACTTTAACCAAAGGTGTATTTAAGGTTACTGCTATTGAAACTGCAGAAAATTTTTCCAAAGATTCTGTGATAGAATTGGCAGCCCATGCTGAAGTTTTTTCCAATCATCCCATTGCATTATCTATATTGAATGAATACTCTAACCAAAAACCTGATAATGAAATTGAAAAAAACAATTTATCAGACTATACCGAAATTTCAGGTCACGGTGTCAGTGTTTCCCTGAAAGATAAAACTATTCTTGCAGGAAACGACAAACTAATGATAAAAAATGGCATAAACTTTAAAGCAGCACAAAGTACAAGTACAAAAGTTTATGTTGCAGTTGATGGAAAATTTGCAGGCTGCATAACTATATCCGATGAAATCAAGAGCGACAGTAAAGATGTTATATCAATGCTTAAAATTAAAGGCGTAAGAAAAACAGTAATGCTAACCGGTGATACGCCGCAAATAGCCGCTGTTGTCGCTGAGGAATTGGGTATTGACGAAGTGTACGCAGGTTTACTGCCGCATGAAAAAGTTGAAAAAGTGGAGATGCTTGCTTTACAAAAAAATAATAAAGGCAAGCCGGCATCAAAAAAGAGCCTTGCTTTTGTCGGAGACGGAATTAATGACGCTCCCGTTCTCGCAATGGCAGATATCGGCATTGCAATGGGCGGTCTTGGTTCTGATGCCGCTATTGAAGCTGCCGATGTGGTACTAATGACAGATGAACCTTCAAAATTATCTGCTGCGATAGACATCGCGCGGTTTACAAAAAAAATCGTCTGGCAGAACATCATTTTTGCTTTGGGAATAAAAGGCGTTTTTCTGGCACTAGGCGCTTTCGGAATTGCGTCTATGTGGGAGGCGGTTTTTGCCGATGTAGGTGTTTCGCTCCTTGCAGTTTTAAATGCCATGAGAATATTGGGTTTAAAAAACAGGGGATAAAATATTGACAAAATAATAAAAATGCATTAATAAAGAGTAAATATATTTTTGAGGGATTGTTTTGGATTAGATGAAGCAAGAACGATTTTGGAGCAAAGGATGGAAATTAAGACATATTCTAAAGAATATTTTAACAGCATTTATAATGTTATCCATAAAACAATAGAAGAAATATACCCAAAATACTACCCAAGAGAAGCTGTAGATTTTTTTCATAATCATCATTCAAAAGAAAATATGGAAAAACAATTGCCTAATGAATATACATTGGTAATATTTGAAAATGATATTATAATTGGAACTGGTACTTTAGCAGGAAATGAAATTAAACGGTTTTTTATATTGCCCGAATATCAAGGCAAAGGATATGGAAAAATACTGTTAGAAGAACTGGAAAAAAATATAAATTGTGAAAAATACGATAAATTAATATTGGATGCTTCATTGGGTGCTGTTAAGTTTTATGAAAGAAACGGCTATATATATAAACAGTATAAAACAATAGATTTACCCGATGGCAATTTTTTATGTTATTTAGAAATGGAAAAAGCATGTCAATAAAAGGAATAAATGTACCTGATTATTTTCAAATTGGTAAATGGAATTAAACGGTGATATTTACAGTTTTTTGTCATACTCCCATTACCGCCATTATATTTAACAGCGGAATGAGAGTATAAAATCAATTATAAGGTAATTGTGAAAATCGAACTTTTTGCGTTTTCTACTGACCAGATTATATTGTTGTGAATTATGTTACTGCTTACAGTAACATAAGCGGAATAATTACCGCTTTCTATGTGTCCGCTGTTTATTAAACTGGCGGACATTTCGGGTTCAAATTGCCACGATAATTCATTGTAATTTACGCCATACCCTAC
>Ga0123356_10005370_pt1 | contig 13055 bp, 7 predicted proteins | sample TergutEmb28metaG_2_FD_92546 | JGI IMG/M metagenome (GOLD analysis project Ga0123356, IMG submission 92546) | Embiratermes neotenicus P3 segment gut microbial communities from Petit-Saut dam, French Guiana - Emb289 P3 | ecosystem: Host-associated > Arthropoda: Insects > Digestive system > Gut ... | reverse complement strand
GGCGCGAGACGCGTGCGGACGAGTTCTGCGATCCGGCCATCCGCGCTGACGAATGTGAAGACGCGATCGGTGGTCGCGACCAGCCGCCGCGCGAAGCCGATGCGCTCGGCTTCGTAGCTGCTGAGCAGCTCCCCGCTCGCGCGGCCGCCGAGCACGGCGGCGAGTTTCCAGGCGAGATTGATGGCGTCGCCAATGCCGGTGTTCATGCCCTGTCCACCCGCCGGGCTGTGAATGTGCGCGGCGTCGCCCAGCAGGAACGCCCGGCCCTGGCTGAAGTGTCCGGCCACGCGGTGGTGCACGTGGTAGGTCGAGAACCAGTTGACCTTCTGCACTTCGAGCCTGAGGTGTGCGATCGCGCGGCCGCTGACATCCTCGAATCCAAGCGTCCCGGCACGGTCGGCGCGCTCGTCGCGCACCGTGCCGATGAGACGCGCCCGGCCCGCGCCGGCGAGCGGAAACACCGCGAGAAAATCCGCCTCGTCGAGGTCCACGTTCAGCTCGCCGTTGACCGACGGACCCGCGCCCTCGATGTCAGCCACGTAAAACACCTGCCGGTAGGTACCGCCGGCAAACCCGGTCCCGAGGATCTCACGCACGGTGGAGCGGGCACCGTCGCAGCCCGCGAGATAGCTTGCCTCACAGATCTCTTCGCGGCCGTCCGCACTGCGCAGCCGCGCGCTGATGTGCCCGCCCGCGTCGGTGAATCCCGTGAGCTCGGTGCGCCGCTCGACCGAGACGCCGAGCGACGCCAGGCGCTCGATCAGCAGCCGCTCGTGCTCGTCCTGCGGAAAAATCTCCAGAAACGGATAGGGGGTGAGGTTCCCGCCGATGCGCTCGAATGCCAGCCGCGCCGCGTGTTCACCCCGGGCCCACAGATTGACCGCCGGGACCTTGTAGCCGCGCTCCACGACGGCGCGGGCGAGATCGAGCTGACGGTACAGTTCGAGCGTCCTTGCCTGCACCGCCAGGGCTCGCGAGGTCGTGCCGGGCTCCGCCGTCCGGTCGACGATCCGCACGCCGACTCCCTGCCGGGTGAGCCACAGTGCAAGGACCAGGCCGGTGGGCCCGGCGCCGACGATGAGGACGTCGCTGCGGGTCAGGTTGCGCTCCTGCGGCAGACCTCAGATCGGTTCGGAACAACTGACGGTGATCGTTTGGTTCTGCTGTCCCGGGCTGACGGTGATGTCACGGCGCACGTCGCGATATCCGTCACGCGTGCCGATCACGGTGTAGCGGCCGGGTTTGAGCTCGATGTCCCGCCGCGCGAAGCTGCCGAAGCTGCCGACGCTCGGAATCGCCACCTGCGTGAAGCTGTCCGACACCAGTGACAGGTGGACCGGCTTCTCGAGCCCCGGCAGGAGCGCACTCAGCTGCGCGATCTGCGAGCGCAGCACCGGACCGGGTGAAGGTTCCTCCTCGGCGGTTTGCAGCACCACCACCGCCTGCTCGCGCGCCTGAGGCGATGCGAGGCGGTCGGGATGGTCGATGAAAGCCCGCAGCGATTCGGCGAGCTGCAGGCGTGCTCCGGCCCGGGCCCGGCCTGCCTGGGCGAACCCGAGCGAGCCATCCTGACGCAGGGCCTCATCGTAGACTGCAAGCGCGTCGTCCCAGCGCTCCTGCGCCTCCAGGCCCTGCCCGCGCGCGCGTAAGCCCGCGCCACCGTGCGCCCCGCGGGCGGCATCGACCCGCCGCAGACCCTCGACCGCTTCAGGCCCGTTGGGGCGCAGCGTGCGCGCGCTTTCGAAAGCGGCCCGCGCCTCCTCGAGGCGGCCCGCGCCGAGCGCCGCGAAGCCCTCTCCGGCCGCTCTCGCGTAGCCGTCATCGCTGGCCTCTGCATTCGCCCTGGCGAGACCGGAGCGGGCCCGGGGGTTGGTGGGATCGAGCGCCAGCGCCTGCGTGTAGTCCTGTGCAGCGCGCGCGTACTGGCGCGACGTGAGCGCGCTGTCGCCGGCGGCGAGCTGCGCGGCGAGCGCCGCGGGAACCGCGCGCTCGACCGCGCCGAGCAGCTGCGATGCCTGGGCGAGGCGTTGCTGCGCGAGCGCGACGTTGCCGGCATCGCGCGCCGCCTTCGACTCCGCGGCCCGCGTCCTGGCCGCGGCGAAATCCGCACCTCCCCAGGTGTCCGCACCGCGTGTCTGAAGCGCAGCGAGCCGCTGATCGAAAACCGCCCGGTCGGCTGCGAGCCCGGCACCCACGTCGGTCACGGCGGGCGGCGCTCCCGCACCCGCTGCGGGAGCAGCCGGCGTCTTTGCCCTCGAAGCCGCAGGGGCTGCTGGCGAGACCGCAGCCGGCGTGCCCGCAGCGGCCGCGGTCGCACGGGTCGATGCGGCCCCGGCGGGCGGTGGTGTCAGGGTGGCCCGAGGCGCCACCGCGGCCGGCGCGACGGTGTCGAGATAGCGGGGCAGGAAGAGATAGACCACGGCTCCAATGGCGGCGATCAGGCCGCCGCCGATGAGCAGCGCCCGCGGCGGTCCGCTGCGCACCGGCTCGAACCGCGAAACGGCGATCGGTATCTGCCGCAGCTCCCCCCAGCGCTCGTGTCCGCGGAGCGTGTCAGGCGGGCCGGCGGATGTGGACGCAACGGCAGGTGCGGGGGCGACGGCCCGTGCTGCAGTGGCGACCTCCGGCAGCGCGGCGACGGCCGGCAGCGGCGCAGCCGCAGCAGGAGGAGGAGGCGGAGCGTCGAGAGCACGGGGGCCAGCAGCAGGCGCAGACGCCGGCGCGACCGTCGTGGCGAACAGCTCCGGCAGCTGAAATGTTGGATTCGCCGCGGCAGCCGTCGTGGCGAACAGCTCCGGCAGCTGGCATGTCGGGTTCGCAGGCGCGGCCTCCTCCGGCACCGCCACCGTGTCGAGCTCGAAGGTGAGGGTGTCGTTGAGCGCGGCGTCGAGGTCGTCGATGACCTCGCGCATCGAGGCCGGCCGCTCATGCGCATTCTTGGCGAGCATGCGCGCAATCAACACGTCGAGCTGGGGCGGAATCTGCTGCGCCGGCACCAGTGGCGGCACGGGCTCCTGCTGTACGCGCCGCGCGTCGAAATTCGGGTAGTGCGGCGGGTAGCGCGACAGGAGCTCATAAGCGAGGGCGCCCAGCCCGTAGATGTCATCGCCGGGAGCCGGCGGCTCCCCGCGCAGCTGCTCGGGACTTGCCGTGAACGGCGAGAGCCCGCGGATCATGGCATCGGTTCCCGGGTCCGGCGCGCGGCCGGATACGCCGAAGTCCGCGAGCTTCACGCGCCCGCGCGCATCGAACAGCACATTGCCGGGTTTGAGGTCGCGGTGGATCACGCCGTGCTCGTGCGCATGCTCGAGAGCCTCCGCGACCTCGATCAGCACGGGAACGATGGCGAGATAGCCGGCGCCGCGCAGGCGCCGCAGGTCGCCCCCAGCGGCCAGCTCCATCGGCAGCAGGAAGGTCAGTTCCTCGCGTTCGGGCGGGTACACCTTGAGTATGAAAGGGTGATCGAGGCGGCTGGCGCAGTCGTACTCGTGCAACAGCGCCTGCCAGGCCGCCTCGCTCCGCCCGGCTGCGGGGCGCAGGATTTTCAGCGCGATGTCAGCGCCGCGCTGCGGATCATGCGCGCGCCACACTTCGCCCTGGCCGCCGACCCCCAGCCGTTCGTGCAGCACGTAGCGCGCCCGGAGCGCCGGCGCCGGATTGGCAATTGCCACGTCGTTCATGACCGTATGGGTGTTCTCACCATCTCTGCGTCACTCGTCGGTATTGCTCCTCGGCAGCACCGGTGAGCTTCAGCTTGCGGCCTGCGACGTCGACTGCGGCAATTGTAATGGACGCCATACTGAACGCGCGCTGATCGTGCGCGTCAGGCGCGCATCAGGCGTGTGCTGCAACCCTAAAGGCCGAGGTGCAGCTGCGAGCCGGGGGGCGTTGGCGGCCGGAAGAGAGCTGTCTCGAGGCCCGCGCGGTGCGTACGGTTCAGCTTCAGCCGCTGGCAGGCGAGGCGAAAGCGGTTGCTGAGCAGCAGGGCGTAAGGCCCGGTGCCGCGCATACGCGTGCCGAAGCGCGGGTCGTTGTCGCGGCCACCACGCAGATCGTGAATCACCGACATGACGTGCGCGGCGCGGTCGGGGTAATGGTGCTCGAGCCATTCCCGGAACAGATCCTTGACCTCGTACGGCAGACGCAGCAGCACGTAGCCCGCATGCCGCACGCCCGCCTCTGCGGCGGCGGTGAGAATGGTCTCGAGCTCATGATCGGTGAGGGCGGGGATTATGGGTGCCACCATGACCGTGGTGGGAATGCCGGCGGCGCTCAGCTCGGCGAGAGTCCGCAGGCGCGCCCGCGGCGAGGCCGCCTGCGGCTCCATGACCCGCTTCAGCTCGTTGTCGAGGGTGGTAACACTCACCGCCACGCTCACGAGCCCGTCGCGCGCGAGAGCGGTAAGAAGATCGAGGTCGCGTAGCACCAGCGCGCTCTTCGTGATGAGGCTAACGGGATGGCGTGCGTGCGCCAGTACCTCGAGAATGGAGCGGGTGACCTTCATGCGCCGCTCCACAGGCTGGTACGGGTCGGTGTTGGCTCCGAGCGTGATCGATTTGCACACGTAGCCGCGGCGCGCGAGCTGCTCTTCGAGCACCCTGGCAGCGTCCGCCTTGTAGAAGAGGCGCGTCTCGAAATCGAGACCCGGCGAGAGCCCCATGTACGCGTGGCTCGGCCGGGCATAGCAGTTGTGTGCGATGACGCCGTTTGCGATGAAATCACCGGTCTCGGTTGTGATGTCGCAGAGCCACATGGTGCCGAGCGGCTCGATGCTCGCGACGCCAAGGCGCGCGTTGCTTATTAACGCGAGGCCCTCGAGATTGAGCTTGCGTGAAACAGCCGGGCCGACGGTATGAAAGAAACGGAGTACTTCCTTTGGGCCTCCGGTCAGCCGGACGATGTCCAGCGGCTTTTTTTCCTTACGCCGTACGTGCTCGACTATGAATGTAAAGTTGAAGGTCTGCAGGCATTTGCAGATCCAATGGACAATCGTGGGATCGGTGTTGGAGATGCGAAGCACATTGCTGAAACTGCCTTCGGCATCGAATATCCCTGCGAGATAGCCTGCGGACCAGCTGCTGCTCGCAGACTCAGGCCAGCAGACCAGTTCGCGGATTGATTGCACTTTACTCAGCGAATGCGTCCGGATTGCATGAAGTGCACGCCGGGAGCCGACGGCGGCCTGGAAGATGAATCCGCAAGTCGCGACGTCGAAGTCAAGCAGGTAGTTTCGAGTTCTAACCAGTGCTTCCTGATCACGCAAAGCAAGGCGGCGTTGATACTGGTCGCCGTGACTGCGGCCGCGGGCATACCTGTACTCGCCGAGGAGTGCATCCGCGCGGATCATCCCGCACAGATAGCCACGGCGGTAGTCCTGTTCCTTGGTCACTGCTCTGGCAAACGCACCGGTTCCCACGAGCTTGTTGGACGGTGTCAGATGAGCACGGTGCGGTCCTGAGATGGTGTTGGTTACGTGTTTCCAGCCACGATTTGTCAGGAAGCGATGATCGCCGCTGGTCACGAGAGTCGTGCCATCCTTCAGTGTCGTCCGAAAGGCTGGTTTGATGACGCTCCAGCGCGCGAGCACGCGCGACTTCACGTAGCGGCGATACCGTCCAATGCCACGCGTACCGTAAATTTCATCACCACCCCTCAACTCTGAAATGACACGCGTGCGTCCATCGAACATCAAGACAGGCGTGTCACGCGCCATGCAATAACTGCACGCATGGCTGCAGCCTCGGTAAGGGTTGATTGACTGTTCAAACGGAATGTCAGGCGAGTCGTTGGTGCTGATGACTTCGCGCGCACGATCCGGCTCGAGCGTTGTCGGGATGCTCTCGGGGACTTCGTCCTGGTACCAGCCGTCATCGACGGCATCGATCTGCTGCTTGTCGAACCGTCCGGGCGGGTTCGACAGAGCGCCGCGGCCGGTAAAGGCATGCTGACCAATGATCGTTCGTCGCATGCTGAGACTGTACGCTTATACAGTATCCACGTAAAGCGACCCTTGTGCATAATAAATACAATTAAATCAATACATTATTGAAAGCAATCGCGGGCTGGCGGTCGCGCGCCGAGCCGACATGGCGGCGCGCGAGGCAGGCGCGGGTCAGGCCAGGCGGCCGCTATTTCACGAATCGCAGGGAGAAGGGATAGCGATACGCGAGCCCCTCGCTCGCCTTGATGGCGGCGATGAGCGTCATGACGAGCCAGGCGACAAACAGCGCGGTGCCGAGCAGGAAACCGACGAACACCAGCATGAGCAGCATGCAGACGACCGCCGCGAGCAGCACCGTGATGTTGAAATTGAGCGCCTCCCGGGCGTGCTCGGCGACGAAGGTTGAGGACTCGCGCCGCGCGAGCCACACCGCCAGCGGTCCAACCACGATGCCGACCAGCGGCAGGACCAGTCCGACCAGCGCGGACAGGTGCGCCAGCATCCCCCAGGTACGCTCGTTCTCCGTAGGCGCGGGTACCGGTGCGAGAGGCTCGTTCGGGTCACTCATACCACGAGTCAAGCCTACCACTTAGCTCAGAGCTTCACCCTGAAGCCCGCATACGCCCCGATGCCCGGCCGCAGGAAGCCGAGCGGATTCTCATAGTGCCGATCGAGCAGGTTGTCGATGCGTCCGAAGACCGTCAGGTGCCCGGTGACCTCGTAGTTCGTGGCGAGGTTTACGGTCGTGTAGCCGGGGGTTGCGAGGCCCGACGTCGATCCGTCACGGCTGACGTCGACCCAGTCACCCACCGAGACGACATCCAGATTCAGCTGCCACGCGTGCGTCATTTGCCAGGACGCAAGCAGGGTGCCCTTGTTCTTCGGACGGCGCAGCAACGCCTGGTGCCGCACGTCATCGGTGGCCTCCGTGTAGGTGTAGTCGAGCTGCACGGTCAGCCGCGGGTGCGGCTGGTACGCGATGAAGCTCTCGATGCCCTGCGTGGTCGCGAGGCCTACGTTGGCGTAGGTGGTCCCCGTTAAATCAGTGCTGATGAGATCGTGAATGTGGTTGTGGTAGTAAGTCACCCCCAGGCGCACGACGTTCCGGAACAGGCCCTGCTCCACACCGGCGTCCCAGCCGCTGCTGCTCTCGGGCTGCAGACGGGGGTTCGCGAAGAAGAACGGCGGGAAGCTCTGGTACAGCTCGCTCAGGGTGGGCGCCTTGAACCCGGTGCCCACGGAGGCCTTGAGCTTGGTGTCGGTTTCGCGGATCACCCAGGCCGGCGCGAAACGGTAAGTGACCTTGCCGCCAAAGCGGCTGTTGTCGTCGTAGCGCACGTTGAGCGCTGAGAACCAATGCTCGCCGATCTGTGACTGCAGCTCGCCGTAGCCGGAGCCGATGCGCTCGTTGGCGCTGAGCGGCGCGACGATCGCGTCGCGCTCGTACTGGGCGCCGACCACCAGCGTCTCGGTGGCCGCCAGTCGGATGTTGCCCTGCCAGTCGGCCTGGCGGCGCTCCCCGGTGTTGAGAGCCGCGGGCGTCCCGGGCTGCACGGTCGAGGTGCGCAGGTGCGCGTAGCCGAGCCCGAAGGTCTGCTCGAGCGCGCCGGCGAAGGAGCTGAGATGCGCAGTCAGGCGGGTGAAGTACTCGTCGGTGCCCGCGCTGGTCTGCTCGCTGGCCGGGTAGCCGGTGAACGGCGGCACGCTCAGGTAGTCCTCGCCGGTCGTCCTGAGGTGAATGTCCGAGTAGCGGGCGACCAGTCCGAGGTCGAAGTCCGGCGTCACCACGTAGCCGAGTTTGGTCGAGAGCGTGAGGTTGTCGTTGTAGTCGTCGATGCGCGCCTCGCCCGGCGGCAGCAGATCGAGCGGTGTCACGGGGGTGGCGCCGGCGTGAAAGTGCTCCAGGTTGGCGCTGTAGTGGAAGCCGTCCTGCGAGCCGCTGAGGCTCGCGGCCTGATTGAAGGTCGCGAAGCTGCCACCCTCGAGCCCCGCACTGAGTTGCAGTGGCCCCGAGCCGGACCTGGTGATGATGTTGATGACGCCACCGATGGCGTCCGAGCCGTACAGGCCGCTTTGCGGACCGCGCAGCACCTCGACGCGCGCGAAGTCCGACGTCAGCAGCTGCCCGAAATCGAACGCGCCGGTGGAGTTGCTGGGATCGCTGAGGTCCATGCCGTCGATGAGCACCTTGGTGTGGTTGGAGTTGGTGCCGCGTACGAACACCGAGGTGACGCCTCCGGGTCCGCCGGTCTGCACGACATTGAGTCCGGGGACGTTCTGCAACACGTCCGCAACGGTGCGCTCCTGGCGCGCGGCGATGTCGGCGGCGGTTATCACGGTAACGCTGCTGGCAACTTCCAGCGCCGGCGTGGGCAGACGCGTCGCACTGACGACTACTGGCTGCAGCTCATCCGCCGCGGACGCCGGGTCGCTCCAGGCGGTGGAGGTGACGCACACCGACAGCAGCGCAGCGCCGGCGAGCGGGCGGCACGCCTTGAGACCTGTTGACATGATGGGCTCCTGAAAAATGCACACACCCGTGCCCGTGGGTCGTGGCATTTGGGAGCTGGGGGCGCGGCAGCCCGGACGGCGCGTGCCGGCCAACCCGCATCGCCCGCCGCGACGCCCTGCGGTTAACACGCAAGGCCGGTCTCCGGGCTCCCGAGCTGGAGTGGGCACTCCGGCGGATCGCCTTCCCGTGCCCAGAAGCTGAGCGCAGTGGCTTTAACCGATCCGCGTGATCTCGATTACCGTTGCGGGGGCAGCGCCGGCTTTGGACGAATCCGCACCGACTTCCCGTAACCTCACGCCGGGCGAAGCCTGCCTGCAGCGAGGCGGCGTCGTCAAGGCCGCACGGGCCGCCCGTCGCCGTGGCATGATCGGCGACCTGTGGGATTGACGGAAAACGACGCCGGCGCAACGCGCTTCAACAGCGTGGCGGAGTGGGCCGGCTATGTCGGCGTGCTGCCGCTGCTGTTGTGTCTGGGCGGCGTCGGGCTGCTGCCCCAGTACGCCTGGCAGGTGCTGGCGCAGCGCACCGCGATCGCCTGGGGCGCGGTGCTGCTGGCCTTCGCGGCCGCGGTGCACTGGGGACTCGCGCTCGCCGGACGGCTGCCGTGGGGACGCGCGCGCGTCGGCGGCTCGCTCGCCGCGGCGCTGGTCGGCGCGGCCGGGGTCGTGGTGAGCGGACAGCGCGGGCTTGCCCTGCTGGTCGTGGGACACGGCGGCTTCTGGCTCTACGAGCACCGCGCCGTCGGCACCCGGCTGCCCCCGCAATACCTGAGCCTGCGGCGCCACATGACTTTCGCCACCTGCATGCTGCTCGCCCTCACCATGTTTGTTTCGGACACGGCTGGCCTGGTGTGAGCGAAGGCCGCGCCATGCAAGACCTGGCATCCGCACCGTGGCTGCGCCGCCTGATCACCGTGCTGCTGCTCGCCGGGCTGGTGCTGCTCGGCTTTCGCGTCATGGATCCCTTCATCGTGCCGGTGGTATGGGCGTGCATCCTCGCCTTCGTGACCTGGCCGGCATACGAGTGGGTGCTGCGCACCTGCCGCGGGCGCCGCATCGTCGCTGCGCTTCTCATGACGACCGCGGTATCCGTGGCCGTGATCGCGCCTCTTGCCTGGATGGCGGTCGTGCTGCGCATCGAGCTGGTGCGTGCCTATCATGACACGCAGGCGCTCCTTGCCGGCGGGTTGCAGCTGCCGCAGGGGCTGCTCAGGGTGCCCTGGCTGGGCGATCAGCTGCGCGAGCTGACCGCGCGCGCAGCCCAGGACCCGCAGGCACTCGGGCTCGAGCTGCGCAAAGTGACCGATCACTCCTTCAACCAGATCGCGCACGTGATCGGCGGCATCGGCCGCAACGCCGTGAAGCTGGTACTGACGGTGGTGAGCCTGTTCTTCGTCTACCAGCGCGGCCAGCGCCTTGCGGGACAGCTGGCGCAGTCTCTCGAGCAGGTGCTCGGACCCCGTGTCCACAATTACCTGCTCGCCATCGAGCAGACCGTCAAGGCGGTGGTCTACGGGCTGGTGCTGGCGGCCCTGGTGCAGGGCGTGCTGGTCGGGCTCGGTTACTGGGTCGCCGGAGCCGGGGCGCCGGTATTCCTGGCCGCGCTCACCACCGTGAGCGGCCTGATCCCGTTCGCAGCCCCGGCTATCTGGGCGTCGGTGTGTGTGTGGCTGTTCGTGAAGGGCAGCACCGTGGCCGCCGTGGGACTCGCGATCTGGGGCGGCATCGTCATGGGCTGGACGGACCACGTCGTGCGGCCGCTGCTCATCAGCCGCGAAGCGGAGATCCCTTTCCTGATCGTGATGTTCGGCGTGCTCGGGGGACTCGCTGCCTTCGGCCTCGTGGGTCTGTTCGTAGGTCCGGTGATCCTCGCCGTGCTGCTCGCGGTGTGGCGCGAGTGGCTGCACGAGAGCCACAAGCCCGGAGCCAGCGTGCCGTGAGGCGCGTGCGCTCGGGCCGAGGGCCGGTCACGCGCCGAGAAACATGCGGTACGCCGGGTTGGCTGTCTCCTCCACGTAGGCGTAGTGCAGCTCGTTCAGGTGCAGCAGGAAGTCGGGCCGCTCGGCGGGCGGCACCTGAATGCCCGCGAGTACCCGGCCGTAGTCCGAGCCGTGATTGCGGTAGTGGAACAGGCTGATGTTCCAGCGCGCGCCGATCGCCTGCAGGAACTGCAGCAGCGCCCCCGGCCGCTCCGGGAACTCGAAGCGGTACAGCACCTCGTGAGCGATGCCGCGCGCGTGGCCGCCGACCATGTAGCGCACGTGCAGCTTCGCCATCTCGTCGTCGGTCATGTCGGTGACCTGGTAGCCGGCGGCACGCAGCCCGCCGAGCAGCCCGTCCTTCTCCGCGCTCCCGCCGCTGAGAGCGAGACCGGCGAAAATCTGCGCGCTGTCCGGTCCGGCGTAGCGATAGTTGAACTCGGTGACGCTGCGGCGGCCGAGGACCTCGCAGAAATGCAGGAAGCTCCCCGGCCGCTCGGGGATCACCACCGCCAGCAGCGCCTCACGCTCGCCGCCGAGATCGGCGCGCTCGGCCACGTGCCGCAGCCGGTCGAAGTTCATGTTGGCGCCGCTGTTGATCGCCACCAGACGCTTGCCGCGCCAACCCTCACGCGCCACGTATTTCTTGACCCCGGCGACCGCCAGCGCGCCGGCCGGCTCGACGATCGAGCGCGTGTCCTCGAAGACGTCCTGGATCGCCGCACAGATCTCGTCGGTGCTGAGCAGCAGGATCTCGTCGACGTTCCCGCGGCACAAGGCAAAGGTCTCCTCGCCGACGCGCCGCACCGCCACCCCGTCGGCGAAAATTCCGACGCGCTCGAGGGTCACGCGCCGGCCGGCTTCGAGCGAGTCGTGCATGCTGGCGGCATCCTGCGGCTCGACGCCGATCACCTTCACCGCCGGGTACAGGTACTTCACGTACACGGCGATGCCGGCGAGCAGGCCGCCGCCGCCGACCGGCACGAAGATCGCATCCAGCTCGCCGCCGGTCTGGCGCAGGATCTCCACCGCGATCGTCCCCTGACCGGCGATGACGTCGGGGTCGTCGAAGGGATGTACGAACACCAGGTCGCGCTCGCGGGCGAGCTGCAGCGCCCGCTCACACGCGCTGTCGTAATCGTCGCCGTGGATCAGCACCTCGGCGCCCAGGTCGATGACCGCCTGCACCTTGATGTGTGGCGTGGTCTGCGGCATGACGATCACCGCCGCAACGCCGCGGCGGCGGGCGGCGAGCGCCAGCCCCTGGGCATGATTGCCGGCCGAGGCGCACACCACGCCGCACCGCGCGGCCGCCTCCGGCAGCTGGGCGAGGCGGTTGTAGGCGCCCCGCAGCTTGAAGGAAAACACCGGCTGCAGGTCTTCGCGCTTGAGCAGCACGTGATTGCCGAGCCGCCGTGACAGGCGCGGCGCCGGCTCGAGCGGTGACTCGATGGCCACGTCGTAGACGCGCGCCCTGAGGATTCTCTCGATGTAGGGATTCGCCACCTGGCTTCGCCTGTGCCTGCCTCGCGGGAGCCCGGGCGAGCTTAGCGGGAGCGGCAGCCGCTGTCAGTGCTTATCGGCCGCCGTGCGCACCGCAAAACGGTAGTGCGCGCGGCCAATCGCGATCTGGTCGCCGTCCCTGAGAGTCGCGCGCGTGATGCGCCGCCCGTTGACCTGCACGCCGTTGGTGCTGTTGAGGTCCTCGATGATGGTCTGCGCCGCCCCGGCCAGGATCACGGCGTGGTGGCGGCTGACGAAGCTGGCGTCGACCTGCAGGTCGTTGTCGGGCGTGCGCCCGATACTGGTCTTGCGCCCGAGCACGTGCACGATCTCGCGGCCGCCGTCGCTCTGGATCAGCAGGCGCGTCGCACCAGCGGGCGGCGGCTCGTGAGCGACGCCGTCGTCGGGCAGCTGGCGGACGATCTCGCGCAGCGCCGTGTTGGCGGCGCTGTCGGTGGCAACACGGGCGTCGCGGCGCGGCGTTCCCGACTCCAGACGATGTGCCGCGTCCTCGGCCGCCTGCAGGTCTGCCTCGAGCTCGCGAACACGCGCGGCATGGGTATCGTTCTCAGCCGCCGCGGCGTTGCGCGCAGACTCGAGCGCCGCGCTCAGCTCGCTGCGCTCGCCGCGCAGCCGCTGCAGCTCGGTGAGCTGCTGCGAGGCGGCGCTGTGCTTCTGTTCGAGCTGCCATTCGAGCGCCTGGTGGCGCACGCCCACCGTGGTGATCTCGCCCTGCAGGCGCGCGACGCTCACCTGCAGACCATCGCTCTGCTGGCGCGCATCACGCAACTGCGTATCGCGCTGCGCCAACGTCGCGCTGACCGCGCCGATCTGTTGCTCGAGGCGCGCTATGCTCGCAGCGCGCTGCTCGAGCTCGGCGTTGAGCCCGCGCGCGTGGCTCTGGTGACCGGCGAGCTCGCGCGCCAGCCGCTGCAGATCGCTCTCGCGCGCCGCCACTTCGCGCTGCAGGTCCGTCACCAGGCTTTCAGCCATCAACCGCCGGCTCTCCAGGGTCTGCAGCGACTCCAGATAACTCATGGCGCGCGCGCGCTCGTGGTGCAGGTCTTCCATCACGCCCGCGGCGTGCGCGCGGTGCTGCACCGCCAGCGCCTGCTGCTGCT
>Ga0123356_10005369_pt1 | contig 13055 bp, 5 predicted proteins | sample TergutEmb28metaG_2_FD_92546 | JGI IMG/M metagenome (GOLD analysis project Ga0123356, IMG submission 92546) | Embiratermes neotenicus P3 segment gut microbial communities from Petit-Saut dam, French Guiana - Emb289 P3 | ecosystem: Host-associated > Arthropoda: Insects > Digestive system > Gut ... | reverse complement strand
TAGCCTTCCGGGTGCCCCGGCGGCAGGCGGCTTGCCATGCGCGCCGCAGCGCTCAAGTAAGCCTGTCCCGCGCGCAGCCGTTCCCAGGGTGCCCCGGCAGGCTTGTAGTGCAGCGTGTTCGGCTCCTCCTGGTGCCACTCGAGCCCGGCCCGCGAGCCGTACACCCGCAGCGCGAGCCGGTTCTCCTCGCCGCAGGCGACCTGCGAGCACACCAGGCTCCCCTTGCCGCCCGAGGCCAGCCGCACCAGCACATTCGCGTCGTCATCCAGCCGTCTTCCCGGCACGAAGGCGCTCAGGTCCGCACAGACCGCCTCGATCTCGCTGCCTGTCACGAACTCGACGAGATTCGCCGCATGGCTGCCGATGTCCCCGATGCAGCCGCCCGCTCCGGCTCGTGCGGGGTCCGTGCGCCAGGCGGCCTGCTTGTTGCCACGACTCTCCAGGGGCTCCATGAGCCAGTCCTGGCAATACTCCACCATGACCTTGCGGATCTCGCCCAGCTCTCCGGCACTCACCATGTGGCGTGCCTGGCGCACCGCGGGATGACCGGTGTAGTTGTGGGTCAGGGCAAAGAGCGCCGTACCGGACTCGACGAGCTGCGCAAGCTCCTCGCCTTCGCGCACACTCAGGGCCAGCGGCTTGTCGCAGACGACGTGAATGCCGGCAGCCAGGAAGCGCTTCGCCACCGGACAGTGCAGATCGTTCGGGGTGGCGATGATCACGAAGTCGATGCCCTTCGCGGCGGTGCTCTCGCCAGCCGCCATCGCCTCGTAAGAAGCATACGAGCGCTCGAGGAACCAGGCCGCCGCGCTCTCGCTTGCGACTTGAGGATCGGAGGACAGAGCGCCAGCAACTACTTGCGCCTCACCGTCGAGCTCGGCGGCGAGGCGGTGCACGGAGCCGATGAACGCGCCGCGCCCGCCGCCCACGATGCCCGCGCGCAGCCGGCGCGGTGCCCGCTCGATCATAGTATCGTTCAAGGCAACTCCTTCACGCAGCGCATCGGGCATGCCCTGCCCAAGCGGATCGCTCCCTCTACGTCAGGTGCCGATTCTAAGCGCCCTCCCCTCGTAGGGGTTCAGATGCAAGCGCAGCGAGCCCTCGGCACTCAGGCTCGTCTGCGCAGCCGCAGGGTCCAGGAGATCGACCACCCGGCTGTTGCCGGTAGCGCCGTGCAGGGCCACCGTCTCGTCCACCGCGTGAGGGCCAAAGTTGATGGCACTCAACTCGAGGCCACTGTTTCCGGGCAGCTCCTGGAGCAGCACCAGCAGTCCTGGCGCCTGCACGGCCGGGACATCGATCAGACGGGCTGCGTAGAGACGCAGCTCGGCACGCACCTTGAGGAGCCGCGCCAGATGCGAGGCGAACGAGTCAGGGTCCTTCAGCTGTTCCGGCAGCGCGCCGTACAGCGCCACGGCGCGCGGCAATCCGGCGGCCGATGCGCGCGCGTGCGAGTTCGAGCCGATGAGATCGTAGGCACCGCGGTTGATCCAGCGCGTATCTCCGTCGGCGAGCCGCGCGCGGACCGAGGCGGCCGGAAGCGTGAGCGCACCGACCAGGTCCCAGCCGGAGAGCGCGAACACTCCTGGCTGCATGGCGTTGTAGAAGGCGAGCAGGAGGTGCAGCTGCTTGATCTGCTCCACCTGCGCCCGCCGGAGCCTCGAGACATCGCGAATGCCGAGCGCCGCCGCCGCCACGGTGGCCGTGGTCGATGCCACGCCGTCGCCGAACTTGAGGTTATAGGGCGCTTGCTCGCCAATCAGGCGCTCGTACATCTCCCGGTGCACGAGCTCGCGCAGCTGTCTGCCTGTGAGCTCTTTGCCGCGAAACGCGAAGCTATCCTCGGCGTGCGCGGCGAAGTGCGCCAGACCCATGGTCAACTCGTCGTGATTCTGCAGCGCATGAATCAAGCGTCCGGGATCGATGTCGTAGTTGCGCATGAGCTGAAACGTCAGGCGCAACAGCTCGGCATCGCCCGTGAGGAGCGCGTGATCGTAAGCCGGACGCGTGACGAAGTCATACGACAGATCCGGACCTCCGCGCCACTCCTCGCGCATGACATCCATGGGCGCGGCAAGCTCCTCGAAGGTGAACCCACCGAGCTTGCGCACCGTGTCAGCGATCAGCTGGTTCGCCGTGAGCGACAGCGGATGGCCGGCCCACCAGACCTTCCCGTCCGCCGTTCGCTCGATGCCCAGCAGAGCGTTGGCATCCAGCCGCAGCATGCCATCGCCCAGCACCCCGAGCTCATGCACCGCATCCCCGATGACCAGCCGCTCGGCTGCCATCGAGGGGTCGAGCCAGTTCAAGGTGGGCTGACCCTGCTTGAAGTAGTGCAGGTACACCCAGCGCCGCTCAATGCCGTCGGCACCGCGCACGATGTCCGTGGTGCTCCAGTCCGTGTCTTTCACGCCGGGCTTGTAGAAGATGCCAGAGTGCAGCTGGCCCACGATGTAACCCTTCGCCTGCAGCGCATCCACTGCGGCGGGGCTCAGGTTGACGGCATCCTGCCCGGGCGGTACGGGCGGCAGCAGTCCCCAGTCCGCGGGCGCGATGCTCACCATGTGGTAGAGACCGGGATAGTCGGCGTAGTCCCGCTCGGCCAGGCGAAAGTCGGGACCTGTACCGGTATGCCCGGGAATGATGTCGCCGATCACCGTGGCGTGATGCGCGCGCGCGGTCGCCACCAGCTCCTTGTATTGCGCCTCGGTACCGAAGGCGGGGTCGATCTCGAGACTGATGCGATCGAAATTGCCATCAATCGAGGGGGTGTAGGTGAGATCGTGGATGCCGCCGGCGAGCTTCATGGGGCCGGTGTGCACCCCCTGGATGCCGATTGCCTGGAATGCGCTCCACAGCCGCTCGTCGGCGAGGGTGGCGAGCACCGTCGCACCGGGCGTGGCCGCGATCGTCGAGGCCGGATAGGCGGTGAACCAGACCGACGCACGCGAGACCGCCGCGCGCGGCTGCGGTGTGCCGTAGGGGTGCTGCCACTGGATGGCGTTGCCTGAGTACTGCCGCGCCAGCGCCTGTGCCTGGTGCAGCATCGAGCGATCCGCCAGCCACCGCACGTAGGCTGCCTCATCGGCAGGTACCGCCGGCGCGGTCGCGCTCTGGGCCGGCTCAGGGGCCGCTGCGCCGAGCGCCGGGAACGCCGGATAAAGCAAAGCAGCGAGATAGGTCGCGATGCGTAACGTGCGACGGCGCTCGCGCTGCGCGCAATGCAATCCCATGAGATTCTAGGCCCCCCCAGCCAGAGTATACGACAGCCCGCCCCGGCGGCGGGGGCCACACGGCGGACACGGATCGCTTGAACCTATGGCTGTGACGTGCGTCGGCAAGCGGCGGGGGCGCGAGCCGCCACTTGCCTGCTTCGGGCCGTCAGTGCCTGCCTCGAGAACCTCACATGCTCATGCGGTGCTTGAACTCGACGTCGACCTCCAGCGGGGGTGCGGGATTGCCGACCACCGAGCCGCCGCCGGCGGCCGCAAGATCGAACACGTTCAGAAAGTACACCTTGTCGGTGAAGTTCAGCACCTGCAAGCCGATCTGCCAGTTGCCCTTGGGTGGCTCCCAGGTGAGGCGCGCGTTGAAAGTCGTGAAACCGCCGATGCGGTTGTAGATGTCATTCACCGCATTGGTGAAGACCTCGCTGCGCGTGCTCATGTCGATGCGTCCGGTGAGGGTGCCGGCATCGGTGAGGGGTAAGTTGTACGTGTACTGCACGCCGGCATTGCCCTGCCACTTCGGCGTGAAGGGGGTGACCATACCGTAGGTCACACCGCTCACCGAACACAGGAGGCCGGGCGGACAGGTCGGCAGGATCGGGGCCGGCTGGTAGTTGAGGGAGACGTACTGGAAATCGAGGTAGCTCCCGGAGACATCAACCTGCAACCCGCCGAGGCGCAGCTGCGTCTCGAGCTCGGCTCCCTTGACGTGCGCGTTGCCTGCGTTGAAGGGCAGCGCGCAGGGCGTGCCGAATGTTGCGCCGATGGAGGGGACGAAGCCGCAGTTCAGCAGCGCCAGCTGGATGTCGCGGTACTGGGAGAAGTAGCCATCGACGTTCACCCGCAACCGGTTATCCAGCCACGTGCTCTTCACGCCCAGCTCGAAGTTGGTGAGCGTCTCGGGATTGAAGTGGATGGCCTGCTGCACGAAGAAGGGACGCGGATTGACGCCGCCGCCCTTGAAGCCCGTCGCGACCTGTCCGTAGGCCATCAGTTGATCGGTGAAGTGATAGGAGACATTCGCTCGGTAATCCCAGCGGTTGGCGGCATAGTGGCCGGTGTAGCCATTGAGCGGGCCCACCAAGGTGGCGGAGCCGCCGGTCCCGCCCTGCGGGTTCAGGCGCACGTAGGTGTAGTCCTTGTCCTGGCTCGTGTAGCGCCCGCCGACGGTGACATCCAGGCGCGGCAGCACGTGCCACACGCTGTGCAGGTAGCCGGCCCGGTCATGCGCCGTGATCGGATCGTCCTGGATGAAGTTGAGCAAGCCTGGCGCGACCGTGTCGAGAGCGTACCAGAGGTCCTGATGGGTCGAATAAACGCTCTTCTCGCTGAAGTAGAAAGCACCAAGGGTCCAGTCGAGCAGCTTGTCGAAATTGGTGCCATTCAGGCGTAGCTCCTCGCTGAGCTGATGGTGGCCGAGCGTGTCGCCGCCCAGGCCGACCGGCCATGGCGAGGCATCGTTGTCCTCGAACCACGATGACGAATAGCCCCGCACCGCGAGGATGTTCTTCAGCTGGAGTGCATCGTTCGCGGTCCAGTTGACCGTCGCCTGTGCGCCCCAGCTGCGCAGCGTGGTGCGGTTCTCGCCGCAATAGGCCGGCTGGTTGGCGTTCGACCCGAGCCCCGGGATGGAGACCGGATTGGTGATCGCCGGCATGCAGAAGGTGGCGAAGGTCGAGAACGGATTGTTGGGGATGATCTGTGGTACTTTGGTCTCATCGTATGGCAGCATCGCCCCGCTGGTTGTCGGGATTGTGATGTTGCCGATGTTGGGGCTTTGCTCGGTCAGCTGGCCGTTGACGACCTTCGGCGCCGGTCCTGCGTACAGCAAGGTCTCGGCCGGATTCTCCTGGTTCTGGTTGGTGAGATCACCGATGAAGACCGCATCCAGGTGATCGTTGATCACCCAGCGAACCGAGATGCGGGCGCCCGCGTAGGCCGTGCCGCCTTCGGTCCCCAGCGAGCAATTGTTCGCGCGCGTGTTGAAGCCTGGCGCGACCGAGTAGGTGGCCGTCACCGGGTTCGACACCCCGAAGAAGCCGGGCGGGCCCGTGGTGCCCGTGTAGGCTGTCGCGACGAAGCTCGGGTTCGCACAGCCGAAGTCGAAGATGTGCTCGTAGCCGTCCTGGAAGTTACCGACGCCGGCCAAGCGCACGAACAGGTTATCGGCCAGCGCAAAGTTGCTGCCCGCGCGCACCTCGACGTGGGTACGGCTGCCCAGCAGCAGGTCGAAGTTGGTGCTGGCCGTGGCATCCGGCAGCTTCGAGAACAGCTTCACTGCCCCACCTTCGGAGTTCATGCCCTCGAGCGTCCCCTGCGGGCCGCGCAGCACTTCGACACGATCCAGATCCATCAGATCCAGCAGCGAGCCGGTCAGCGTGCCGAAGTAGACATCATCGACGTAGATGCCCACACCGGGCTCGAGCGCCGGATCGAGATCGTACTGCCCGACGCCGCGGATGAACGCGCTCATCGAGGGGCCGAAGGCGGTCGTGCTCGGGATCAGCGAGACGCTCGGCACGTCGCCGGTGAGCTGGGCGAGGCTCGTCTGGCCGCGCTGCGCGAGCGCCTCGGCGTTGACGGCCGAGATGGCGAGCGGGGTCTGCTGGAGGTTCTCATTGCGAAACTGTGCCGTGACCGTCACTTCTTGGAGCTGGTCGGGGGCCGCAGCGGTGTGGGTGGCACCGACTGGCGCGTTCTGCGCCGTCTGGGGCGTGCTTTGCTCGGTGGTCTGCGCAAGCGCAGTAGCCGCGGAAAGCGACAGCATCGTGAGCCCTGCGATCCGCGCTGCGCGGCCGATGACGTGGGCCGTCTGCTGGCGCAAGCATCGCCTCGCGCGCTTGCCGACCTGAATTCCACTCTCCCAAGAACGACACATAGCTTCCCCCCCTGCTTGAAACGCCAAGCCATGCGCGCACGGTCTGCGCCCGGGAGCCAAGCCGATGGACACCGCGATCGGGTCACATCACAGGGAAGGCTCCTCCATCCTTGCGAGGTTTACTCACTAGGGAGCGCGCGGCCGAGGCCCGGGATCCGCAAGCAGCCGGTCGCTAGGGTGCGCCTAGGTCTGTCGGATCGGTTGTTGCCGCAGCATATTCCGTTCCGCCAGGCTGACGACTGTTGGATTGCGGTCGGTAAGCGCTGTGTCCGCCTCTTTATCGATTCGCGCGCTTGTAGGGACGACAACGCTTTCGAGCTGAGCGCCGCGTGACTCGACCGGTATGAGTGCCGCGAGCCGGGAGATCGCTCGATGGCCCATCGTCAAGGGCGGCGCAGGGTGTCCCTTGACCTCGCAGCTCTGCCGGCCCCTGTCACTCTGTCCTAACAGCGCTCATTCCCGTGGCCCGATGGCTTGCGCTCCTTGAGCACTCGGCGTGCTGGGCACTGTCAGTCTTGGTGGCTGGCGCCACCGCGACCGGTAACCTTCCGCGCAACGGACAGCCGATTGCTACATCGGAAACAAGGCGCCGCAACCGGCTATCCCTCAGCCGGCGTCGGTACGCCGGAGGCTGGGGAATGCCTGGTTCACCCGGGCCGCTATGGGACGAGTGACAAAGGGTCAGCGGCGGTGCGACGTGGGAGAGGTGGCAGAGCGGGGGCCTGGCTGTATTGCCGGGTCGCTCGGAGCACTCGGTCGCCGCACGCTGCGCCCTGATGAATCCTCAGAACATCCCGTTGTCGTTCGCAGGGTTCTCCGGGACGGGTTGGGCCACGTCCCAGTGCTCCGCGATCTTACCGCCCTCGATGCGGAAGATATCGACCACCGCTCGACCGAGCTCACCGGGATGAATGATGACATGCACGTGAGCAATCACGTAGTCCCCGTCAACGAACACGCGCTTGAGGCGGTGCTCGGCATGCGGCGACTGCACCCGGGCACGATCCAGGATGCCCTTGAGGCCCTGCGGGCCAGTCACGACGCTCGGATTATGCTGTATGTAGTCGCTGGTGAAGAACTCCTCCATGTGCGAGGAGTCAAGCGGCTGCAGCACGCGCTCGTACATGGCGAGCACGAGACGCCGGTTGGCCTCTTCCTCGGGTGTGTATTGCCGATCCACTCTCAACCCCCCTCACCGGACCACCGGTGCCTCCGAAGAGCCCGCCATGTTCTGATCTCACGCAGGCGCGGAAGTCCGATGCGTGACGATAGGAAGTGTACACCGATCGAGCGAGCCGCCGTCAACGGGCCCCACGACATGCTGCAGCCTAGGCCCGCGCAGCCGCCGGACGCCCTCAAGCGCCTGGATCTGCGAGCGATTCCTGCCGCGCGCCTGGCCAGCTGTGGAAGCTTTGTGGCGGGGGCGCGAGGCACCGCCATCCCGGGACTGGCGTTGCAACGACCGGGCCCGCGGCTCTCCTCCCGTGCTAGCACGCGGATCGAACCTGGACCAGCGATCCGGCAAGTATTCAAGGATCTCCGGGAAATGCACACCCCTCCCACACGGACCGCGCCAACATCGCTGCGAGTTGCTCAGCGGATGTCCTGCATAATCTCCGAATGGCAAAGTACTTGACAACGCAGAGTAAACTGAGCAACAATTTCGCTATGGTCGCTCCTTGCGGCTAACGTGAAGGTTTTCGCTGCTGCGCAGCCAACTCAGGGGGTCACGTGGACGCCGCTCTCACGAATCAAACGGCAGGATCGCCAACAGTGCGCGAGCTCGTCTTGCTCTGGGTATGGACGATTGCCGTCGCTCTGCTCGGCACCTTGACATGCTTTACGAGCTTGACGGGGATCAACTGGGCGTTGTGGACCGCAGTCGCTGTCGCCGGATTGCTCGTGATGCAGCGACAGGCGGGCGCAACGGCCCCTCATTCCCGTCCTGCCTTGACTCTCGCCGTGCTGGTCGCAGGTGCCGCTTGCGTGACGGCGAACCCGTATTCGGTTGGGCTGATCGCTCTGGCGGTGGCTGCGCTCAGCGCCTTTGCCATACTCGCGATCATCAGGCCCCCGGAGGAAATAGGTCCGGCAGTCCTTGCACTCGCCCCGTACGTGGTGGGTAGGAGGGTGCTCGGCGGGGCCGTCTCACGCATCGCCGAGATGCCCACGGTCGCAAGGATGTCTGGTGCTCGACTCGTCATGCGTGGCGGCGTCATGGCGGTGGCACTCGCGGTTCCGCTCTTTCTGCTGCTCAGCGCGGCCGACCCGACCCTTGCAGACTGGCGGGATACGGCCGGGACGTATGTCCTCAGCTGGGACTTCCTGGCGCACGATGCTTTCTTTGTCGCGCTCGCGACATGTGTTCTCGGAGCCTATGGGGTCGCTGCACGCACGAGACGACCTGCGGGGCGAGCTGGGGCTGTTGAGTCTGGTGCCCTCGCCAGGACCGGCCGCTCTACCTGGCGCGTCTCAGATATCGAGCGCGTGATGGTGTTCAGCACAGCAACGGCTCTGTTCGTCCTCTTCTTCAGCGTCGAGCTATCGCACGGACTTGCATCGCGCGCGGCGCATGTCGCCAATGGTGAGACCCTGGCCGAGGCGACTCATCGCGGCTTTGGCGAGATGGTGGCGGCCGCAGCGCTGTGCGCGCTCGTCATCATCACGCTTGACCATCACGCACTGCGCGGTACGCGTGAGCGGCTCGTGCGCATCCTGGCTTGGGGAGTGATCGGCGCCTCGCTCCTTGTTGTCGCCTCTGCCTACCAGCGCGTGCGGTTCTACGAGGCCGCGTACGGTTACACTGAGCAGCGAGTCTATGTGCAAGTCTGCTGCACAGCTGTGGCGATGGCGCTGCTGCTTCTCGCGTACGAGCTGCGTTCGGCAATCAATCTGCCGCGCCTGTCACGACACGTCGCACTTGCGGCCGTCCTGTGCGTCGGTGCCCTCGCCTACTGGAACAGCGTCGCATGGATCGTGGAGGCCAACGTCGACCGGTACCAGCACACTGGCAAGCTCGATGTGGACTACCTCGCGCAGCTTGCCCAGTCGTCGCCAGATGCCGTGCCCGCACTTGTCACGAGCCTCTCCAGACTGCCTCCTGGACATGCGGAGAAGTTACGTTCCGCCCTGCGGAACGTCTCCCTGGACCACGATCCTTCGTGGTACGAATGGAATCTGCGCCGCGCCTCCGCTGCTTCCGCACTCTGTACAGCCGGTCTGTTCCATGAGGACCCTGCCGCGGTAGCGTGCCCGCACAGCGGAGCTGCAACAGCAGTTCCTGCACCCGTTGCATCCGGATCGCCGGCCGATACCACGCACGGTGCCCGATCGGACGCACGGCGGGGCAGTCGATGAATGCTGCTACACGCTACAGCTTCCCACAACACTCTCACGCAACAGTCCCTCGTCGACCATCGGCACACGGCCGGTCCCAAAGACCGTAGCCGCAGACCGCCGCCCCGGGAGGACCCGCAAAGGACGTCCTATGACATAGAACATAGTGCGCGCGGCCTGTGCGCCGGATGGCGATGCGGGAGTCAGGGCTGCGTCGGCTCCATGATGCGCAGCACCGAGCGGCCGTCTGTGTGCCTTAGCGGGAAGTAGACTCGGTGGGTGGCCGGGTCGACCGCCACGACGTGGGCGTTGTCAGCCAGGAAGTCTTCGCCGAGCTTCGCCGCCCCATGGGCCTCGACCCGGAACACCGAGATCACCCCGCTCTCGCTGGCGACATAGAGCAGATGCTGGCCGGGGTCATAGGCCAGGACGTCCGGGGACCTGCCGCTCGGGGTCGAGCTGATCTGACGGTGGTCCGACAGCGAGAAGACCACCAGCCGGGCGTTGTCTTCGCAGGCGATGAAGGCCAGCCTGAGGGACGCATCGATCAGAAGGCCGTGGGCGCCCTCGCAGTCTGTCAGCCTGTTCCTCGAGACGATCTTGTCGGTCTGCGGGTCGATGCCGACCATCTCGTCGTGAGTCTGCTCGTTGGAATAGATGAGCCCCGAGCCCTCATCGTACTGGGTATTGCCGACCTCGCCACCGAGCGGGATGGTCTCGATCAGCCTGTTGGTGGCCGCATCGATGACAGCGACTGTGTCGCCGTGCTCGTCGGAGACGTAGATGCGCTTCTGCTTGGGCGCCCAGGCGATGCCGTCGGGGTAGTGGCCCGCTGGGACCGTTGCGACGACCTGCAGGGTGGCTTCGTCGACGACGTTCACCTGGTCTCGTCCGGTGGCCGACGCGTAGACCCGGCCCTGCTCCGGCACGACCAGGACGCCGTGGACCGAGCTTACACCGTCGATCGATCGGACCAACCGCTCACTCCGGACGTCGAACACCAGCACGTGGCCACCCGCGAGGTCGGCGGCGAACAGGAGCCCGGCCTTGGGGTCGACGCTGGCATAGTCAAACCGGCGGGTAGCGGGGCCGAATGGCGCGTCCCTGACCGTCTTCAGCGGCAAGGATTGTGCGTTGGCGCCGCCGCAAGCCCACAGCGAGCCGGCGACGAGGAGTGCGTTCGCCGAAGCAACGATCGAGCGCATAGACAAAGGCATGGAAGCTATCCTCGCAAGCCCCATTCAGCTCCGCTCATCCCGATCACGCCGCTTCCGGCCGCGGCCTCGGGCCCACATTCCGGTTCGCCCAAGCGCTCAGCTTCTCCAGATAGATGAAGATCACCGGCGTGATGTAGAGCGTCAGCACCTGGGAGAAGAGCAGGCCGCCCGCCACACAGATGCCGAGCGGCCGGCGCGAATCCGCGCCCATGCCGACGCCGAAGGCGATCGGCAGGGTGCCCATCAGGGCCGCCAGGGTGGTCATCATGATCGGGCGGAAGCGGACGATGGCGGCGTCATAGATGGCGTTGCCAGGGGAGACCGAGGCGTCGGTGCGCAGCCGGTGCAGCGCGAAGTCGATCATCATGATCGCGTTCTTCTTCACGATCCCGATCAGCATGATCATGCCCACGAACGCGTAGATCGTGAGCGGAATGCCCGTGAGGTAGAGCGCGACCAGCGCGCCGAAGGCAGCCGCGGGCAGGCCCGACAGGATGGTCAAGGGGTGGATGAAGCTTTCGTAGAGGATGCCCAGCACGATGTAGACAACAATGGTCGCGATCAGCAGCAGCGCGCCCATGTCGGAGCTGGACTGCTGGAAGGCGGACGCCGTGCCGGCGAAACTGCCACTGACGGTATCGGGCAGGCCCACCCCGTCGGAGGCGGCCTTCACTGCGGTCACTGCATCGCTGAGCGCCTTGCCGGGGGCCAGGTCGAACGACAGCGTGATCGAGGGAATCTGGCCGGAATGGTTGATGGTCGGCGGCATGGTGCTGCGCGAGATGTCGGTCACCGCGGTCAACGGGACCATCGCGCCGGTGCTGCTGGTCAGATAGACGCGCGAGAGGCCCGAGGCGTCGGCCTGATACTGGGGAAGAAGCTCCAGGATGACCTGGTACTGGTCGGTCGAGGCGTAGATCTGCGAGATCTGCTGGCCCCCGAAGGCTGCGCCCAGCGCCGTCTCGATCTGGGTTGGTGTGACGCCGAGCGCCGCGGCCTGCTCGCGATCGATGCCGACGTGGACGGCGGGCGAGACCTCGTCCTGGTCGCTGTTAACGCCGACGAAGGTGGGATCGTCCTTCAGCGCCGCCATGAGCTGTTTCGCCGCCCGCTGCAGCTCGGCGAAGTCGAGGCCCTGGAGCGTGTACTGGTAGGTGGAGCGCGAGTTGCGCGCGCCGACGCGGATGGTCGGCGGGTTGGTGATGGTGACGCTCGTGCCCGGGATGTCCTTCAGTTTCGCCCTTAGCTCGTCGGCCACCTGGTCGGCCGACAGGCGGCGCTGGCCGAACGGCTTCAGCGAGATGGTCATGTCGCCCCCTTCGTCTGCCTGGATGTCTTGAACGTTGGGGTCGCGCTCGATGATCTTGACGACCTGGCGCACGTAGAGCGTCGTCTCCTCGTAGGAGGAGCGGGTTGCGGTCTGCACTGTGCCGTTCAGGATGCTGTAGTCGTCGCTGGGCAGGAAGCTCTGCGGCATGATCGCGAACAGGGCACAGCTCAGCGCGAGGCCGGCGAAGAACGAGCCCAGCACCAGGCGGCGATGCTTGAGCGACCAGTCAAGGCTCCGCTTATAGCCCGCCTGCACTGCATCGAAGCCCGCATTGATCCTTGTGAGCCACCAGGCCTCTCGCTCGTGGGCGTGATCCTTCAGCACCCGCGCGCAGAGCATAGGCGTCAGGGTCACCGAGACGAGTCCCGAGACGAAGATGGCGACAACGATGGTGACCGCGAACTCGTGCAGCAGCCTGCCGATCACCCCGCCCATGAACAGCACGGGGATGAACACCGCGGCCAGCGACACGGTGATCGACAGGATGGTGAAGCCGATCTCGCGCGACCCCTGCAGCGCCGCCTCGAACGGTCTCTCGCCGTTCTCGATATGCCGGACGATGTTCTCGAGCATCACGATGGCATCGTCGACGACGAAGCCGACCGACAGGGTCAGCGCCATCAGCGACAGGTTGTCGAGGTTGAAGCGGAACAGCGTCATGCCGGCGAAGGCGCCGAGTGTCGAGATCGGCAACGCCAGCGAGGGAATGAGGGTTGCGCTCACCTTGCGCAGGAAGACGAAGATGATGGCGACGACCAGGAGCGCGGCGATCAGCAGGGTCTTCTGGACGTCGTCGATCGAAGCCCGGATCGACTGGCTGCGGTCGTAGAAGACCTTGGCCTTGATGCCGGCGGGCAGCTGCTCGAGGAACTGCGGCAGCACCTGGTGGATGTCGCGCACGATCTGGGTGGTGTTGGAATCTGGCTGCCGCTGGACAACGACGGTCACGGAGCGGCGGTCGTTCAGCCAGTCGATCTGGCGCACGTTCTCGAAGCTGTCGAGGACCCGGGCGACGTCGCCCAGCCTGACCGGCGCGCCGTTGCGGTAGGTGATGATCTGCTGGCGAT
>Ga0123356_10005368_pt1 | contig 13056 bp, 13 predicted proteins | sample TergutEmb28metaG_2_FD_92546 | JGI IMG/M metagenome (GOLD analysis project Ga0123356, IMG submission 92546) | Embiratermes neotenicus P3 segment gut microbial communities from Petit-Saut dam, French Guiana - Emb289 P3 | ecosystem: Host-associated > Arthropoda: Insects > Digestive system > Gut ... | reverse complement strand
TCATTTTTTTCCCGAATATAGTTAAACAAATTATTGCTGTGCCAATGCTAAAGAGTAACATAAATATTATAATTCCTGTTTGATTATGGAGGTCATTTATTAGCCAAGCTATGCAAAATCCAATCGATGCAAGAGGCATTAATGTTAAAATAATGGATCCGATAAGGTAAAACCAATACGTCATAAAGCGGTAAGTTTTTTTCATACAATAATAACTCCTTAAATTGTTCTTATACCGGCTCTTGTTCTTGTTTTTCTCTATTGCATATTAGGCCTGGCAACATGGGAAAGAACGGTAAGATTTTTCCTAGGCTAGCTTGAATAAACCAAGACGATCCGGGCGTATATTTTGGCAGCACGCTTTTCGCCACTTTAGCAAAGATATTTCCGGTAGGTTTGACGGCCTCCGTAGCTTTTGAAGCTAATACACCTATACCGAATGTCGCAACATTTACTACTGCGGTAAATACACCGGAGGCAAGGGCTTGCCCCAAGTCTACCTCGTACCCCTTTTTTTCGTCCACTATCATTTGTCCGGCAATATCTCCATAAAAGCCAGCAACAAACCCAAGTGTCCCAGCAAGGACTATTCCACCTACTCCTCCTGTTGCAAGCCCAACATCTACTGCTAATCCAGCCAACGCGCCGGTAACAGCTCCGACAGCAGCTCCTTTCCAAAAACTCTTACCTTGTTTTGCCGCGAGGATGCCACCCCAAAGTCCACCAAAAGCGGCTCCCAATATAGTCGAAACAAAGTTCCCTCCAGGATCGACACTATTCACCGGGTCGTTGCCGCAGTAGGCGTACAGGTTGAGGCCGTTTAGGCTCTGGGGGTCGGCGTAGTCCACGGCGTCGGCGTTGATGAAGCGTCCCACCTGCGGGTCGTAGTAGCGCGTTTGCAGATAGTAGTAGCGCGTTTCCGTGTCGTAGTAGTAGGAGCGGTAGCGGAAGGGGTTTAGGACGCCGATGTGGTCTTCGTAGCCGTAGGTGACGCCGCTGCCCGGGGAGTAGTTGTTGGAGTCGTAGATTACGTTGCCCGTGATTCCGTCGTAGACCTTGTGGTTGCCCCACGCGTCGTACACGTACCTAGCCACCGCATCGCCCTCGGAGTTCAGCAGCATCACGACGTCGCCTTGCAGGTTCTTCTTGACGTGGTACACCACGCCGTTGCACTCCACCGCGCACAGGCCCTGCTGGTCGTAGTGGTACCAGAGCGTGTGCATGGGCTTAGTGTGCTCGGGGTTGTAGGGGTCAAAGTTGGTGTAGCCGCGATGTTCCTTGTGGATGCGGCTGCCTTCGGTGTGGTACTTGTGGATGTACTCGTTGGCCGTGCCCGCGTCGAACTTTTTCTCTTGGCGGACGCCGCCCTACAGATTCGCCGGACTTAGACCGACAGCCAGTTAAGGCTGCCGGCTAAGCCCGGCGAATCCGATTCGTGAAATAATTGCGTGAGTTATCGGGTTGACTCTGTTACTTGTGCGTTAATCCAATCACTTGCCTACTCTGAAATACTCACCAAAGCTTCTGCTGAAAAGTATTCGCTTATAAGATTGTTAAAAGCGCCTTTATTTTTATTATTCCCAATTATTACACTTTCGGACCAAGTTTGATTTCCATCGCTATCATAGTCCGCGACATAGAAACAATCGGAATCTTTCTCTTCAGCATTTAAAGTTATTATGGTAAAGCTAGCATCTTCGTATATGATTCTGACACCTTTCCCATAATGCGAAAATAGAATTTGCTTATATGCCGGACCAGCGTACTCGCCTATGTCGCACAACTTATCCAAAAAACTTTCAATCTCCGCGGGATCCAATTCTTCTAAGAGCATCATCTTGCCTACATCGAGCGGATACTCCACTAGCGGATTAGCCTTTGCATCAAGATCATCGTAGTAAATTAGCTCTATAGCTGTGACTTCTTTGTCTGGCCTTGTATATAGGGAGTAAGCACAATCGCAAGCGGTCCACGCAAACAACATGAACGCACAAAGCAGTCCGACCAGTGTTTTTTTGACAAGTTTCAGCATATATAGATTCTCCTTTAGGATAATTTAGACACCGCCCAAGGCATTCGTCCATCTATCGGGGAACGGAGTTGAAATTTTTGTCCCCCTTAACCTCGGCTGTTTTTACCCTTAAGGTACTTCTGCGCCGTTTTTTCTAAACCGTTTTGCATAATCTCATCGACAACTTTTGGTATCTTTTTATAGAAATATTTTAGATCGTAGGTCTTAAAGCGCCATAGGGTATACAACCAGAAACTAGTACCATACGTAGTTTGACAAGATATCAACTGAAATCCCAAGCCATCGTCATCATCATAGTTTGCTCCAATTATTTGAAATTGAACACTAAAATTACAGGCATACGTTTTCTTTGAATCTATCTGCAGTCTATCGCTGCTATGATTTTCTATGCCGTTTTTGGTAACATAATGCCATCCTGGATTTATTGCAATTTCATATCCTTTTTCGCGCAGTTTTTCGTTATATGGCTTAACAAACTCGGTAAGCTCTTCAAGGCATTTATCCTCGTAAGCATAGAGCTCTTGACATTTTTTTTCGAATTTTGTTTTATTCATAACGCTCCTTTTGAAAATACAGAGGGAGAATTAATCTCCCCGCTGTATCCCCATAAAAATTATTTTAGCCAGCTAAAACTCCAAAACTTATTCCAACCTTTCACAACGTTATTCCATCCGTTGTTTACCGCTTTAGCAACCGTTTGAGCCCCGGCTGCTATGCCGCCGCCGATATCGGTAATAATTTGCGTCACGCCACCGGCATTGTCAATTAAGTAATCTATCCCGATGGATGCGGCGATGCCTAGCGCAGGGCCAACAAACGGAATCGGAATCAAGCTGAATAACGTAATGACTCCCATGCTGATTCCAAACTTTGCGGCTATATCAAAAGTGTCGGCCGGCGTCTGTTTTTCGTCGCATAAGGAACATATTATTTCAATTGTTACCGCAGCAAAAGCTATGCCCAAAGCAACTCTTCTGTATACTGGTCCCAAAAGTTTCGTTTTTTCATGTGCGCTTTTGCCAGCGCTATTGTACGCCCCGACGCTTTTGAAATCAGTTCCTTTTGGTAAATGCGAGATTGGCTTGAAAGGCTTAGTCGTTATCTGCTTGCAAAGTTCAGATACAGCCACAAAACCATTTTCAAAAAAAATAAACAGACCTTTTATTCCTGCCGGCATGGTTCCGCAATCATCTATCATATTGACGGGATCATTCAAGCAATAGGTGTACGGATTACAACCGCTAAGCATGTCCGCCAAAAGATTATCCGAATCGTCGGCGTTGATGAAGCGTCCCACTTGCGGGTCGTAGTAGCGCGTTTGCAAGTAGTACCAGCCCGTTTCCGTGTCGAAGTAGTAGGAGCGGTAGCGGAAGGGGTTTAGGATGCCGATGTGGTTTTGATAGCCCCAATAGCTGCCGGCGACTAAGGAGTTGAAGATCAGGGTACCGAAGCCGTCGTAGACCCTGTGGTTGCCCCACGCGTCGTAGGCGTACTTAGCCGCCACGGTGCCGTCGGAATTCAGTAGCATGACCACGTCGCCTTGCAGGTTTTTCTTGACGTAATACATCACGCCGTTGCACTCTATCGCGCATAAACCCTGTTGGTCGTAGTGATACCAGAGCGTATGCATGGGCGGCTTCTTGGTGTGCTCGGGGTTATACTCGTCGTAATTAGTGTAGCCGCGGTGCTCCTTGTGGATGCGGCTGCCTTCGGTGTGATACTTGTGGATGTACTCGTTTGCCGTGCCCGCGTCGAACTTTTTCTCTTGGCGAGTTCCGGGTCGCGTTCGCTCCCCGCTTTGGCTAAAAATATGCACACAGGCATGTTTTTGCGGCTGCGCCGCCGCGTCGCGCCACCCGCGTCGTAGACGAATTTGAGCAATTTTAATCGGACTTGTTAATCATCTCGACACGATTAGTGCTTAAGACTTTTCGCTTTTCGCTTTCTGGCCGCGTCAAATAGTTCTCTTTGGATGAAACACGTTGGCCGGTTTCGATTTCAAGCTGTCGCCGCGCATCGCCCGCGATAGAACCGCCCTTTTGTGCCGCCGATTTGTTTTCCCAAAAGCCTTTCGCGTCCGAGCTCTCCGCAATTCGCCTCGTCGAGACTTCGCCCAACATAGTAAAAATCAATTCCAAGTCGTCCATATGATCGCGCAAGTTCTCCTTTGATTTAGCCATGCCCTTAAAAACTCGATATTCGCTTGGAGTCATGCCGAACGTTGCTTTGGAAATTTCTGCGGTAAGGATTGCATATTCGCGTTCCTCTTTTACGCCGCGCTTTTTCCATTCGTCGGTCAGCTCGTCCCGAACTTGGATGCCGCGTATGCGCTTTTCTATCCACGCATCCGAATAACCCTTTTGGCGATAGATTTCTTTTATCCGCGCGTTTGCAATTTCTGGATTTTCGATTTCCTCAAGCCGTTCGCTTCCGACCTGTGCAAGCCACATCTTAAACGGTTCAGCTTTTGGACTTGGGATGGACTGTATTAAGCGAAAAATGCCTTTGACGTTTAATGCGTCGGTTGCACGCATTTTACCATCCGGCGCAAGCATCTTCAACTGCTGACAATTTGTCAGCAGTTCACTTCCTTCAACTTCAAGACGTTGTTTAAGCTTCGCCCAGTAGTTGCTTGCCCCACGCTGCGTCGGTTGCTCGGTTAAAACGCCGCAAACATCGACGACAGAAAAGTACCATTTCTGCTCCGCCTCGCTCCATACAGCACGAACCTGCTTATCTTCAAAAAGTTTTATATTGCTCATCGTTTGTCAGCCTCCGTTTCGATAGTGGGGAAAATTATAGTGTCCACTTGAGTTGCCTAAAATGATTGCCCTATTAATGTAACACAAACTAAGGATTTTGTCTAATATTTTACCATAAATTTTTCTTAAAACCAATAACCGAACAACTGTTAAAAAAACAGGCTGATGTTTTTTGTAATTATATACACAGGAAACGGAGCAACGCATTGCCGGACGCTTGCGCGTTTTGGCAAACGCGCTCCTCCGCTCCCGTGTACAATTTAGTTGTCAATGTGCGTCTAAAGGATAGCGGCGACAGCCGCTAGGGGGGAATTGTCTTGTCATCATCTTCCGTTTTCGTAGGGGACGCCGCCCTCGGCGTCCCGCACCGCAAAAAGCCGTGTTTTCAACAAGTAGTGCGGGACGCCGAGGACGGCGTCCCCTACGAGAGGAAATAGAAACCCTTGTCCGTCCTAAAAACAAGGACGGAGATTGAGAAAGTGATTTGAATTTTTGAAAGCTTTCGCCGGACTTAGACCGACAGCCGATTAAGGCTGCCGGCTAAGCCCGGCAAATTCGATACGTGAATTAATTGTGATACCGCCGTCCAGTTCTCAATTCCTATGATTTAAGGAGCCGGAGGATTCTAAAAAATTATCCGAAACTTTTCATATTTTCCTTTTCACTTTTCACTCAACTGTGGTATACTAGTGCTATGAATCGAATCATAGTCATTTCCGGCTCCTCGTCCGGAATGGGAAAGGAATTAGTCGGCCTCTTTGAGGCAGCGGGCGATACCGTCATCGGGTTGTCGCGCTCAAACCCCGAGAACAAGCCGAATCACATTAAGTGCGACGTTTCGGAGCTTTCAAGCATCGAAAACGCCGCGGAAGAAATTACGCAAAAGTACGGGCGCGTCGATTTGCTGATTAACAACGCAGGGCTCGGGATTTCGGGCGCGACGGAGTGCTTGCCGGACGAGGACATCCGGCATGTGATGGACACCGATTACTTGGGCGCGCTGAGATTGAGCCGGGCGATGCTGCGCCTGATGCCGCCCTCGGGCAAAATCGTCAACATCAGCTCGGCGTGCGCCCTGTTCCCCCTCCCCTACCGCGGCGTGTACTGCAGCGCCAAGGCCGCCGTCAGCATGATGAGCTACACGATGCGCATGGAGTTGTCGCGCTTTGGCATTAAGGTGATTACCATTTGCCCCGGCGACGTAAAAACCGACTTTACAAAAAACCGCTTAAAGTATTCGGCCACCAACGAAAAGTACGGGGATTCTCCGGCTTTGAGCGCCGAATCCATCGACAAAAATAACGACAAACGCATGGATGTAAAAAAGACGGCGAAAAAAATCTTTAAGATTGCGGGCCGCAAAAAGGGCACGCTGTACATCATCGGCGCCAAATACAAGGTTTTCTATTTTATCCAGCGCCTTTTGCCCACGGGCGCATTTAACGCCATTGTGAATAAGATATTTAATAAAAAAGGATAGTATTGTTGTTGACTTTTACTTAAAATTATACTACAATGTAAGCGAGGTAATTAAAATGGCAAATATTAAACCGGTTTCTGATTTGAGAAATTATAATTCCGTGCTAAGCGAATGTACGGCGGGCTCGCCCGTATATCTTACGAAAAACGGACGCGGCAGGTTTGTAGTGTTGGATGTAGATGAGTATCAAAAAATGCAGGCAGAAACCCGACTTTTTACCGAGCTGGCAAAGGCGGAGAATAATGATACATGGTACACCATCGAAGAATTGCGACAAAAGTTGGGCGTATGATATGCGACTGTTTGTTAATGAAGAAGTATGGTTAGACCTTGAAAGTATACGCGATTATATTGCACAAGACAATCCGGCGGCTGCAACCGACACGGTTTTGAGCATTTTGGATGTGATTGAAAAAATCCCCGAATTTCCCAAAAGCGGTACACAGCTAAGCAGGAAAACAAAGCAAAGTAGCAATTACCGCTTTAAAGTTCAAAAGCCGTATTTAATTTTTTATAAGATCGAGCGCGACGCAGTACGCGTATATCGAGTTTTACACGGTAGCACGGATTACATAAAATTCTTGGATATTTGATGCTTAAAAAACGGGTCGCTTCAGTTACACGAAGCGACCCGTTTTGATAAGAAGGATCTAATTCCGAATTTGTAATTTGTACATTGTAATTTGTAATTTGATTATTTCTTACTTTTTGCGGGCGGGTTGGCGTCCGTCTCTACCGGCCTTGCGTCAATCTCCTTGCCTAAGTACTCGGGTAATTGCAGCCCCGTCATCTTAAACATGTCGGATAAGGGCGGGATGGAGCGGCCCATGTTGGATAAAAAGTTAGCGGTAGAGGTGGTGCCCTTATCGTTGCCCGCGCCGTCCCACACCGTAACCTTGTCGATTTTGATGTTCTTAATTGCCTCGACCTGCGTGGCAACCAACGTCTCGATCTTATCGGCGATCATCATCTGAACCGCCTTGTCGGCAGCGCCGCCCGCGGCCTCGACAATCTTGCCGAAGCCCTCGGCCTGCTTGCCGAGTATTGCCAGAATTCCTTCGGCTTCGGCCAGCATCTTTGCCTTAATGGCGTCGGCGTTGCCCCGCGCGTGGCGGCGGATTTTTTCCGCTTCCGCCTCGGCCTGCAGCTCGATTTTGCGTTTTTCAATCTCGGTCTGCACAATGATATCGGCCTCTAAGGTCGACTTTTCACGCTGGGCGCGCGCGATTTCGGCTTGCTGCTCGGCGATGTAGGCGGCCTTTTTGGCGTTGGCTTCGGCGGTCATTTCGGCGACCGTCGCGGCGCGTTCCGCCTCGGCCTGAATCTCGCGGCGCACCGCGTTCGACTGGGAGATTTTTGCGTTCGCCGTATTTTCGCCCTCTACCGCGAGCGTTTCGGCATTTGCCACCTGTACGCGGCGGTCGCGCTCGGCGTTGGCGACGCCGATGGAACCGTCGCGCTCTTTTTCCGCGACGGACTTTTTCGCGTCGTTGATTGCCTTAGCGGCGGCCTCTTTTCCGAGCGCGGTGATGTAGCCCGACTCGTCGTTGATGTCGGTAACGTTGACGTTGATGAGCTTTAACCCGATCTTTAAAAGCTCCTTTTCCACGTTGACCTTGACGGCTTCTAAGAACTTGTCGCGGTCGGTGTTGATTTCCTCGATTTCCATGAGGGCGATGACAAGGCGCAGCTGGCCCAAAATCATGTCCTTGGCCAAATCCTGGATGTCCTTTAAGTGCATCCCACGCAAGCGCTCCGCCGCGTTCTGCATGATGCCCGTCTCGGTGGAAATACCCACGGTGAACACGCTGGGGACGTCGATGCGGATGTTTTGCTTAGAGAGCGCCTTTCGCAAATCGACGGTGATCGAAATCGGCGTCAAATCCAAAAAGCTGTACGCCTGAAAGACCGGCCAAACGAACATGACGCCGCCGTGGATGCATTTGGAGCTGCGCGCCGTGCCGTCCTTGTTTTTGCCGATGGCGCCGTAGACAACCATGATTTTGTCGGACGGGCACTTTTTGGTGCGCGAAACGACCATCAGCATAAAGGCGAAGAACACCAATACGACGATGACAATCAAAAAGATCCATCCCGGGTTGAGGCTCCCGCCTTCGTCGGCGGAAAGAAAGTGGTTTAACATGATAATATATCTCCTTTATTTGCTTACTCTTTTATCGTGAACTCGGTCACATTTAAACTGATGAGTTTTAACCCGATTTGGCGTATCTCCGCTTCGATTGCGCAAGAGAGCGTATTCAAAAACCGATTATGGCCGTCCAACGTGTCCTCAAAATCGTTTTCGGCGATAACAAGCCGCAGTTGGCCGAGAATAATGTCTTTGGCAAGTTCTTCGACCTCTGTTACAGGCAGGCCGCGTATTCTTTCGGCTGCATGTTGCATGGTTTCCGGTTCAGTGGAAACGCCGACCGCGAATTTGCCGAAAGCATCCGCGCGCCTCCCGTCCCGCGTAAAGGCGTTACGCACTGCGAGTTCGAAGCGTATGGGGGTTAAGTCGATAAAGCTGTATGCTTGAAAGACCGGCCAAACGAACATGACGCCGCCGTGGATACACCTAGAACTGCGCGCCGTGCCGTCCTTGTTTTTGCCGACGGCGCCGTAGACAACCATGATCTTATCGGACGGGCACTTTTTGATGCGCGTTACAATCAAAATCAAATATGCCGCCAAAATTAAGACCAGAATGACGATTAATGCAATCCATCCCGGGTTGAGACTCTCGCCGTCGGTGGCCAGTAGACTGTTAGACATTTCTTCTATCCCCTATCCTTAAATCGGCTCCACCAGCACCGTGTTATCGTCTACAATCGCCGTTACCTTAACCTTTTCGCCCGTTTTTAAAAGCCGGTCCGCGTCGGTCAGCGCGTCGTATTCGCGCATACGCTCTTGCACCATGACCTGAATTTTGCCGCTCCCGCCCCGGGTTCCCGGGATGCGCAAATACACCTCGCCGCTTTTGCCCAAAGCGTTTTCCATCGAAACGTTGCCGCTGTTTTGCAATTTTTGAATCGCGGTCAGCGCGAACGCCATCGCGGCCGCCGCGGCAAGCCCGGCGGCTACGGCCATCAAAACAGCGCCCCAAATCGGCCAGTAATACAGCAGCGTAAAGCAAACCCACGACCCGACGCCCAAAAACGCGATGATGGAACGCACCGACAACATCCGCATCCCGAACGCAGCCGCCCCGTCGTGGTTAAACATGTCGCCGCCGTCATGGTCGAAATGACCGTCGTGGTCAAACGTGGTATCGTGCCCAAGCCCGAACAGCATCATCAAGATTTGGATAATGAGCACCGCGCCCATGGCGATGCCGAAGATAAACATAACCTGCTGAAAGATTTGCGCGTTGGGTAAATCCGTCCACTGCATAATAAACGGCCTCCTTTTGATAAGTGATGAGTTTACTGTCCATATAGTATATCATACATTTTTGAGTTTTACAATACTTATTAACCGCTTTTTGCAAAGTTTTATCTAATTCTAATCTTTCAAGCTTAAGCTTTGGCCGTCGGCGTGCGCCCTTGTTACGTAAAATTTTGTGCTGCCGGGGTGCTTTTTAACCCACAGAGCGCCCAAAACTGAGAACACGGCAGCGCCGATGATGCCGATAATCAAATCCTCCATCGTGTCGACCAGGCCGCTCCCCTTGGCAGGGTCGGTTACCCATTGCGTCGCGCCATCAATTTCGACCTCCGTAAGCCCGTTTTGCCAGCGCTGCATATTCATCCCGAACATCGCGTCCATGCCGTATTCAAGCACCTCCCATAGCGTCAACAGCGCGAGGGCAAAACAAAAACTGAACAACGCAAGAAAAAACGGCGAGAGCTTAACGTGCCCGGATTCGTTTTTGGCAAACCCGTATACGACGGAAAAGCCCAGGATAGCGATTACCATGCCGGCGGAAATGTGCAGGAATTTATCATAAAACGGGATGCGCGTATAAAACAGGTAGATCTCGCCCAGCACGCAATGCGCCATGATGAACACCGCGATGATGATTTGCAAAAACGACGGCGTTTGAAAGCGGAACCGCGCGCGCAAAAACGGCGGGATATTCAGTAAGAACATCGCCAAGGCGCACAGCAAAATGTGCTCTGCCAGCTTTTCGACGGGATGGCGGGCAAAAACAAAAAAGGAAACAATGCTGACGGCCAGCGTCGCCACCGTGACAAACAAGCATACCGCGTAGACGATAAAGGCCTTGCGCGACCCGAAGCGTTTATCAATGCGGTTTTTTAGAGCGGTTTTCATAAAGCACCTCCTATCCCCTATTCTACCCCGATACTACCCTGCAAATGTTAAAAAAACTTTAAAACCCTTCAAAAATGGCAGCAAAGAACGGAGAAAACCGCAAAACGTCTTGACTTTTTTGATAAAGCGGCTTATAATGATGAAAATGACGGCTCCGGTTTTGGTTGTTTTTATTATTTCGCTGGTGATGTGCGGCGTAATCGCCTACATCTTGGGCTTGTTTTGGTTCAGCGACCGCCGCAACCGGCGGCTGCGCAGTTTTTTTGCGTTGGGCATCGAGGTTTTTCTTTGGGCGCTGTTAAACGCCGTCGTTATGGTGTGCCACGAAGATTTCTTTCCGGTTTTGTATACGCTGCGGATGGTGATGGTTTGCATCGTCCCCTTCGGCGTCATTTGGTTTATACTAAACTTTGCTTCCTTTCCGCTTCGTAATAAAAGGTGGCTGCAAATATTGCTTATCGCGCTGCCGCTTATCGATATAATTTTCCTTGTTACCAACCCGCTTCACCATCTTTATTTTTCCGACTATCTTTTCCCCGTACCGACGCGCGCGCTGCTGTTTTGGATTCATTTGGCGGTGAATTTAACCTTTGTCGTCATTACCTTTGTGATTTTAATCGTTTACATCGTTCGGGAAGCCCGGAAAAACCCACTACAGATTCTCACCGGGGTCGGACTTTTAATCCCGTACGTAATCAACATTTTATATACGTTCGGCCTTTTCCCGTTCCCGCACGATTTAACGCCGCTCGGATTTTTCTTTACGTTTTCGTTGTTCGTTTTTGTCGCGTACCGTTCCCAGCTGTTCAACGTTAAAACCGCGCTGTTTTCGAGCACCATGGATTCGATTGACGATTTAATTGTCATTTGCAACGAAAAAAACACCGTCATCGACATCAACGAGCGTGCGCGCGGGGTTTTTCATGATTTTCCGATTACCGTCGGCCGCACCAAAGCGGACGCCTTTTTTAAATATTTGAGCGATACCGCAACGGACACGAAGCCCGACGGCCTGTTTGACGCCGTAAAGCGGGGGGCGGATATCAGCGGTGAATGCGCGTTGGCCGTTTCGGAGGACCAAAAGCAAACCTATACCCTGACCGGGCGCGCCATATTAGAGAGGAACCGTAAGTCCGGATATATCTTGGTGTTTGTCGACGTAAGCAGCTATCGCGAGATGATTCGTGAAATTCACACGCAAAACGAACGCTCCCTGCAGCTAAAAGCGGCGGCCGAATCCGCAAACCGCGCCAAAAGCGATTTTTTGGCTAATATGAGCCACGAAATCCGAACGCCCATGAACGCCATTATCGGCATGACGGCCATCGGAAAGGGCGCGGGCAACGCGGAAAAAATGACGTACAGCTTTCAAAAAATAGAGGATGCCTCCAAGCATCTGTTGGGCGTCATTAACGACATTTTGGATATGTCCAAAATCGAGGCGGGCAAGCTGGAGCTCTCGGAAGCGGAATTCAATTTTGAGGGCATGCTCGGGCGGGTTGTGGACGTCATCCGCTTTAAAGCGGAGGAAAAATCACAACGGCTCGACGTAATCGCCGACAAAGCGATCCCGGCAACCTTAATCGGAGACGACCACCGCCTTGCGCAGGTTATTACGAATTTATTGGCCAACGCGGTGAAATTCACGCCGGAGCACGGCGCCGTGACGCTTGAGGCGGCGCTTTTGAATGAGCACGACGGCGTCAGCACCGTCCAAATCAAAGTTTCCGACACGGGCATCGGCATAAGTGAGGAGCAGCAAACCCGCGTGTTCCAATCCTTTATGCAGGCGGAGAGCAATACGACGCGGAAATTCGGGGGCACCGGGCTCGGGCTTGCAATATCGAAGAGCATCGTAGAGATGATGGGCGGGAGAATTTGGGTGGATTCCGTATTGGGCACGGGTTCCGCATTTACCTTTACGGTGCAGCTTAGACGGGGCAGCGATACCTGCGCCGGGCGGCGGCAAACCGAGGACGCGGCGACGGATATCGACGGGCTCTTTGACGGGCGGTGCATCTTGCTTGCCGAAGACGTGGAAATCAACCGCGAAATCGTGCTGGCGCTGCTGGAACCGTCACTTTTGGCGATTGACTGCGCCCGCGACGGCGAGGAAGCCGTCCGGCTCTATAACGACTCGCCCGAAAAATACGACATGATTTTTATGGATTTGCAGATGCCCGTCATGGACGGCTTTGAGGCGACGCGCCGCATCCGCGCGCTCCTCCACCCCGCCGCCAAAGCCGTGCCGATTGTGGCGATGACGGCGAACGTATTCAAAGAGGACATCGAAAACTGTTTGGCCGCCGGCATGAACGGCCACATCGGCAAGCCGCTGGTGATCGGCGAGGTGATAGCAACGCTGCGTAAGTACTTGAAGGGTTAAATAGGGCGCGGCGTCTTTTTCGCGCCGCAAAAAAATCTTGGAGGATTTTAACCCATGTTAAAAAAACTTATCGCTTTAGGAGTGCTATTTGCCATGACGCTATCATGTTTTTCCGCTTGCGACC
>Ga0123356_10005367_pt1 | contig 13057 bp, 3 predicted proteins | sample TergutEmb28metaG_2_FD_92546 | JGI IMG/M metagenome (GOLD analysis project Ga0123356, IMG submission 92546) | Embiratermes neotenicus P3 segment gut microbial communities from Petit-Saut dam, French Guiana - Emb289 P3 | ecosystem: Host-associated > Arthropoda: Insects > Digestive system > Gut ... | reverse complement strand
TCGCATCGTCCTTGAAAACAAGAAAGATTTCTTTTCCGTCTGAAGACCGATACACATCCTTCGTTTTTCCTTGCTTTACCAGCGTCATTTCTTTCAACCTTATGTCCCCTTTCGATACCGTTTATCCCAAAAGCCGAACAATAAAATGATTCTACATAAAAAAGCACGTTTCGTCAAGCGTTTTCCGAACGTTTTTTTCGGCTTTCAGATTATTGTTAGGGAGATATTGCGTTCGGATTTGAGCGATGGCGCTCCGTCATACGTACGTTGCATATTTTTGTGCATTGTGCGTATTTTATTTGCCGTTATTGACTTGAATTTTGGTCGCTATGAGCATAATGTTGTGCGTTCGCTCGGTGACGTATACATACGAAATCCTATTTTCATGCGCGTATTGCTCGACGCAGCTGCCTTCTCGTAATCCAATACCGCTTAGTAACGCGAACTACGATGGTAAGATGTACGGACTCTCGTTATTTTCCCTAACAACAATAATACAGCACAATTTCGATATTCGGTTTCACATCGTACAGCGCCTCCAGCTGTTCCAGGTAGTCGCTAACAGGACAGGCATGGTTACCGGCGATCTGCAGGAGGCGCAACGCAGGCAAGCCGTGCAGCGGGGATAAATCATCAGGCAGATACCATTCGATGTAGATCTCCTCCAGCGCTTTCAGTGTACTGAGCGTGCTGAAATCGTCAGCGCCTGGAATACTCAGTACACGAAGCGCAGGAACATGCTGAAGCAGCGTCAAGTCGATAGCTGCATTGGTATCGAAGCTCTCCAGTGAGGGCAGATCCGGTAGGTTGGAGATCACGGATCCCCAACCGCTACCGTCACCGTATAGCCCTAATGAGCGCAGCTTTGGCAGCTTTGGCACCTCTGGCAGCATGGTTTCTTCCTCGGCGTCAAAATCCACTGTACAGAAATATATCTCCAGCTCCTCCAGGCTATTCAGGGCGGCTAAGAAAGAGATATCTGTATCGGTAGGCGCTACCAGCTTCAGCATTTTGAGGCCGGGCAGCGTGACCAACAGCTCTGGCAGGCCGGGCCGCCATTCGAGCGACAGTGTAAGTTTCGATGCCACCGGCAGCAGGTACGAGAGATCCGTATCGGCAGGCACATCAGACAATTCCAGTCTCTTCAGCGCGGGCAGTCGTTCCAGCGTTGCGACTTGCTCGGGCAAACTTTCGCTCCACCCAAGACGCAGCATTTCCAACGACGGCACACGCAGCAGCGCCGAATAATCCTGGAGTTCGCAATCTGTCAGGTACAGTTTGCGCAATTTGGGCATCAACGGCAGGATCTCCTCAAACTGCGCCTGATTGAACGCATCCAGATAGAGATCCTCCACCAGGGCATACTCCTCCAACTTGCCATCCGTCTCCTGCTCATACCTACCGGCGGATAGGTATTCGAAGGTGATGTCATACGCGTCCCAATCCGCATATTGCTCGGTGGCAAAGCTGAGCAGCCGCTCCCAGCGCGCTTCTCGCTCGGCTACTTCAGCCGCCTTGGCGGTCGCATCTTCCGTTTCAGCGGCTATGGCGTAACTTACACCCAACAGCGCCGCAAGCAACAGCGCCGCAAGCAACAGCGCCAGACCTTGACACAGCAACTTCACGCAAGCAACTCCTTTCATCCGCTCATTTTCAGCGGGACAAGACGATTCATTCACTCGATAACTCAGATTTAGGAAGCGGCTGAAACCATCTCTTCGTGAATCGCTTCCTCGCTTGTTGTTCCTCGATGAATACCGTCGCGCAATCCAAAAGGTTATAACATGTTTAAGCATGCCTCCTTTTCCCCTGTTCTTTTTTAGCTTTTTTTACTTATAAAAGGGTGAAAAATACAGCCCGAGACCCTCCAAGCCCTTGCCCTTACTGGGTTTGTCCGAGCTGATACAAGGGCACCATGCAGAAATCCCTTATTCAAGGGTTTTTGCTATTCACCCGCCTTAAAATTATATATCGGCCGCACAATCTCCATCACCTCGGCGGCAGGGCCGATGTGATTCAATATGGCGTCCATGCTCTTGTAAGCCATTGGGCATTCGTCCAACGTGTCCGCTCCAACCGAGGTGGTATATATATCGCGCATCTGCTTTTTGAATTCCGAAACAGTAAAGCTGCGCTTGGCTTCCGATCTGCTCATCAGGCGGCCCGCGCCATGGGGAGCGGATTGGTTCCAGTCGGGATTGCCTTTGCCCACGCAGATCAGCGAACCGTCCCGCATGTTGATGGGGATCAGCAAGCGCTCCCCGGCCTTGGCTGATACCGCACCCTTGCGCAGTACCCCCTCGCCGATGTCGATGTAATTATGAACGGTGGTAAATTGCTCCACGGCGTCCACTTTCATGGCCTTAAGGATCTCCCGCACCATGGCGCGGCGATTGAGGGCGGCAAAATGCTGGGCAATGGCCATATCGTGTAAATAATCATCCAGCAAAGGCCCGCTAACATAGGCCAAATCCCGGGGAACGGGGCGCTGGTCCAACTGATCGTATGCAGCTCCCTGATAGGCCTTTGCGATCTCTAGGCCCATATGGCGGCTACCCGAATGCACCACCAGATAGAGAGCCCCATTTTCGCCCTGACCCACCTCGATGAAGTGATTGCCGCCACCCAAGGTGCCGATGCTGCGGTATGCGCGCTCCAGATTGATCCCCTTCTGCCAGCGGAGCCCAGAAAGATCGATCTCCCCGGCCATTGCATGGGGGGTATCCCGCACGCTAAAGCCGGATGGGATGCGCTCCCGTATCACCTTGTCCAGCCTGGCCAGTTCCAACCGGCGGGCAGCCAAACGCACTGTTTCCATGCCGCATCCGATGTCCACCCCCACCAGGTTGGGGCATACCTTGTCGCCAATGGTCATGGTGGTGCCGATGGTGCAACCCGCGCCTGCATGTACGTCGGGCATGATCCGAATCTTGCTGCCCTCGCAAAAGGCTTGACTGCATAGCGCCTGAATCTGCGCCCGGGCAGCCTCCTCCAGCTCATCGGTAAACACCAGGGCGGTGTTGTATTTTCCATCAATCTCGATCATGGAAGTTCCAGGCCCTCCTCGTACACAATGTACATATAGTATACATTGAATGTTCTCAAAAGCAAAGGGGCATCGATTTCAGACTGTCGGTCTGCAGGCGAAATTGCATGCTTGTATAATGCTGTCAGATTCCAGACTTTCGGTCTGAATTCGCCTATGCAATCGCATGAATATGGGCAAACACACAAAAACACCACTTGCACGGCTATATACAGTTATATCCTATTAACTGCGTTTTAATGCTTAAATGATATCAAATAATATGGACTTTATATTCCCGGTGCATGTATACTGGCTACAAATACGAAAGGGCGTGGAAATATATGAATAAACAAACGGAAAAGAAGAAATCCCATTTCTATCAAACCAAAACGTTCTGGAGCCTGATCGCCGCCGTCGCGCTGGCGGTTACCCTACTGGGCACCGGTGCAATCGACAATATAACATCCTGGTTTGGCGCCGAGGATGTCATGGGCGTGGAAGATGAAGCAGCCATGCCCGAACCCGCGCCCGAGCCGGTCCTCAAGCCTGCGCCGGAACCCAAACCCGAATCAACCCCCGAACCTGCGCCCGAGCCGGAAGCCACACCCGAACCGGCCCCCGAACCTACGCCGGAGCCGGAAGCCATGCCCGATCCCGAATCAACGCCGGAACTAAAGGCCTCCGAAGGATCAGAAGGATCTATTGAAGGCGTTGCATTGGGCAATCCCTTTATAGAAGCCATTGCCGCCGACGGCATGGCGTATGTGCGCGTAAGCTGCGATGTGTTCAATTCCGCGCGGCTGCGCAACAATGACCGTTTGGGCCGCCTAGCGGGTATCGCCATTGCTACTACTTATTATGAAGCGGACGGTGACACCCCCGCCACCATAAAGATCATATTCGCCACAGGCGACACGCTGGGAGAAGGTTACATAAACGCCGCTTCCGCCACGTTGCTAGGACGCGAAGAGGCTATCACCGCAATCGGCGAGGGTGGCGTACGGGAGTATACCTCGGCGGCGTGGCCGCTGCCGTTAGCCGACTTTGAGTCGGTAAAGGCCGGGGAATCGGAACCCTCTGAAACGGCGGAATCTGAGGAGCCGGTCGTGTCAGTCGAACCCATCATCACCCTATCCTCAAGCCTTGAAGGCGGCAAGGCTACCATCACCGCCACCATCGAAGGCATCCCCGAAGGAGTCATCTATAGCCTACAATGGCAGAACAACATCAGCGGCGAGTTTGCCGATGTCCCCGGCGAAACCGGCTACACCATCACCTTTGACGCCACCGAAGAAAACATGCGTTGCGCGTGGCGGGTGGCGCTGGTGCTGGTGATCGAAGCGCCGGCCAACAATGAAGAGTAAGAGAGTAAGTAAGCATACGGGCAGGAAAATAACGGAAGGGCGATGAGGATAGTATGAAGGCAAATAGCATGAAGACAAAAAAGGCAAGCACGCTGCAGCGGTTTTGGGCGATCGCGCTAACCCTGATTCTGCTTTTGCAGACGATGCCGGGGATGGCCGAGGGATTGGTTGTATATAGTGAAGAAATTTCCCTTTTTGGCGAGGGATGGGAGCCGGATGAATCCGGCGATATCGATATAACGGCCAACGTCATCTGGCATGACGATAGCAACAAGGGGCCACCTCCATCTCAAGTGACGCTGCACCTGCTGGCAAACGGCTTGCCCTATGAAGGGGAGAATGCCAGCGTGTTGGTAAGCGCCGGGAATGGATGGACCTATACCTGGCCCGGCCTGCCAAGGTACATTGAAGAACAAGAAATTGCTTACACCGTCACCCAGGACGCCGTAAGCGATTTCTACACCGCGTATGAAACCAACGCGCAAACCAACGCATTGGAGATCACCAATATCCGTTTGGATGGCAGCCTGAATCTGCGCATGATAAGCGGGCACATGTTCCGCGTACGTTTTGACGGCGACGCATCCATGACGGCTGTGATTACGTTTGAGCCGTACATCGCCGGCCACCCGGAGAACCTGCGGGTCATCCTGCCGCCCTTCTTTAGGCTCACGGCATTGCCCAGGGCGGGCGACGGCTATCAGGTGGATGTCCGCGACGTTCCCCTGCCAAAGGAGTTCTACCCCATGGCCGCTGCGGATCTGCTCAAGAGCTTCCCCGCAGATAAAACCATGTGCCAGCAAATCTTGGTCTCCTTTGACGAAACCATAGATTCGGAGTTCGTCCTTACGCTGGGCATGAAAACCATGGATTACAAAAGTTTGGGCGAGTTGATGACCCTGTACGGCACACAGCCCCACAGCATACCTCTCAAAATCGTAACCATGGCCGAAGATGTACAGGGCAACCGCTTGGATTACGCGGAGCTGCTCAGCGACTCCACCATTACCAACGCAAGCGGCGCCATGCCCTTTGAGACCCAATTGACCTATCCCAACCTAAATAGCAACGGCTACATCACCCACAGGATAGAAAGCTCCGACTATGCCGGTTACGAAGTAAAAACCCTGCAACTGTACGCAAGAGCCTATAACCACTTCTTAGCAAGGCTAGAGCCCTGGCACTATCCCTACACGGATCTTGTGTACTATGTGCCCTGCCCCGAACCCCTTGCGGTCACAGGGTTTATGAACTTGGCCTATACACCGGGGCCCGACGATTATATCACACTGAATGGCAAGCGCTACTTAAGGATTCCTTATACGGACATGGAATCCATCAATACAGCGTACAGCTTCCCGGCTTCGGGCATGTTTTCGGACAGCTTATACATGGTGACCTACATGTTCCCCGATTTGGACACGGTAAGGCCGGGAGACCTGTATGAGTTTGGAGACGTGTATATTTCCTACACCCACAAAGGCGTCAACTACGGCGTCGGCGGGGATCAGGATCCCATCCGCATTTGGACGATTGACGATTATACGATCACCAACAACCGGCGGAATCTTAGCACATGGTACTCTTTCTGGGATAAGAATATGGGGGGCAGCGGCGGTTACGGGAATAACCATAACCTCAGCCGCCGCCTGCAGGGCCTGGATGGCGACAAGTACATGATTTCCATGAGCAACAGCACCTGGTCGCAGCTTGCCTATACTTACGAAGAAGCCGACGTGACCATTGAATTCCCCTTTGAGGTGACGCCCACGGCCATCACCTACGAGGCGACGAACTTGCTTGCCAACAGTTTCCAATCTTATGTGCCCCATGCGAATGAGAGGATGTACCCCACGTCCGTGACGTACTGGGTGCGGGACACGGCGGAGCCGCAAACGGCTGCGTTGGGGGCGACGCAAAGTCGCGTTACATTCCCGGCGGGCGCACATGTGAGCAAGGTGTCCTTCCACTATCCCGAAATTCCGCCCTACATGCGCACCATGTCCTTTGAAATCACCGCCAACAACGCTTCCACCTATCAAAACGGCGCAGAACTGCCCAACGAGCATTACGTAAGCTTCAATACAACGGTCACCACAGCAAGCGGCATGCGCGTTACGGCCGCAAAGGATCCCGCCAAACGAATGGAAGAGTGGTTTAACTACAGCGTGTGGCAGCCTTTTTACCTGGTTCGCCCCACCGACTCGTTACGTTTCGGCATCATGAACTATTACGGAAATACCGCCACCACGGTAAATAATCGCAACCAAACCGGCATTGCCAACATGCCAAGCCCCCATTACGGCTACAACACTTACAGCGCGCCCGAGCCGGTTACCAGCCCCATGTCCGATCCCTATCCTTGGGCGTTTGCGTTGATGAAAACCGATGGGCAGATGCAGGATTACGAAGACGTGGTCATTACCATCACCGCGCCAAGCGACGGCAAGGCAATGGAAAAACTGAGAGGGTTCGATATCGGCCACAGCTTTCATACCATTTCCAGTCAGTTGACCGTTGAGTACACCACCAATCGGGGCAATCGGAGCCACACGCTTCGGCCCGCAAACAATAACTTTAGCAACGGCCGTTCCTTCCTCAACCTGATGGCAGGCGAGCACGTGCTGGCGGGCAGTGAAGTACGCATCCGTTTGGGCACACTCTACGGCGATGAAATGTCTCCATTTGGCGCAAATTTCCAGAATACCCCAGCCGGATTAGACACCACCATCGGCAGGTGGAATCTGGGCGGTAATTGGTGGTGGAACCCGTATTATATTGCCCCCTTCTTTAGCGGCGCGCATACATACGCGGACGGCACCGCCCTAAACCCCGTCGATCAGATGGTGGCCACCATCACCACCAGCACCGAGGCGCAGTTCATCAACGAAGTGCCCGGCAAAAGCCCGGTGTTTAACAACAAAGCCGTGGGCGCCATCCACAACGTAACCGCGTGGACGTCCAATGTGCATGTGCGCAGGCCCGCCGAATCCGTCAACTGGAATGAACCCACCAAGACATTCTACCCCAATACCGATGTGTCCTTTGACCTGCGGCTCTATAACCTAGGCCTTTTGGATGACGACCGGCAGGGCGAAATCATCGATCACCTCAATCAATACAAGCAGTTTGACTTTGGCGGCATGTTGCTGTATATGGAAGTGGCGGACGGCTTCGCGCTGTCGGGTGTAGAAGGATACACCATCCAGGAGATCCGCAACATACCGGGCAGCCAAAACAAGCTGTATATCTTTGCCGCCAACAGCTTCGACGCGCCCATTCGCATCTGGTGGGGCGATCAGTTTAATTACTACAATAGCAACAACTTTTTGAATTTCTTCAACCGGGTGAATGTCTACGCCCAGCCCGATGTAGCGCTCTCTACAGAACTTACGCCCATTATCATAAGTGCGGGCCTAAGCATGGACGCTTTCGCCGCCAAGTACATGACGCCCGCCGATGGGGACGATGCGTACTACAATGCCCCGCCCTTCCACGTCATCAATTTTGTGGGCGATTCCTTCCCCGACTATTGGGGCGTAGAGGATGCGGCCATCCAATTGCTCATCCCCGATGTGGACATCGCCTCCAGCGTCATCGTGCAGATGGCCAGCCTGGATCGTGTATCCATCCGCCCGGGCGCCAGCGGGCTCATCAGCAGCGTAAACACCTTGACGTTCCAAGACTATCAAATCGACACACTGACGGCCAAGGCATGGATGAAAAACAGCTCCGACCGTACCATCGCCCTCTACGAAGCTGTGTACCAGCTGCCGCGCCTGGAGATGCCCACCCTGGGTTCGGGCACAACATCCAAGCAGATGTTCAGCAACGACTACCCCCTGTACCTGCGCGGACCCGTACAGTACGATCCCAGCATTATCAAAGAGATCATCTATTACGATGGTTTTGAAGGCACCGGCAATCCCGTGAACATCACCGCATCTTCGTCCATAGAAACGCTACGAAGCGTGCAGAGTTTTGTGGTGATCATCGAAAACCTGGAGGCCAACAGGGCGGGCATAGTGGATATCCCCCTGTATACCGACTATGAGAAACGCGGCGCGGAAACCGAGGAGCTCAAGGCCTATGTGGGCGTAAAACGCCGCTTCCAGCCCGACCCGTCCATTCGGATGTCGGTCTACGCGTACTCTTCCCCCGCCGAATTCGTGTACATGAGCCGCAACCTGCATATGAACATCTTCTTCGACGCAAATGAAACCGGCTCAGCCTTAAGTAATGGCCATTACCAGACTTCCGGCGACGCGTACCCCATCGTGTACTACATGGGAGCCGACGGTGTGGAGAGGGTATTGTATAACGGCCAGAACCGGTGGGATTCGCAGTACAACATCCTTGTTAACAGCGATGTAACCCGTGTGGAAATGCACAACCGCCACCCGGAGGTGTACGGGTACACGCTGATGAACGCACCGGGCGTGGGCCAGATGTTTAACTCCAACTTCCCCCGCAACGATCCGGACAAACCCGTGGAACTGATGATCAACTACGACGATCTGCGCGGCGTAAACCACGCAAACCGCAGGTATGATCTGGGCTTGTTTGTACTGCCTGTGGCAGGATCACAGGATGTGTATGTGCGCGTCAACGGTTCCAAGGCCGTTGAACTCTATAGGCAGCATCCATGGCGGCATGTCAGCGATATCCAAGACAAACGCTTTACAACCTTTGACCTTGACTACCAGGGGTATGACGCCGCCATCGCCGAGCTTACCGCCGCGGGCTGGGTAACGGGCAAACAAGTGGGCATCACCGGCTACAGCGCCACGGTGAGCAATACCTTCTCCCTTACCGATCAAGCGCTGCCCAGCGACACGGTGCCTGCGTCGGGCAACATCTACGTGATGGATAGCTTCCGTGTGGCGCTGCGCATGTATTTTGACAACGACTTCGACAGCAAGTTTACCGAAGGCGACGAGCCGGTTCTTTTCCCGGATTGGGAAACGGCCTCCCAATACCTGTGGCTTGGGGACGAGTGGCGGCACTATCTGGTGGACATAGAGGATCCCCACTATTGCGAGGAAACGGGCTATTTCTCCTTTGAGCTGCTGGATCCGGCCTCGTACGTCATATGCGCCAGGAGCCCCTTCCCCTACGACCTTGGCACTGAGGGCAGCGTGAACTTCTCCCGGATATCCCCCATTGGAGATCGGAACGATCCGCACAAGGGCAACTATTGGATCTCCTATCAATCCGGTAGGGAAGAGTACATCCTCGCCCGCATGCAGCAGGACTTCAGTGCCACAAGCGCAAGCTTTGAAGACGGCGCTGTTACCGTAAGCATTGACTTTGCGCTGCAAAAGCCCGTCACAGTTACCTTCCGGGCCAGGAACGGCGAGATCATCGGCGGGTATTCGTCAGGCAACAGAATCAGGGACGTGGATATGGCGTCCGATAGCAGAATTAGAGATGCGGATACGGGATCCGAAGGCGGTAGAATCAACGATTTGGACATGGCGTCCGCAGACGATTCCGCCGTTCAGTACGACGCGGAAGGCTCCTTTATTCAGCATAAGATGTGGCCTTCGGACTGGTTGGAGCTGTTCAGCTACTATGCCGGCGTGGAGCCCAACCAGGGTTATGTATGGCCAGAGGTGATGTACGACTGGGGCGAAGTCGATCGATGGGGCTCGGGCGATATTCGCAAATGGGCACAGGTCATCAACGGGCAAGATGTTGTAAGAACCGAAAGTGAGTGGAGCAATTCCTTCTACGGAGAGCCGATCACCGGCGACGTGACCTTCTGGGCCCTTCCCTTCAGGCCCGTATACCTCCACGTAAAAACCTTTGACGATACAAACGGCAACAACGTGTACGACGAGGGCGAAACAAACCTGGCCTACCCGTTCCAAAACAACTCCGAGCTGACTTGGATGGGCACGTATGACGAGGCCACGGGGTACTGGCGGTACATGGTGGAGCCGGGCACGTTGGACTTCTTATTTGCGCCCCTTACTTCCTTCTATGAGCCCCCGTTTGAGAGGCGCTATCATGGCGAAAAGTACGCGCTGCGCTATAACGGCGAGACAACGATGCACGACATGCCCCATCAAATGCTGCTCACGGACCTGGCCCTAGGAGCCGTGCCGGTGACAAGCTTCTCCCTTGACTTGAGCGTGATGGCGCCGGAGACCGACATATATTTGGAAATCCCCATGCGCAAACCCCATACCGTTACGTTTAAGACCGAGCATGGCAGCATCGGGCCCTCCCCGATGGGCTGGGAGCTGCTCATCCGCTTTATCAATCCGTTTGATCCCGTGCAAAAGGACGCAAACGGCCATCCCTACATGCAGGTGGATTACTTCCACGGCAACTGGCTCACCCTGGGCATGACCGACCAGAATTTGTACCTCAACCCGGAGCTCCGCATTACCCAGGACGAAATTGACTACTTCATGGCCTGGTACCAGGAAGAAATCTTCCCTATAGACACCTTTAACCTGTTTGTAGAAGTAACCACGGGCATGGGTTATCTGTGGCCCTCCAATCCCAACCAGCGCATGTGGAAGTGCCTGGAGACCGGGGAAACCCGCTCCGAGATCAACTGGCGCCATTATCCGGTCACCCAGGATCTAACGTTTGTTGCCCAGCCCAGGCGTATATTCTACACGGTGAACTATCTGCCCAACGGCGAGGGCATCACCGGCGAAACCGACGATGGAGAGGTGTACTTCAAAAACGATACGGCCGAGGTCATCGGGCCTGAATTCACGCTGCCCGCCTTCCCCGGCACGTCCGATCCCTACTATGAGTTTGTGGGCTGGAACACCAAACCCGACGGTTCCGGCGCCTGGTACACCCCCTACGAAAGCACATTTACTTTCGACGAAGACGATCTGTTCCTGTACGCCCAGTGGAAGGCCCTGTACCGGGTGGAGCATTACCTGCAGAGCGATTTCGATCCCCAGGCCTATGACCTGGTGACAGAGCATCTGGTGGTTGCCTACGCTGAGCCGGGCAAACTAATCACCGCAGAGCCCCGCGAGTATGACGGCTATCGCTACATCGCCGAACTTTCCAACACAAGCGGCGACGTAATGATGCCGACCATCTCACCGGAAACTTGGGAGCTGGAGATACTCAGGCTCAAACTGTTCTACGAAAAGCTGCCCCAGCTGGACATCGCCAAAACAGCGGGTAATCTCAATCCCCGCATGGGCGAAGCCGTCACCTATCGGCTCACCGTCACAAACAACGGCACCGGCCCGGCCAGGAACGTCATCGTGGCCGACGCCTTGGCCCAAGGCCTCACCTTCATCAGCGCCACACCCCAATTCGAAAGCGATGGCGACGCCCTTTGGAATGGCAGCGAAGTCACCTGGGACATCCCCATGATTTTGCCCGGCGCCAGCGCCACCCTCAACGTCCTGGTAAGGGTGAATGCGGAGGTAGGCGCCCGAATACCCAATACGGCCAAAATCACCGGAGAGTTCGGCAAAGAGTTTGATGATCCCATTGAGGATGATGAAGAGATACTGGTCTCCGAGCCGCTGTTCATTATCACCAAGGTTACGGACAAAGCCGAGGCGTATGTGGGCGATACCGTACAATACACCATCAGCGTAACCAATGCTTCGGCCGATGCGATGAACATCGTGATCCGGGATCAGGTGCCCGACCCTCTGGTGGACTTAACTGTTGACTCGTCGCACCAAGTATGGATGAACGGCAACGATATCGATTGGACGATCCCGGCCCTGGCAAAAGACCAAAGCGTTACCCTCACCATCACGGGCAGGATCGACCCATCAACAAATGCCACCTCCATCACCAACGTGGCGCAAATCGTTTCCGAAGACGGCGCTGGCTTTGACGAAAACAGCCGGCCCACAAGCCAGCCCGCAGTCACCCAAATCCTGCGCCCGGCGCTGGACATCACCAAAGAGGCCTTGCAGCCCGAAGCCCGCACCGGCGAAACCGTGGCTTTCTCGGTGGTTGTATCCAATAGCGGAAACGGCGATGCCCAAAATGTTGTGGTGATCGACACCCTGCCTGAAGGGTTGCAATTTGTAAGCGCCGATGCCCTTGACCCCATCGTCGAAGGCCCGGATGGCAACATCACCTGGACCATTGCCAATCTCCCGGCGATGGGCGGGGAAGCCACGATGACCGTTGAAGCGTTGGTTGTCGCCCAGTCGGGCAAGGTTACCAATACCGCAACCATCGCAAGTGAAAACGGCCCCACCGCCACTGCCGATATAGAGGTAAAGAACCCCTCGCTTACCATCACAAAAGTAGCGGATGTAACAGAAGCGTACGCCGGCGATATGGTAACCTACACCGTTACGGTACAGAACACCGGAAGCGCTCCGGCCGTGGAGATCGTGATCAACGACATACTGCCAAACGGGCTGAAAAACATCGCGTACCAAACAGATACCGGCAACACGATGTTTATGCCGGCGGATGGGTTGCTCCTTCTGAAAGACCAAGTGGTTTGGATGATTCCCTCCCTGGGCGTGGGCGAAAGCGCGCAGTTGGAAATCACTGCCCAAATCGATGCGCAGCCAGGTGTCATCACCAATATCGCTGTGCTCAAGAATGAGAACGGCGCCGACATCACCGAGGGCCCCTTTGATACTGCCGATGTAGAAGTCCTGCAAGCGCCCACCTACACCCTTGCCTTTGACCCCAATGGCGG
>Ga0123356_10005366_pt1 | contig 13060 bp, 11 predicted proteins | sample TergutEmb28metaG_2_FD_92546 | JGI IMG/M metagenome (GOLD analysis project Ga0123356, IMG submission 92546) | Embiratermes neotenicus P3 segment gut microbial communities from Petit-Saut dam, French Guiana - Emb289 P3 | ecosystem: Host-associated > Arthropoda: Insects > Digestive system > Gut ... | reverse complement strand
TTTTGAGGCCATGCTCCGCGATGCGCTGGATAAGCCGGAAGGGCCAATCCTTGCGTTGGAACTCGCGGGGTATAAGGCCATCACCATTGACGGGAACCTGTTGTCGCTAAGCGGTGTTTCGTTTGGTACGGAAGCGACAACGGGAAAAATAACATCGCTCGAGGATCTGCGGTTGTTCCCCAACCTGGAGATTTTTAGAATCAGGAACAACCTCATCAACACCTTGGAACCGCTTTCCAACATGACAAAGCTGAGGATTCTGCAAGTTCGGTACGGGGCATTTAGGGATCTAACCCCGCTAGCGAATTTATCAGGCTTAATGTTCCTGGACCTGGAATGGAACTTCCTGGAGGACCTTTCCCCGCTATCCGGGTTGACCGGGCTGGTCTATCTGGATCTGCTGGGTAACCGCGTGTCAGATTTAAGCCCCTTATCGCAACTAACAGAGCTAAACACGCTAACGCTCACCCAGAACCGCATCCAGGATCTATCCCCCCTATCCCAGCTTACAGGGATTACGATGCTGCTCCTGGAGAACAACCCAGTAGCGGATTGGTCGCCTGTGGAGCATGTGCCAAATGTGAAGGGCCGTCCCGATCCGGTTCCGGATAATCCATGATCATAAGGAGGAGCCTATAATGAAGCGTTATGTACTTGCGGTTGTAGTCCTGTTTGTTTTCGCCATGGGTTTAGCGGGCGGGCAAGCGCTGGCGGGCGAACTAAGTTTTGCGGATGCGGAACTGGCTCCCATCATCCGGGCGTTCGACTCTTTTGCCCTTTTTTTCATTCAGTCTTCAGAAGGTTCCGCTATTGCTTGCGCCACCGCCCTTGGCCAGGAAAACACGGAGATTGATACCTTTATTGTTTTGGCCGAATACGCGCCCGGCATTGAGAAAGCGCTCCAGGAGGGCGGCACTGTCCAGGTTATCCGTATGCTCGTCCAAACAGGGGAAAACATCATGTGTGATGTAACCGAGATGTACATATCCAATCATCCGGATGCTCAATGTGTCCTTGTTCGAACTGGCAATCCCGTAAGCGGATGCATGTCGCCCAAGCAGGTGGCTTTAACCGGCGAATCGGCGCCGGCGGAAGTCCTGGCGCTCTACCTCAACATTCAAGCGGAAAATCCAAAAAGCGCTGCTTTGTTGAAGCCATCCGGCCCTTACCTAGGCGATAGCAAGTTAATCGGCGCCCAAGGTGCGGCTTTCGATATACCCAATGCGGCGATTTTTAAGGGCGCGCCGGTGATTACGCGCCAAGGGCAATTGGTTGGCGTAACCGTTGAGCTCCGGCAAACCAGTGAAGGAACAACCGCAGCCATTCTCTCACTGGAGGAGATGGACCGTACCATGACGAACCAGTTGCGGCTGGGAGCGAGCCGCGTGGAACCATAACCGCTCCTGCCCGGTAGGAGCCATTAAACGGAAAGGCCATATGCTATGAAATGTCCCCAATGCGGAAGTGAAATGGGAATTGTAACGCAATGTCCCGCGTGTGGGTCGGAAGTCCGTTTTGGCGGGAATACGGTCCTCTACCAGCGGGCGGTTTCCGCCAAGCTTCGCTGGCGTGATATTTTTTCAGAAACCTTTGAACGCCATAAAAAGGGAGACGTAATGCGCGTCCTTCACACGGAATACCATTCCGAAAGCGAAATGCTGCGACAATGGCAAAAACCATGGCTGTTCTCACGCGTTTTTATCTATTTGGTGCTGCTCCTGGCCGCTATGGCGGTTTTGCATAATGTGGGGTTCAACCTCTATTTTGCCTCGCCCATTATGCTTATTGGGAATATTGTGGTGCCCCTAACCATGCTGCTCCTCATTTGGGAGCTCAACATACCGCGCCGGGTCAGCTTTATGGAAGCGCTGGTTATTATGTTCATCGGGGGCATCGGCGCGCTGGCGTCCAGCGCCCTCATTAACAACATCATCCCCGGGCCTGTCACAAAGGCTGCCTTAACGGAAGAGCCGTTTAAGCTGCTGGTTGCAGTCGTTTTCATCCTCATCAGGCGGAAGAAGCGTATGTTCATCCTGGATGGCCTTGTTATTGGCGCCGCGATAGCGGCGGGATTCACTGCCTTTGAGTCCATCAACTACGTAGCCCGTCAAGCCCTCATTTCTGTCGGCGGAAGAACCGCCGCTTCTCCCATTCTCACCAATAACATGTGGTTTGTGCTGCTCAACCGCGGAGTAAGGGCGTTTTTCTCGCACATCCTTTTTACCGCGCCGTTTGTGGGCGCGCTGTGCTGGGTTATGAATGGCGGCAAGCTTCGCGTCCGTCACCTGGTCAGCCTCCGTTTCTTGATCTTCTTTGTTATCGGCGTGGCTTCGCATTTTCTGTTTAACGCGGATCTCCCGCTGTTCACCCTGCAGCTTGGCCTATTGGTCATATACGGAAAAGACTTGGTGAATATCGCCTTCCTATGGTTTGCGCTGCTGTTCATCGTTAAAAAAGGATTTCGGGAGATACTCCTCCTGCCGGATGCCGGCCGTTCCTCTCTGTTGTGGGAACAAGCCCTGCCGCCAGGGGCCCGCGCCCTGCTCCTTTGTGTAAAAGGCGAGCTCAGCGGGGCGTCTGTTCCGCTGCACCCCGGGAAGGATCTCGTAATCGGCCGTGATCCCAGCGTTTGCCATCTCGTGCTGGACAGTGGCGCGAAGGGTGTGAGCCGGGTGCATTGCCGGCTTCGCCTGGAGGGTAACCGCGTGTTGCTTTCCGATGCTGGATCTACTTATGGCACTTTCTTAGCCAACGGCCACAAACTAATCCCGGAACGGGAGGAGAAGCTGGCAAACGGACAATATTTCTCCCTGGCGGGCGATGTGTACCGGTTTGAGATTAGGATGTAAGCTTATGCCGAAGCTTTGTTTGGATATTGCCGCTGTAACCCGCCCGGGAGGCAGGCCGGAGAATGAGGACAGTTTATGGTATCGCTCCAACGATCATACGGCGTTAGCGATGGTAGCGGATGGGCTGGGGGGCCAGGGTGACGGGGGCAGGGCGTCCCGGGAGGCGGTACGTTTGCTTTCGGCCGGATTATGGGGTAACGGGACAATAACCCAGGCGCGGATTGAAAATGCTGTTGCCGCCGCCAACCAAGGAGTGCTGGCGCTTCAGCGGCAAACCGGCGGCCGCATGATGACCACAATCGCATTGCTGGCTATTGAAGGGGAAACATGTCATGTGGCGCATGTAGGCGATTCCCGGCTATATTGGTTCCGGGCCGGGCAGGTTTTCCACCAGACCATGGATCACAGTGCTGCCCAGATGGCAGTACTTTCAGGCGATATTACGGCTGATGAAATCCGTCACCATCCGGATCGTTCGGGGCTTCTGCGCGCATTAGGCGGCAGCCCTGAGGTTCGGGCTGGTTACACAAGCGGGCCATGCGGCCCGGGCGATGATTTCCTTTTATGCAGCGATGGCTTTTGGGAGCACGTATGGGAGACGGAAATGTGTTTTGATCTTAGCAAGGCGGGAAATGCGAAGGAATGGCTGTCCTTGCTGCTCACCCGGGTAGAGGAGCGTTTAACGGCCGCCGCGGATAACCTGTCCGCAATAGCCGTCCATGTAGACGTTTAGCGGGCTGAAATGCGTCAGCAGGCGGAATGCCAACATGGAAATGGTGAACCGAAAGGGGTGGAGCGTTATGATTCGGGCCATAGTGGGCGCCAACTGGGGGGACGAGGGAAAGGGAAAGATTACCGATCTGCTGGCGAAGGACAGCGATGTGGTCATCCGTTTCCAGGGTGGAGCCAATGCCGGGCATACCATCATCAATGAATATGGTAAATTCGCTTTGCATATGCTTCCATCCGGCGTGTTTTACCCGCATACCGTCAATATACTCGGGCCAGGCGTGGCGTTGGATATGGAGAAGCTTCTGGCTGAGTACCACCATATCGTTGAGCGGGGCGTTCCCAAACCAATACTGTACGTGAGCGATCGGGCTCAGGTCGTGTTACCCTACCATATCGCATTGGATAGCTACGAGGAAGAGCGCTTAGGGGACGCCGGCTTTGGTTCCACCAAAAGCGGTATTGCGCCCTTTTATGGTGATAAATACCTGAAGGCTGGCATACAGGTATGCCAGCTCTACGACGAGGATTTCCTTCTCTCCAGGCTGGCTCAGGCGTTGGAACCCAAAAACGTGTTGTTTGAGCACCTCTACGATAAGCCGACGGTTGCCGCGAAGGACTTAGCCTTGCTACTTTTGGAGTGGGGGCGGCAAATCCGTCCCATGGTGATCGATACGGCTGTTTTTATCCGCAAAGCCATAGAAGAGGGTAAATCCATCCTGCTGGAAGGTCAGCTTGGAAGCCTGCGGGATCCGGATCATGGTATTTACCCGTTTACCACCTCTTCCTCGCCATTGGCGGCCCATGGTGCGGCAAGCATAGGGGTGTCGCCTCGGTATATTCAGGATGTTTGTGCCGTTACCAAAGCGTACAGCAGCTGCGTGGGCGCCGGCCCGTTCGTAACCGAGTTGTTTGAGGACGAGGCTCAGGAACTGCGCAGGCGCGGAGGCGATACGGGTGAATATGGCGCGACCACTGGCCGCCCTCGGCGGGTGGGCTGGTTTGACGCCGTTGCGACCCGTTATGGCTGCTTGGTACAGGGCGCTACCGAAGTTGCGCTGACCAACCTGGATGTTTTAGGTTACTTGCCGGAAATCCCTGTATGTATCGGGTACGATGCGGCGGATGGAATTATCAAAGACTTTCCCAGCACGCCCACGCTAATGGGCGTGAAACCAGTCTACAAGGTGCTGCCCGGTTGGGAGCGGGATATCAGGGGAGAGACAGAGTATGCCCACCTGCCTGATAATTGCAAGCGTTATGCGGACTACATTGAACAGCAGTTGGATATTCCCATTCGGTTGATCAGCACAGGCCCAAAGCGGCACGATGTGATTCTCCGGCGATAGGTTGTATGGTATAGGAGGCTGTTATGCGTTACCAAATCGATCCGCGCTCTCAAAACAAACTCTCCATCCTTGGATTTGGCTGTATGCGCTTTCCGCGGACCCCAATCGGGATCATAGACTTTAAAAAGTCGGAAAGCCTGGTACTCAGGGCTATTGAGCTTGGTATAAACTATTTCGATACCGCGCATGTGTATATGGGGAGCGAGCAAGCCCTGGGCCAAATTTTATTCAAAAACCAGGCGCGGGAAAAGATTTTTCTCGCCACCAAACTGCCCTTAATGAAGTGCAAGGTTTACGAGGATTTTGATCGGCTGCTGATGGAGCAACTGGATCGTTTGCATACCAGTTATATGGATTATTATTTAATGCATAACCTGTCCACCCTTTCCAACTGGAATGAACTGTGCGAGCTGGGTGTGGAGAGATGGATAGCGGAAAAAAAGCAAAGCGGTCAAATCCGCCAGGTTGGGTTCTCCTTTCACGGCGCGTTGGATCAGTTTATGGCTGTTTTGGACGCTTACGATTGGGATTTTTGCCAAATTCAGTATAATTATGTGAATATCAACTATCAGGCTGGGCGTGCCGGGCTTTTACGCGCGGCAGAAAAAGGGATTCCCACGATGATTATGGAGCCACTCCTGGGGGGCAAGCTGGCAAAGGGGTTACCGAAAAAGGCGCTGGAATGCTTTAGGTCCGCGGATTCAAACATATCACATGCCGCTTGGGCGTTGCGTTGGTTATGGAATCAGCCGGAGGTGTCACTGGTGCTCTCCGGTATGAACGGCATGAGCCAGCTTGAAGAAAACTGCAGGATTGCGGAGGGCGGTGCTACGGGAGTTTTATCGCCGGCGGAAGAACGTGTATACGAAGACGTGGCGCGGATCTTTGCCGAAACGGATAAGGTTCCTTGCACTGGCTGTCATTATTGCATGCCCTGTCCCAAGGGCGTTAACATCCCGGGATGTTTTTCCGCCTATAACCTGTCGTATTCCGTGGGCATGATAACCGCGTTTCAACTATACGCTACCACCACCGGCGCTTTTGCCGGTAAGGGGGATTCTTCCCCCGGCCATTGCGTTCGCTGCGGATTATGCGAGCAGCAGTGCCCCCAGCATATACCAATCATGGATGGGCTGGAGGCCGTGGAGAAGCGGATGGAACCGCTGGCCTTCCGTTTGGCTAAAAACCTTGTGAGGAAATTGCGGAAAGCGTAATCTGCAATATATAAATGGAAAGGCGTGAATAACATGATGTGGAAACGATGTGTGTTGGTTCTTTTGGTAGTGATCCTTTGCGTTCCTTCTTTGGCATTATCCTCCGCGCCGCCCGAAAGGGAGTATCTGATCCTCGTCTATTTATGCGGTACCGATTTGGAGTCGAAGGGAGGAGCGGCTTCCACCGATCTAATGGAGATGGTCAGGGCGGGGCTTGAGGAGGACGGCCCTGTCACGGTGCTGGTACAGGCAGGGGGCGCCAAACGCTGGCGTGGGGGATTGCTGGAAAGCGGTGAAAGCCGTCGGTTGTTGATTTCCAACATTCCACAGGCTGTGGGCCCGTCCCTTGGAAATTTGGATATGGGTGTGCCAAGCACGCTCATTGACTTTATCCAGTTTGGCTTGGAAGAATACCCCGCAAAGCGCGTGGGCCTTGTCCTGTGGGATCATGGCGGCGGGGCGACGGGCGGCGTTTGCTACGATGAGCTTTCCGGTAACTCCCTAAGCGCCGGGCAGCTTTACGCAGCCCTGCACAGGGTATTCGGAGAGCGGGATCAGCGACTGGCCTTCATTGGTTTTGACGCCTGCCTGATGTCCGCCTTTGAGATCGCCACTCACTTAAGCCCCTTCGCGGATTATATGATCGCAAGCGAGGAACTGGAACCCATGAATGGGTGGGCATATGATTTGTGGCTTAACGAGTTGGCCAAAAAACCCAACATGGATCCGGAGGAACTAGGGCGCTATATTGTGGATAGTTATGTGGAAAGCGCGCTTGCCTTTGATCCGAACGATTATGTCACCCTATCCATGACCGATCTGCGGGAAATGGATGGGTTGATTGCGGCGGTTGAAAGGTTTGGCGAAGAAATGAGCGATGTGCTGGTCAATGGCGAGTTTCCCGTTATCTCCAGGGCCCGGGCCCAGATGCGCGCTTTTGGCGATTATGCCAACGCAAGCAGCGATATGGTGGATATTGCCGATGTGGCCTGGTACTGCCGCGATATCGCCCCGGATGCTTCCCGTGCCTTAACGCGGGCCGCTAAAAATGCCGTGGTATACAGCCGGAACTCAGCCAATATTACATCGGCAGCCGGGTTAAGCATTCTCCTGCCTGATAAAACAAAGAGCAGGGCTAGCCGGTACCTGCCCAAATACGATCCCCTGGCCCTAATGCCTGGTTATACCGGTTTTGTGCAGGGCTATCTGGAACAGCTTTTAAACAACAACACATTTACCTTTACGCCGGCGCAGGTACAAACCGTTGCACTTTCGTCCAATCCTGCCGAGGGGGACCTTTTGGATTGGCTTTCCATCCTCTTTAGCGGTTATGCGTCCATGCCGGCTGCGGATTGGTGATGGATGAAAACAACAACCTCACGCCCGAAACGCTCACAGGCGCTCTTTGGGGCGGCGATTCCACGCTATCCCTGGATCTCAACCAACAGGCGACCGATGAGCTTGGCAATATGGCGCATACGGTTCAGCTTACCGATGAGGATCTCGTGAACCTGAGCTATGCGGAGGCGTCGCTCCTTCAGAACGCCTCAGGCCTGGTAGGCGAAGAGTATGGGGAGAATGTATATTTTGATCTGGGCTTAATGAAGGATGTGTGCGTGGACTGGTCCAGCGGCGTTGTTTATGGTCTTTTTGATAAAACTTGGCCTCAGTTGGAGGGGCAGATGGTTCCTATGTACGATCAGATCGTATCGGATAACTATACCCGCTCCCTAATTCCGGCTTTGGTGAACGATACGGAGCAATATCTGGTGGTGGTATTTAATGCGGCCAACCCGGATGGTTTGATAGTCGGCTACACGGAGGGTTACGATGAGAATGATAACCCGGCGCGCGGTTATACCCAATGGGAACCGGGCGATGAGGTTTGCCCCGTGTATGGCTTGTTGTACTGGAACGAGCTGGGCGAAGCGCAAACAGGCGAATACTATGGTGAAAGTATTATCATTGGAACCGAGCCGCCGGCCTTCAGCCGGGATGCTATCTATCCGGGGGCTTATTACTACGCCTTCCGCTTGATAGATGTTTATGGCGGCTCTCAGTTCACGGATTTTATTGGGTTAAGCGTAGAGTAGAGGCTTAACAGAGGTCACAAAAAGTTACCTTTTATGCTTGCAATTCCACCTGCCTTCTGGTAATATGTTTTTAGTTATTAAAACAACAAAGGAGTGATTTCGCTTTGAGGAAACTGCTATCTCTAATGCTAGCGCTGGCCATTGTTACCTCGATTTCCGCGGTCGCGCTAGCGGATACTTATGGCTTGGGCGTCGACAGCTATTATTATGCTGGCCACAGCAGGGAAGCCACCGCTGAGGCTGCCGGCGTGGGTGAGATTGATGTAACCATGTGCGCGTTGGTGTTAAACGAAGTGGGCAAAATTGAGTTCGTTAACTTTGACGTGGTGCAGGCTAAGGTTACCTTTACCGCCGAAGGCAAACTAACCGTGGATCCGGAAGCCGTTATTCTTACCAAGAAGGAACTGGGCGACGCTTATAACATGCGCCGCGTTTCCCCTATTGGCAAGGAAGTGTACGAACAGATTGAGTTCTTGGAGGCCTGGTGCATTGGCAAGACCGTTGAGGAAGTCGTTACCAATGCCATAACCAGTGGCGACAACGCCGACGTTGACTTGATCGCTGGCTGCACCATTACCGTGGACGATTTTATCAGAGCCCTTGTTAAGGCTGCCGAAAACGCAAAGTAGTATTTACCATGACGCAGAGGCGGTTCTTCCTCGTTGGTTTCAGCGTTGAAGAACCGTCTCTGTTTGTATTCCGTCACTCTTTTTGGAAAGGAGGAGTCCCATGAATGGTGATAGGCTCACCGAAAATAGGGATTCCCCATTGTCCACCATATCCGTGAGGTTTGTGAACGCTTCAATACTGTTGTACACGGTCTGGCTGCTTCTGCCGGCGGTTCAAACCACCGGCGGGGCTTTGGCCGGCTGTTGTTGCGTTGCGCTCTTTGGCGTGGGCGTTTTGTTGGATACGGCTTATCTTAAGCGGCAGTGGCTTGACTTCCTTTTGCGGGTTTTGTTCGCGGCAGTATTGCCATTGATTCTATGGTTCTACCTTCAGCGGGGCGGCGGCTTGTTTTGGGGCTATTATGGCCAGCAGGGTATGTTCTGGTTCCCCGTTCTCTTTTGCGCCTACGCCCGTACCCGGGGCGATAAGCGGCTTTGGCGTTTTGTAAAGATAACGGTACTGGCTTGCGTGGCTATCACCACGCTAACCACCATCGGGTGGTTAATTCAAGGCATCCTGCGAGGTGGTAGGGTATATGCCTACTCCCGTTCCCTGGGCTCTGGGGAACCGGGCCGGGACGCGTACCTAAAAGAGCTGATGCTTCGCAACATAGGCGGGTATGATTTTGTGTATGCCACTACGCTGGCTTTACCAATAACCTGCTATGCGGTATTTGCTAGCCGCGGCTGGCGGAGAGCGCTGTTTATAACGCTGTGTGCCGCGCAGTTGGTTATGGTCGTCCTATCCCAGTACACATACGCGTTAATCTTCGCCGTTTCCATAATAATGGTGGAGTGGCTTGCCGCTTTCATCCGCTTTATAGCGCGTAAGCTTCAACGCCCATTAAGGGTGGGGCCTTCGCTTTTATGGGCGCTTTTCCCCCTGGTACTTGCCTTTCTTTTACGGTTGCCGCTTATAGCAGGGCTGGCTTCTTTTTCCGAGTCCGCCGGCTTTCAAAGCATTGCCCATAGCCTGCGCTTGCTGCTAGGCGCGTTAACCGGGAATATAACTGTCGATCCTTCCCGGCTGGACTTCTACCGCCTGCCTTTGGAGGCATGGAGCCGCTCGCCGTGGATTGGCCTTGTCGCCGGGGGAACGTCCATGTTAAGCCAGCACAGCGATATATTGGATCTGCTGGCGGGTGTGGGTTTAGTGGGATCCATCGCGGTGATTGGGATGATCTATGGCATGGGCCGTGGAATGCTGTCGGGAATGAAACGCCATCCAGCCGTACCGCACTTTATGCTGCAGGGGGCGATCCTGCTGGGTTGCGCACTGTTGGGTACAGTTACCTATAGCCGTGACATCGCTTTGCTGTTATGCGTAGGCTTGCTTTTAGGTTTGGAAGACAACAGGGCGTTGCCGTTATAGGCTCCGCCCTGTTGTCGCTAGTATCGTATATTTCTATCTAAGCGCGCTGGTTAATCATCTACGCCATACAGCGCTGCCTCCCGTGCTATCAGTTCGGCAAAGCTTGGAATCAGCCCGGTGTAGACAATCTCGGCCGTACGGGACCATTCTTCCATACTATCACTGAATAGGTCTGCTCGTTTGGCGTCCAGCATAGAAATCCTCTTGCTCTCCCTCTGCTCAGCCGTCATGGGGATGGGCCCGGCGGGAACGTCCGCGATATATTTGACTATATGGACGCCATAATCACTCAAATAAGGCGCGGACACATCGCCAATATTCTCAATTGAGAAGGCCGCCTCTACAAACTCCGGCACATACTCGTAGGATTGCGCCGCCACCTCGTATCCCTCCACTTGGAAGGGATCCATGTGCATACCGGGATCGGAGGGGCTGCCGTCTGCCAGCACGCCATAGGTATCGATTAGCTCGTCAAAGCTAACGCCCTCTTCGAGCAGCTGATAGATCGCGTCTATTTTATCCGCCAGCGAACGCAGGATCTCCGCTTTCGCGCCATCGACATCTTCCTGGGTAACGGACTCCCGTGGCGGCTCGGGGGAGGGGGCCAGGTCCCCTGCGTTTTGCTCCTGCAAAACAGGCAGCGCTTCCTCCAGGTAAACGCCCCCCTCGCTATCCAACTGTTCTTCCAGCCGGGACTGTAAATCCTTATAATTTGCCATTAGCTCATCATCCACAGGCAGGAGGATATGCTTCACGGCGCGGAATCCGGCAGGCTTATACCAAGCGTACTCCACATCATTAACGCCGCCATAAAACATCGCGTACATGGCCATTTGATCGACATACCCGTTATAGTTGATGTATGCGGCGATATCGAATTCAAATAATTCCCTGTCTGCGGCTACCCTGGCTTGGTAATCCGCCTCCAGTTCCTCGTCGGTTACAACCGCGTCCTGTGTTATTGCCTGATAGAGGAGGCTAATGATTGCATCTTGCACGTATAGTTCGCGCAGAATCTCACGCGTGTACCCCATATCGCCGTAAAACGCCTCGGCAACGGCAATGTACTCAGGATCGAATGGTCCGACCTGCTGAATATCTATGTTGAAGTTGCCGAGTATAAAGTTTTCTATGGCAGCGTCCCAATCGTCATCCGCCATCTCAAGGATCTGCACCAGCTCTTCCTCCGGCAGCTTGAAAAAACCAGCCGCAGCCGCTTGCTGCAGGAGCAGTTCTTTATCGATGGCGTACTTTAAGGCTACAGCCCGGAAGAGGGTTATATTTACCGGATCCATCATGTCATAATATGAACCCTGATCGTTCACCAGGTCGTTAAAATTGCCCTTCACATTCGCCCAAGTTATGTCTATACCGTTTACAACGGCTACGACCATATCATCCAGTAGTTCGTCCGCGCTGATTACATACGCGCCAATCACTTCCCCCTCTTCCGCGGGCGTTTGCTCCTCCAGCTCCGCAAAAGCAATGGCGCTTAGAAACAGGCACAGGCAAAGCGTTAGGGAAAGCCACCTTTGACGTTTGTTCATTACTTTATAATCCTTTCCATTATTTATTTGTACTGTGCTTGGCGCATTGGGGACCTGCTGGCGCCCATGCTCCAAAGCGTTTGTTTCGTTGACAACCTAGTTATTATGACACAGGCAGGGCTCATGCGCAAGAGCCTTCACAAGCAGCTGTATACATGGGAAAGATCAACACATGGTGAGTGCAACGCAGCATCATAAAAGGAAGCCAGGTGATCGCATGATCGTTAGAGTTCATAAAAAGGCCCGCCAACTAACGGTTCTTCACGATGACGGCGAGCTGTTCACGGCACAGGTTGCGCTCGGGCCTGAGCCCTTTGGCGCGAAGGAGCGCGAGGGAGATGGTAAAACGCCGGAAGGCCTGTATCATATCTGTTTGTACAAAGAGATAGGCAGGTACGGACAAGGCCTTGGGTTGGATTATCCGGGACCTAAGGACGCGGAAATGGCTTTTTCACAAGGCCGTATTAACGAGCAAACTTATCAGTCCATTCTCTCCGCCCATGCGGAAGGGCGCAGGCCCCCTTGGGGAACCGCCCTGGGCGGGGAGATATACTTGCATGGAGGCGGCGCGAATATAGACTGGACCCAAGGCTGTATCGCCCTTAACCCGGACGATATGGCGCGGTTGTTCGCGCTCCGCCGTCAGATTGAGGCGGTGGAAATCCTACCCTAAACTCCTGTTAGCCCGATTCTTTTCCGCAGATTTGATCCGCCGCGTACATGCCCGTAACACTGGCTTGCATCAGCCCTCGCGTGATGCCCGCGCCGTCGCCAATGGCGTACAGGCCTTTGATAGCGGTTTCAAAATTTGGATCCACCATCATTTTGCTGGAGTAAAACTTTACTTCCACACCGTAGAGCAGCGTATTTTTACTGTACAGGCCTGGCGCCAGGTGGTCAAAGGCGCGAAGCGCTTCCACAATGCTGGTTAAGTGCCGTGAGGGGAGCACAAAACTCAAGTCCCCGGGAACGGCTGTTGACAGCGTTGGAATGGTGGTGGACTTTTTTAGGCGGGCTTCATCTGTCCGCCTCCCCATTAATAAATCGCCTAAGCGCTGCACCATAATCGGCCCGCCGGTCAGCATATTCCCCAGCTTGGCAATATAGCGCCCATATTCAATGGGTTGATCAAAGGGTTCGGTAAACCGCGTGCTAACCAACAGCGCAAAATTTGTGTTGCCCGTTCGCTTGCGCGGATCACTGTAGCTATGGCCGTTAACGGCGGCAATGCCGCCCTCG
>Ga0123356_10005365_pt1 | contig 13066 bp, 16 predicted proteins | sample TergutEmb28metaG_2_FD_92546 | JGI IMG/M metagenome (GOLD analysis project Ga0123356, IMG submission 92546) | Embiratermes neotenicus P3 segment gut microbial communities from Petit-Saut dam, French Guiana - Emb289 P3 | ecosystem: Host-associated > Arthropoda: Insects > Digestive system > Gut ... | reverse complement strand
TTCCTGGCCGACAACGGCTCAGAGTTCTCTAACCCGACGGCACTGGAGTTTGACGCGCTCGGTAGCCGCAGAACTAATTTATTCTACTGCGATCCTTACGCGTCTTTTCAGAAGCCTAATGTGGAGTTAAACCACGAGTTTATTAGAAGAATCCTGCCTAAAGGATACTCTTTTGACCACCTCGTGCAAGATGACATCAACCTTATGATGTCGCACATTAACTCCTACTCCAGAGAGAAGCTTAACGACACATCACCCATCGACATGTTCTGCTATCTCTATGGGGAAAGTGTACTAAAAAAACTCGGTTTACGCAAGATTCCTGCTAACGAAATTATTCTAAAACCCTCTTTGCTGAAGAAATATCCTTTCTAAACTGCATTCCATAATTTCATTCCGTTCTACTTTTGCAAGGTAATTTTATACTTTTTGAGGGGGCGCATTTACTCTGACCGAAAAATCGGGTTCTTGCCGCCTCCGGCGATAGCTTACCCTTTTTCCACTTCTTTAGTTACTTTTTTATCCCTTTTTCGCTGTTTTTGACTAAACGCAACCCCTTTTTGTCAGACAAAACGCCACTTCGTGGCGTTTTGTTGCAGTTACTCTGTCAAGGGTTGCATTTACTTTGTCCGCTCACCGTTAATATACCCAATATACTTTAGTTATTCATTATTCTATGAAGCCGAATATTGGCTCAAAAAAGCAGCCGAGCAGGGACATACGGAAGCAAGAACTGCACTACGGCAAGTCAGATCGCAGATGTAGACCTATAATAAAATATAGTAAAAAAGATGTAAGCAACATTTATCTGCTCACATCTTTTTTTTGATAATATTTTATTTGTCATTTGCTAAACGACCATGCTGCTATCTCCCGGTGTTACTATGACATCACAATAAAGGCAGAACACCTGCCAAAAATAAAAGGGAGATTATAGAAATGAGAAAATTCAGAGGAATCAAGAGCTTTATTTCAGCACTATTAGTGGTTTTGATGCTGGTATCAATAGTAGGCATCATTCCTGTCTCGGCAAGCGGCAGTAGCAACGATGCGTTTTACAGCAAAGCCGCAGAGTTAATTTCAGAAAACTGGAGTGACGATTATTTTGGAACTATAATTTTGGAAATTAACGAGTCAACAATTATTGTTGACGGCGAAGAAAAGGAAATCGATTCTGACAGCGACGCAACTCCCATTATCATTGAAAACAGTACTATGCTTCCGGTCGAAGTATTAATCAATGAAACCGGAGCCGAAGTTTCCTGGGATGCATCGTCACAAAAAGTAACAATAAATGATGACGGCGATGTAATTGAAATGTTTATCGATTCAAATATCGTAATCATCAACGATGAATCAATTATAGTTGACGCATCACCAACAATCATCGACGACAATATTATGCTTCCTGTCAGCGTGATAACCGAGATAGGTTTTGAAGCCGAAGTAGACAACAGCGGAAGCATAACAATTACAAGAGACTTCCAAACAAAGCGTCTTATTGTCAAAACAAACGGCAATGTGAACTTTAACAGTCTCGGAGCAAACTCAATTATAAGTAGCAATGAAGGCATCCATGTTTTGCAATTTAATACTGTACTGGAAGCACAGGAAGCACATGACATTTTGGAAGTAAACAGTAATGTTGTTTATGTGCAACCCGACATCTTTCTTCCATATACCGAGCCGGAAATGGCTACCGATAGCTACACATCCTCAAACACTTTTTTGTCATGGGGTGTAGAGGCAATTGGTGCCGATGTTTATGCTTCATATCTCGTCGGAATGAACAAAACAATGCAAATAACAGTTGCTGTTTTGGACACGGGGGTTGATGCAAACCATATGTTTTTAAACGGACGAGTGCGTAACGACGGGTTTAATACCATCACCGGAAACGCAAACACTTCCGATGTTCAAGGTCACGGAACACATGTAGCAGGCACAATTGTAGACTGCACGCCAAATCTTGTTAATATCAGAATTTTACCGGTAAAAGTTTTAGGTGACAATGGTAGTGGAACACATTTATCGGTAGGTAATGGTGTTGCTTTTGCAGCAAGCAAAAACGTACAGGTAATAAATATGAGTTTAGGTGGATGGCGCGGAAACGGACATGAATTTATTGATGATATGGTTCATAATGCCATACAAATGAATGTCACAGTCGTAGTAGCTGCCGGCAATGATTATGCAAACGCATCTAATTTTTGCCCTGCTCATATAGAAAACGTTATAACTGTTGCGGCAGTTTCATCAAACTATGCTCCTGCATGGTTTACAAACTTTGGAAATGTAGTTGATATCGCCGCTCCCGGAGTTAGTATTTCCAGTAGTGTTCCCGGCAACAAGTATGCTGCTATGAGTGGCACTTCGATGGCGGCTCCGCATGTAGCGGCAGTTGTTGCAATGTATATATTAAACGATCCAACTCTTACTCCGGCAAATGTTCAAAATCTGGTAAAACAACATTTTGACGCTCCTGCAGGATGGCAAACAATCTTCGGAGTCGGTGTTGTCAGCATGACAAAAGCACTTCCTGTCACACCCGAAGAACCGGATGTGCCTGTTATTCCCGACGAACCGGATGAACCTGAAACTCCTGATGTACCTAACGAACCCAATACTCCTGTAACTCCGGAAATTCCCGACGAACCCGATACACCCGTACCACCTGATATGCCTGCAGGTATTACACTGACACAAAACAGTACATCTGCAATGGTAAATGTAGGTAATGGTGTTAACAGCCGTATTCCTCTTACAATAACTGCACCGGCAACCGGCAATGTTACAGTTATTCTACAAGGTCCCGGCGGAACATCAGATGCAAACGATCCTGCTTTGTACAATTCGACAGGAACACGTATCGCATATCAAAACAATGGTTGGGGATTCACATATACACTTACTCTCAGTGCAGGTCAAACATGGAACGGCTTTGTCGGAACCGGTGGAGATATAGCAAGAACATATGCTGTTACTTCCTTCTGGAATCCTACACCGGTACAGCCACCAACACCACCTCCGCCTACAGGCATAACACTGACACAAAATAACACATCGGCATCAGCTAATGTCGGTAACGGAGCAAACGGACGTGTACCTCTTACAGTAACTGCACCGTCTACCGGTAATGTCACAGTTACAATTCAAGGTCCCGGAGGAACGTCAAATGCAAATGATCCTGCTTTATTCAATTCGGCAGGAGTGCGTGTTGCATATCAAAACAACAATTGGGGCTTCACATATATTCTTTCTCTAAATGCAGGTGAAACATGGACCGGCTTTGTAGGAACCGGCGGTGATATAGCTAGAACATATTCTGTTACTTCCACTTGGGTGTCACAAAGCAATGCAGTAACATTGAGTCAGAATTCACCGTCAGTAAGTGTAAATGTCAATAACGGGATAAACGGGCGTGTACCACTTATTGTGACAGCTCCTTCCACAAGCAGTGTTACTGTCACATTGTTTGGGCCCGACGGCACCTCAAACGCAAACGATCCGGCACTATTTGACTCTTTGGGAACACGTATCGCATATCAAAACAACAGCTGGGGATTTAAGTACACAATTAATCTCGATGCAGGTGAATCCTGGAATGGATTTGTAGGAACAGGCGGAAATATAGCAAGAACATATACACTAACCTCTACATGGTCATCTGCAGCGACTCTTTCTCTCAATCCTACATCTGTAACTGTTAGTAACGATAATCTCAATAATACCATCACAGCGGGTGGTACAGCAACAGGGACAATAATATTTGACCGAGGAACACTACCGGCTGCAGTACAACTATCGGCATCAGGCAATTCAATAACTGTCACAGGTAATCGTCCTGCTGCAGGACAAGCTGCTATCACAGGTACATACGTGATAACAGTAACCCGCGAAGGTATAAAAACACAACTTTCAATTACAGTTAACCTGACTCCGCTTCCTTCAAATATATTATTAACCCAAAATAATACATCTGCAACGGCAAATGTAAGCAACGGGATTAGTGGACGTATACCAATAACTGTGACAGCTCCTTCAACAGGAAACGTAACTGTTACATTGTTTGGTCCCGAAGGCACCTCAAACGCCAACGATCCGGCTTTGTTTAACTCTACAGGACAACGTATCGCGTACCAAAATAACGGCTGGGGCTTTAAGCACACTATTACTCTCAATGCAGGAGAAACATGGACCGGTTTTGTCGGAACAGGCGGCGAAATAGCAAGAACTTACAACATTACTTCAACATGGGTTTCTCCGCCTCCTGTGTCACAACCTCCAGTGCCGGTTCCACCGGCGGGTATAACTCTTACACAGAATAATACATCTGCAGCAGTAAATGTAGGAAATGGTGTAAGCGGACGCATACCGATAACTGTTACTGCTCCAACTACCGGTAGTATAACCGTTACGTTGTTTGGTCCCGAAGGCACATCAAACGCCAACGATCCGGCTTTGTTTAACTCTACAGGACAACGTATCGCGTACCAAAATAACGGCTGGGGTTTTAAGCACACCATTACTCTCAATGCAGGCGAATCATGGAGCGGTTTTGTAGGAACCGGCGGTGAAATAGCAAGAACTTACACCGTTACCTCTACATGGACTACTCAAGGCAGCGGTATAACCTTAACTAAAGCAGCTCCTTCTGCTACAGTTAATGTCACAGCAGGAGTTAACGGTAGAGTGCCGGTCACCATAACGGCACCGGCAAACGGTAGTGTAATACTTCGCGGAACTTCAGGCACGACAGACAGCAACGACCCTGCCTTATACAACTCTTCAGGCACACGGATTGCTTTCCAGAATTTCAATAGTTGGAACTTTACCTACACAATCCCGGCAGGACAAACTGTCACAGTATTTGCAGGTACCGGTGGGAACGTAGCCAGAAATTATGTAATAAATGCAATATTCCCTTAAAAAAATATAAATGCAATATTCTTTAAAAAACTTGCATAAATTGTACCTTCATAATATAATTTAGAACAGGAAACGAAAGTGCCTCGCCGAACATTCGGTGGCAGGCGAGAAGAGGTCTCAAGCTCTCCCCGCCCTGCATACGTACCAGAACTACGTACACAATTGCATTAATGCAACACCATGCTGACTATTATATGATGTATTGCTCTTTGGTGCAAGCCATATATAGTCGATTGTGTAGCACAAACCATGTGCTGTGTATGTAAAGCATTCCTGTAGAAAGCTTAGTACACGGCATATTTCGTTTCTTGGGTAAGCGGCGACAGAGGTCGCAATAAATGTAACCTCTGTCGCCATGAACTCTATTGCAAGAGTTAGTGAATATTATATCATTATTTATGACTTTTTCTTGCATAATTTATATACACATATTATAATTCAAAAAATAAAAATATGAAAAGTATGATAATAATATCCGCATGTTGCTACGAAAACCGCTACAGTATAATGCGAGATAAAATTGTCGTTTGCTAAATGACCACACTATTATTTCATAGTGATATGATGTTGTCACATTACAGGCAGGACACCTGCCGGAAAAAATGGAGGAAAAGAAAAATGGCTTGTTGGATTTTAGACGGTAATACATGTAAAAGAACAGGAAGGGCATGCGATTATCCGGATTCACGTGGTGGAGAATTTGCATGTCCAATTGCAAAAGAAGAACGCAGAGCTGCAGCTTACGTCTCTATGAATAACGGTCCTGGTATTGGTAGTATCATTGGAGGAATTATCGTTATTCTATTTGTGATTGGTTGTATAGGCAATTGTATCTGTAATTGGTAATTGCATTTGTAGAGGTTGTTAGTAATAACGAACATTCTTAGTAGAACTCCCCTTATATCCTTACTAAATTAATCCAATGTTAGAAAAGGAAGAGGTACATTAGTTTTGCACCCATATATAGAACTGTTTAATATAAGAATTGCTGTATTTTCGCTTTTTATTCTTTTCGCAGCATCTGTTTGTTTTTTAGTATACATAATAAATAGAAAATATACTAAAGGATATATAGTTCTGATTATCAGATTTTTATTTGTAGCACTAGTTGGTGCAGCTGTTGGTGGTCGCTTATTATCAGCTCTGACGTTGTTGCATTCCTCTCAGGACTCTTTTATTCATAATATTATTTATGGTGGATTTGTTTTTTATGGTGGTATCCTTGGAGGATTAATTAGCCTTTTTATTTATTGTAAAAAAACTAAAATACCTTTTTTAGATATCTGTGACGTGTTTGCAAGTTTGATGCCGATAGGTCAAGCAATAGGGCGCATCGGGTGTTATATGAACGGATGTTGCTATGGTTTTCAAAATGATGGTTTTCTCACAATTTCGTATGTTTTGAATGAAGATAATATTAGAGTGTTCCCTACATGGTTCTTTGAGTCTGGTTTCTGCCTATTGCTAGCAATATTCTTTCAAGTATTTTACCGGAGTTCAAAAAGTGGAATGCATACTGCTGTTTATTTTATTGCATATTCCTTGTTTCGATTTATTATTGAGTTTTTCCGAGGAGACAATGTTCGTGGAGTGTACGGTTGGATATCAACATCACAGATAATTAGTATCTTCCTTTTTGTAGTTGGGATCTATATTATTCACATTTCCTGTAAGCAAAATGTATATAATGAACTACTTTACCCACGAGATAGAGAGACAGAAAATGAGAAGTATATGAGGTAAACATTTTGTGATGTTTATAGAAATTTAATATTTATAGTAGAGTGAGGTGATATCAATGGGAAAAATATACATAACCAACAATCCACATGATGCTGATGTAAAAGTGTTTTTTGTTAGTAATCCGCATGATGCCGATGAACATGTTTATATCGAAAGCAATGTGCACTATGCTGACAAGAAAGCATATATTGTAGACAATGTGTATTACGCTGATAAGAAGGTCTACTGTGTAGATAACCCGCATTATGCGAGATGAAATTGTGATAATAGTAGAGTGAAAAGGAGGTGAAAAACATGCCTTTTAATGATGATTTATTAAATGTTATTGGTAATGCGCTAAACGATCCTAGTTCATACACTGGGAATAAATGCTCTAAGTGCGGAAGTCCTTTGCAAAAAATGCCTAATGGTAAAGAACTATGCAGCAATTATCCCAGTTGTCCAAATTCTTTATATTCATAACAGGTGGTAGTCATACATCTTGCTGAAACTACGAAGCTTGTCAACGGGGCGACTATAAGATTGAGCGATAAATTGTTGATACTTTTTAAAGGAAGGAAATTTTAACATGGAAGATGATGGTTTAACTCCACAACAGCGGCAGAGTATGTCAAATGCAGATTATTATGCATACACGCATTATAGAAAAAAGAACTCACCAAGTGGTAAAAAAATAAGTAGTGGTAAAGTGGGTATGATAATTGCTATCGTTGCAGGTCTTATCCTTCTTGAAATGATTATTGTGTTAGTAGTTTGTGGGTAAGATAATTATGTTGCAACTATATTTGAAAGGATAATTAATTATGGGACTATTTGGACCTTCGGATAAGTTAATAGATGCCTATGAAATTCCGCTAAAACAAACTATTGAACATAATCTCTCTACTGAGTTGATTGATGTAAAAACTCAGGCATTAAAAGGAAATGCAGAAACATGATAATAAAGTATGTTTGAAAAAAGCTATTGAAAAATCATAACAAGCAAAGACAGAAGGAGGTGAAAAATATGTGTCCATACTTTAATTCTTCGAACTCGGAGTGCAGAGTAACTCCATCATCATCAAGCGCATACCAAAGCGGAAGCTACAAAGATCATTATTGCACAGGTGGCAATCACACATCTTGCGGAAATTATGAAGCATGCCAGCGCGGCGATTATAAGATAGAGCGGTAAAATACAAAATTTATATAAGAAGATAAGAAGGAACTGAACAATGTTAAAAAACAACAAGAAAGTCACAGCTATTAAAGTACCGGAAGGTAAATTCTGCGACACATGCCCATATCTCAGCGGCAACTTCTGCACAAAAGAATCTGCTCAGTTGACAAGTGACAGAAAGAACGAATTGTGTAACGATATGTACTTTTTGTGCAAATATTATGACCCGGCAAATGGAAGGTATTGATTGTTACATCGTTTTTCAGAGGCAAAATATGCAAGTAATTTTCACTAATCGTGCATATGATGCGGTTATTTCGGAGGCGACTAACAGAGTAGGCAGCGAGACCGGAGGCGTTTTCTTAGGATGCTATGAGAATGATACATGGTATGTTATAGAAACGATAGGACCCGGTCCCAATGCTGTCTTTCAGAAAGCCTATTTTGAATATGACAGAGAGTATGTTGAGCGGCAAATAAATTTAGTTGCGAAGAAATATCAAGCAGAGTTAACACTCATAGGAAATTGGCATAAGCATTTAGGCGAATCAAACAGGTTCACTCCAACTGATGACAGCACTAATTCCGAATATGCAAAATTATCGGTGAATGGAGCTATATCTGTAATAGTAAACACAACCCCAGTTTTTCGTTTAATATCATATCATGTAGCAGAGCCGTTCAAATATACAGAAATTAATTATGTGGTTGGGGACGATTTGATTCCTGAAAGATTACTCCGTTTTGAATAATAGTTGTCATTTACTAGACAACTGTGACTATTAAAACGTAATACTATAACAAGCAAAAAAGGAGAATTTATTACTGTGTCAAAAAATAACAATGAATTTGATAATGATTTTAATGATTATTTGTCAAATAAATATAATTCGATGTCAGATCCTATTGAAAAACAAAAACGTAGAGATGCGTTCGCCGATAATTATAATAGAGCCAGAAGTGGTGGCAGTGAATTTGAGGGTTGTTTTACCTTTTTTGCTTGGGTAGGTGTAATAATCGCAGCACTCATATTAATGTCAGTTTTTTCTTATTGCGATTGTGAGTGTGTATTAGGTTGTGAATGGCCAAATGCTATTGATTGTGTTTATGAAGCATGTCTGGATTCATGTCTGCCGAATCTGAAGGAATGTGTTGGTTGTACTCCGGAAAATACGGTTTCTAACACATCAACTCCCACACCGAGTTTACAACCCGATCCAACACCTGACCCAACACCGGACCCTACTCCAAGCAGACCACTGTTGAAAGAATATTCCTTCAGTTTCACCGATACAGATCAACTTAGTGATTACTGGATTCAAATTGATGGAGGTTCGTGGGAATTTGATGGAGAAAATGGTTTTTATATAAATGATGGTGGTATTCTGGTATTAACTGACGTGTTCCCACAAGGGGTAAGCAATTACACTGTAGAATTCGAAGTAGCTGCTACAGGAGATTCACGTAACAGAGGTTATTATGTTAATTTTTCTTTAGGTTCAGATAATAACGGTGAATATGGTGATATTTTCTCTTTTGAAAAAAGGTCAGGTCAGTTAATGGGTATCAGACACTTTGAATCTTTACACGACTTCACTCGTTATACACAAAATATTACACCACATAAAGTAGTTTTAATAGAAGAGTTTGATGCTTTTGAAATGCACGAATACATAAGAGTTAGAATAGTTGCAAGTAATAGTAATAATGTTGGTTTATATATCAACAATCAACATATTATTTCATATGATTTGATGATGGAACACTCAGCTGTTGCGTTTATTGGAGGTTATGACATGCTACGTACCAATCTTGACAGACATAGTTACCACATCAGAAACTTTAGTATACGTGTTGATTAGAAAAGAAGAGGAGGATTGTTAATGCCAAGATCAATTGAAAAAATAGAACGTGAATTGGAAACAAAGAAATCTTTTAGAACTACATTGCAAAATACTGAAAACAGTATAAGAAACTCATATAGAGTGGCAGGTCTGCCCGGCAGCTGGAGTACAAATTCAGGAGCAGGAGAAATAGAAAGACTCAGTCGTGAAATCGACAGACTTGAAGACGAACTTAAAAGGCATCCCAACTCTATTTAGGAGGAGGTTCCGGCATTGGCATTACCTGTATAGATGAAGATATGGATAAAGGTATAGATTGGCTAAAAAAAGCAGCAAAATTGAATAACGAAAAAGCACGGAGTATTTTAGACGAGCTTAAAATATCTTATGAGTAAAAAATCAAGTCCTAACAAAGAAGAACCTGTAATGGAATCGAAATTATATTGCGGAAATTACGAAACCTGTCAACGCGGCGACTATAAAATAGGATCGAATAATGTCTAAATTAGAAAAGGAACAGCTGCAAACAGAATATTCAAGGAAACATTTAAATCTAAAGGATTTGAAAGTTATTAGCGAAACTACAACATCTTCTGATGGTAGATTAATTTCTGTATCAAAAGACTCACAAATAAATGAACAGCCGTATGGTAATATTTCAAAAACTATTTATGAATGTCCTTGTGGGAAAGGTACAGTTGAAGAAACAATAGAAAATATACCGGGATATAAAGATTGGTACACTTTTATATATTGTGAAGATTGTAATAAAGTGTATTATACATAAAGGGAGAGACTGACATGCCAATATTGCGGGATACTAATGGAAATATGTTTGGACGTATTGATGGTGAAATCAAACGTGATTTCCACGGAAACTGGACCGGCAGTATCCGAAACGGAAAATTGTATGACACAGGCGGAAACTATGTCGGAGAGTTCCGTGGCGACCATTTATATGACAGATTCGGAGTCAGGCAGGGTGAGTTTCGCGGTAAACACTTTTATGACATATACGGCAACTGGAAGTATACGATGGAGTAGTAGCAAATAACAGAGTTTATAAATAAAATCATGGGAGTGACTTTTCGGTCACTCCCTTTTTTGTCATTTGACAAACGACCATCGGTAATATTTGCCATGCTATCATTACACCATGAAAACTGTTGTTAAAAAGAGGAAAAACACTTTGATTACCAGAGTCATGAAGAAGCTTAATATCGCTCAAAAATCAAAGAAGGATTATATAAGGCGCTTTGATATAGAGCACGGAGAAAATATCGTTAATAGTGACGACGCAGTCATTATAATAAAAAGACGCAATGAACTAATGGCAATGAAACAAGACAACTCCGACGTTGTTATAGAAGGGAGCGATTAAAATGGTTCTTGTTAAAAGCATCTTTAGAAAATCAAATATAGGAACAATCGTATTCTTTCTGTTAAATGCGCTGCTGATTGTCGGTCTCTTTTCGTTTGGCGGAGTGCACACTTTAATTATTGGTGCGGTTCTTTACATCCTTTCCGTGGCTCTGGCATTTTCACCTTTCGGTGATTGGATACTGTGTGTTATGGCAGGTGCGCGAAAAATGAAACGTGCTGATATGAAAGTGCGGATGCGACCCCTTCTCGAGGTTGTTTATAAACGTGCAATGAAAAAGACTCCGGGTCTTACAAATAAACTTCGTTTGAAGGTTATTTATACTCAAGAGCCTAATGCTTATGCTATCGGGCGTAGAACCATTTGCGTCACCGAAGGACTTTTTGATCTCGACGACAACGAAATACAAGGTGTTTTGGCACATGAAGTAGCTCACCTCGCACTTAAGCACACACAGATGCAGCTGCTCATTGGCGGCGGTAATTTCATAATGGTTATACTTATTTTGATTATGAAAATAATTTACTCGTTTTTTGGGATTTTATCAATCAAGACTGCTATATCAAAACGCGGCGGATTTTTAGCTGCACTTCCCGGACTTCTTGTTGCTTTCATAATATGGCTGTGGACCAAGTTTTGTATGCTTTTTCTAATGTGGTCATCACGGAAGAAAGAGTTTGACGCCGACGCTTATGCGTTTGAGTTGGGATATGGATTTGAGCTTGCGAAAGTGCTTGATGCTATAGGGACAAGCGAACCGCAAGAGTCGTTCTTTAGGGCTTTGTACTCAACACATCCGTACACTCATGACAGAATCGCAAGATTGCAAACCCTGGGTGCTCTGTATTATAGGTATTGAGGAAAAACAAATGAATACATTCGATAAAATCGCAAAAGTTGTCGCTGAGATAATAGATATTGATGTGACAGAAATAACTGAAGAAACAACACTTGAAGACTTAGGATTTGATGATTTAGATGCTGTCGAATTGCTAATGATCATCGAAAAAGAATTTGCCATTCCTGATAGCAGGGTTCTTATGGGAGTAACCAATACTATTGGAATGATTGCAAAATATGTTGACTCACATGGTGCATTTAAACTAGTATCATTAGATGACGAACTTTATTATGCCGGTCGATCACCATGTGAGCGGTGTAGTCACCACAGACAGTGTAATAGTACGAGGACGAATTTACCAATTCGCAGTAAACATAAACAGTAGAGAAAATGAAACTAGGCAAAATCGGCAGTAGCTAAAACCCGGCTGATTCCTCCCGCTTCTTCATTTGTAAAAACTCTCGCATATATGGGTAGCAGAATTGCAAAACACCATAACCTGCGGGCTTAATAACACCTGCAGATATCAATCTATCCCGATATTTAGATAGAAAATTCTTCTCTTTTTTCAGTCGCTTACCAATATCTGCAACAAGTGAAACACCTTCGTCTTCGGACATAGCAAACACAAACTCTCTGTCCCTGTTAGACAAGTCTGCAAAAATCAACTTGTGCACATTTCGAAACAGCTCTGTTTTCGATGTGATAAACACTTTGTCAAGAGAAGAGATATTGCCATTACCATTCATTTTCTCCCATAAATAATAGCCGATCAGTTGGATTAAGTAAGGATATCCGAATGTTCCGACTGCAGCTTTTTTTATGACTTCTTCGGTCAGTATGCTCTCTTTGGACGAAAAAACCATCATAAATTCATGCTCTACGATTATCATTTCTATATTTTCCAGTTCTACCTGTTTCGCTCTTCGTAAAAATGTAAGAACATCATCGTTGAGAATATCGGACACTACAGCCGGTAAACCTGCAAGTACCATGCTTACAGAGTATTCACGCATGATTAATTTCTGATAAACACTGATGAATACACGCATTTCTTCTGTATGCTTCTGTGCTTCGTCAACAAGGAAAACTACATGATGGTTTTGTTTCATGTGCATATCAATTAGTTCCATAATCTGATGAGAAAATGACTCTGTGAAGTGAGGTCT
>Ga0123356_10005364_pt1 | contig 13067 bp, 5 predicted proteins | sample TergutEmb28metaG_2_FD_92546 | JGI IMG/M metagenome (GOLD analysis project Ga0123356, IMG submission 92546) | Embiratermes neotenicus P3 segment gut microbial communities from Petit-Saut dam, French Guiana - Emb289 P3 | ecosystem: Host-associated > Arthropoda: Insects > Digestive system > Gut ... | reverse complement strand
GAGTTGTCTCTGGGCGATCGCACAGATCGACGGCGTGGCATATAAGCCGTCGCCGGACCTGTCCAACCCGGTTAGAGGCTGGTTCCTGGAGCCGAATAATTAGACGCCGAAGTTCACGCTTTAGCGTGTTTCGTGGGGGAAGAGCGAGGGTGAGGGGGCACTAAAGCGTGAACTCCGGAAAATTTTTCCAGAATGATTGTCAGATTCATGGGGTGGCGGGGATATTGGGGGTGAGGAACAGATATGCGAGAAAGCACGGAGCATGACACGAAATGTAAAAGTAGCGACCCCGCTTTGCGGGGTGGCTCGCTGGCGCGATTTACGGGCCTGGTGTATGCGTCGGCACTGCGGCAGATGAACGGGGACTCACATGCTGCGGCGGATGTGGCGCAGGCGGTGTTCATCGTGGCGTTGGAGAAGCAGCGTGGGGGGAAGCTGCCGGGGGATGAGCGGTTGGCGGGATGGCTGCTGAAGGTGACGGGATTCTGCGTGAAGAAGGCGAAGCGGACGGCGGTGCGGCGGAGTTTTCATGAACGGCGAGCGATGCGGAGTGAAACGATGGCGCGGGAATCATCGACGGACGAAGCTGCGAAGGTGCTGGATGAGGCGTTGTTGAAGTTGGGCGAGGTGGATCGCGAGGTGGTGGTGCGGCGGTATCTGCATGGTGAACCGATTGGGGCGGTGGCGTCAGCAGTGCGTCTGACGGAAAACGCGGCGAGCCAGCGGATCGGGCGGGCATTGGAAAAGTTACGAAAGATTCTGGCGAGACGAGGTGTCATAACACCGGCAGCGATGTTGACAACATTGATGCTCGCGGAGCGTGCGAAGGCGGCACCGGCGGCGGTGGCAGGGACCAGTGCGGCGGCAATAAGCATTGCGAAAGGAGCGACGATGGCGATGAAAATTGCGGCGTTCAAAACGGTGGCAGCGTGGGTCGTGGTGGCAGGAATGATTGGTGTGGCGGCGATCGTCGTGGCACAGCGGCACGATGAGCCCAAGATGATCATGGCTGTGAACCACGAAGCAAAGGTCACCGGCTTGGCGCAGATCGCGCGGTGGGAGGTGTTGTTGAATCAAGCGGGCGCGGCGGAAGTCAAGAAAGCTGGCACACCGCTGGCGACGTCGAGCAAAGTTTACGAAGGAATGACCGCCAACGGTGCGGCATTGCGGCAGGCGGTGAAGGAGGCGATGAAGCGTGGAGAAGCGGTACGAACGAAATATGGCCTGGAGGTCGCGAGGGAATTTGAGAGGGCGGACAACCTGAAATTCTTCTGGTCGCAGCTTCTGTCCCACGACGAGGATGCCGCCGCGAACGTAATGGGGCACATGAGCGACAGTCAGGAGACTTATCAGCGGGTGAAAACGGATCGCGTGGAAGTCAGCGTTAATTATCCGCTGATGGACTTCGGCCTCCGCGAGAAGCCCAGCGTGGTCATCGCAACGCAGCAGGACAAACAGGCGATTGTTTTTTCACGGGAAATGGCTGCGGGCGATGCGGTGGCGTTCGTCGGGAAATACGTGGCGGAGTCGGGCAACGTGTATTACCACCTGATTGTGTGGGAGGTTTTCAAGGCACAGCGTGAGCAGATGGACATCGTGACGAACCAGTACGATGCGGGCTGGTGGTGCGGGCATGGGCCCGAGGCATTGCGACAGCGGGCGGATACTTCGCGGCTGTGGAATGCGTCGGCGGTGCGAGAGGTGTCGGCGGTGGCGGCGGATTTTGAGAAGAAGTTGGAGGACGGGAAGGTGGTGCAGTTGTTGGCGTTGTGTCAGCCGAGCAGGTGGCCGGGATGCTGGTGGGATGCGCAGGGGAATCCTGTGCGGATGGATTCGTTTAGCGCGTACAGGTGGGCATATGCGACGGTCAGCATGTATGGCGATTCGCCGGAGGGATTGGTGGCGATGGTGGGCGTGAAGGGCGAGCAGGAGGAGTGGTACTTGCAGTCGCCGAAGATGAGTATGCTGCCACGTGGTGGGCCGTTGCCGGACGGTCGTATGCCGCCGGAGGTTTATGCTGGTGCATTCAAATCTGAAACAACCATAGACGAGACCTGGCCATTGCAGGTCGGCGTGATGGTCGGCCAGTGGAAACAGATCGGGAGTTTGTACGAGAATCAGAGCACCACGGCAGGCGACGTGGAATATCGCGTGGGCGGTGCGAGGGGATTTACGACATATTTCAGCGTGAAATTCTGGCGGAAGGGGAATTTAGCGAATGAAGATCAATTGGTGGCGGCGACGGTGGATGGCAAGACGGTGGAGATATACGGGGTTCACACGCTGGCTTACGGCCCCAAACCGGCGGATGGCGAACGGGAAGAGATGCTGGATTTTTATAAGATGGCGGCGAATGAGGTGAAGGAGTTTCGGATTTATCAGCGGAAGCGTGAGTGGGTGGAATTTGAGGGGTTTGCGAGGGAGCCGAAGGTTTTGCCGCAGGGGGAGGTGAGGGCGGAGGAAATTGTGCAGGCAGAAATGGAGGCGAAGCGGCGGGCGGATCAGAAGCGATTGGCGGCGTTGGAGGCGAAGCGCGCGGAGTGGCGAGCGGTTGGGGCGGATGCGAAAACGGAGATGGGGGCGCTGCGGATGCTGGTGGATGCGATTCAGAAGGGGGATGAGAAGGGCGTGCAGGCGATGCTGATGTCGAAGAATCCGCGTGTTGAGGAGAAACTCGGGACGTTGGCAAATGTGCTCGTCGAAATGGAGCGGATTCGCATAACGGCCGTGGCAAGATACGGCGAACTGACCGTGGCGGATCAACTGGAGGACATACGGGATATGGAGCGGCGATTGTTGGAAGGAGAATGGAAACGCACGGAAGACGGCGAGCTGGAACAGTGGGGCTGGCGGCGGATTTCCAAACGGGCGGACGGAACCTATGCGCTGCATTTTGGCAGGGCGGTGGAGGATGAGAAGTGGTTTGGATTGTACATGGAGCGGGCGACGGCATGGCTGGAGAATGCCAAACGAGCGATGATGGATCATCCCGAAATGACGGTGGAGGAGTTGAAGGAGGCGATCGGGAAGGAGATGCTGGGCATCAATTTTTGAACTCCGAAAATTTTCCCCAAAATGCTTGTAAGTTTCACGGTCCCAGCGGGGATACTAAGGATGAGGACCGGACATGAACGAAAGCACGATCATCGAACAGCAAGAGGCAAACCGTAGCGACCCCGCTTTGCGGGGTGGCTTACCGGAGCAATTTGTAAACCTGGTGTACGCGTCCGCACTGCGGCAGTTGAACAACGATTCGCACGCGGCTGCGGATGTGACGCAGGCGGTGTTCCTCGTGGCGATGCAAAAACAGCGGGCAGGGAAATTGCCGAGAGATGAGCGGCTGGCGGGCTGGCTGGTGAAGGTAACGGGCTTCTGCGTGAAAAAAGCGAAACGGGCGGCGATGCGGCGGAGTTTTCATGAGCGGCAGGCGATGAGGAGTGAAACGATGGAGCGGGAATCCTCGACGGCCGAAGTGGCGGAAGTGCTGGATGACGCTTTGATGAAGCTTGGGGAGGTGGACCGCGAAGTCGTGGTACGGCGATACCTGCACGGCGAAGCGGTGGGCTCGGTGGCGACTGCGGTACGCCTGACGGAGAACGCGACGCATGTGCGGATCGGGCGGGCGTTGGAAAAGTTGCGAAAAATTTTGGCGAGGCGAGGTGTCGTCGCGCCGGCGGCGGTGTTGACGACGTTGATGGTTGCGGAGAGTGCGAAGGCGGCACCGGCGGTGGTGGTTGCGGGGTCGAGTGCGGCAGCGATAAGTATTGCGAAAGGAGCGACGATGGCGATGAAACTGGCGGCATTAAAAACAGCGGCGGCGTGGGTTGTGATGGCGACGGTGATCGGCGCAGCGGCGATCATTGTGGCACAACGGCATGAAGAGGCGAAGGCGGTTGTGGCGGTGAATGAGGCGGTGAAGGTTGACGATGTGGCGCAGCTTGCGCGATGGAGTGTGATTTTGAATGAGGCGGGGGCGGCGGAGGTGAAGAAGGCGGGTACGCCGTTGGCGACGGAGAGCAAGGTTTACGAAGGCATGACCGCCCATGCCGCGACATTGCGGCAAGTAGTGAAAAATACGATGGACCGCAACGGCGCGGTGCGGACGAGCCAGGATCTGGCGTTCGCCTGGGACGGACAGACCCGGGACAATAAACTCTATTTCACCCACAGTTACTACGGCTACTGGGTTAACTTTGATAACAAATCCGACGTGAACATGATGGGCTCGGGCGGTGGGAATTACGATGGGCGGGATGATTTTGAGCGGGTGGCAGCGGATCACATTCGTGTCACGATCAATCGTCCGGACCTGAAGTTCGGCATCCACGAAATGATTCGGCGGATCGGTAACTACAGCGGCGAGGGCGAACAAGCAATCGTCTTTTCCCGTGAGTTGAGCGCCGGCGACGCGACGGCATTCTTGGGAAGATACGTCGGTCCGTCCGGCAAAGTGTATTACCACCTCATCGTCTGGGAGGTTTTCAAGGCACATCGCGAGCAGATGGATATGGTGTCGAGTCAGACGGATTCGGGCTGGTGGTGCAAGAATGGTCCGGAGCCGTTGCGTAAGTGGTCGGATACGGCACGGCTGTGGAAAGCCCAGGCGGTGCATGGAAAGGGGGAGGTTCCCGCGGGCTTTGAGAAACAACTGGAGGATGGGAAGGTGGTACGGCTGGTGGCATTGTGCCGCCCGAGCAAATGGCCGGGGTGTTGGTGGGACGCGCAGGGGAACCCCGTGACGGGCTTGAGCTTCCCCCGCATCCACGGCGACCCGCAGGACGGATTGATGGCAAGCGTGGCGGTCAAGGGCGAGGTATCGGAGTTTGATCTGGAAACGCCATTGGGGAGGATTCATGATCACAGGCCTCCCGAATATGCCGCGAGCGGACATGAAAAGATAGATGAAACAAAGCCGTTGCAGGTTGGTGTGACGGTTGGGCCGTGGAAGCAGGTGGGGAGTTTGTACGAGCATCAGAGCATCACGGTCGGCGACGTGGAGTATCGCGTGAACAAGGTGACATCGTTCGGCGACAAGTCGTTTTTGGTAAGTTTTTGGCGGACGGGGAATTTGTCGAATGAGGATCACGTTGTGCCGGCGACGGTGGACGGTAAGACGGTGAAAGAGATGCAGTGGATAAAGCCGCTGATTTATGGCCCGAAGCCGGAGGCGGGTACTCGCCGGGAGTCGCCGAACTTTTACGGGATGGCGGCGAATGATGTGAAGGAGTTTCGGATTTATCAGCGAAAGCGCGAGTGGGTGACGTTCGAGGGTTTTGCGAAGGAGCCGAAGGTTGTGCCGCAGATGGTGGTGAGTGAGGCGGAGATTTCGCATGCGGAGGCGTTGACGAAGCTGCGGGCGGATCAGAAGAAATTGGCGGAGTTGCAGGCCAAGCGTGCCCAGTGGCGAACAATACCGGCAGATGCGAAAACGGAGATGGGAGCGCTGCGTGTGCTGGTGGATGCGATTCAGCGGGGCGACGAAAAAGCCGTGCAGGCGATGTTTGTGTCGGATCAGCCGCGGGTTGCGGAGCAGTTCGCAGCGATGGCGCATGTGCTGGTCGTGATGGAGCAGGCTCGCACGATGGCGGTCGAACGCTTCGGCGAACTGGCCGTCGCGGATCAACTGGGCGGGAAAGTGGAGCGACTGGAGGACGACCTCATGGGCGGGAAATGGGAGCGCACCGCCGACGGGGTGCTGGCATGTCATAACATAAGCCTTCGCAAGCAAGCCGACGGAACCTACGCGATATGCTGGGACAATGATGTGCAGGCAAGCGAGGTGCAGGCGATGACCGCATGGGCGGAGAAGCTCAAGCGACTGTTGGAAGAGAATCGCGAAATGACGTTGGAAGAGTTCAAGGTCGCATCCAGCCGAAAGTGATAAGGCAATGAGGCCTCCGGAGTTCACGCTTTAGCGTGTCCCCCACAAAACACGCTAAAGCGTGAACTCCGGAAAATTTTTTCAGAATCATTGTAAGTTTCACGGGATCAGCGGAGATACTGGGGGTGAGGAACGGATATGAACGAAAACACGGAGTTGACGCGATTTACGGGCTTGGTGTATGCGTCGGCGTTGCGGCAGATGGGGGGAGATACGCACGCTGCGGCAGATGTGACGCAGGCGGTGTTCATCGTGGCAATGCAGAAACGAGGGAAACTGCCAAGAAATGAGCGGTTGGCGGGATGGCTGCTGAGGGTGACGACGTTTTGCGTGAAAAATGCACAGCGGGCAGCGGTGCGGCGGAGTTTCCATGAACGGCAAGCGATGCGGAGTGAAACGATGGAGCGGGAATCGTCGGCGAACGAAGTGGCAAGAGTGCTCGACGAAGCGTTGTTGAAGCTCGGAACGATCGATCGCGAAGCCGTGGTACGGCGGTACCTGCACGGTGAAAATGTGAGGTTTGTGGCGGCAGCGGTGCGGTTGACGGAAAACGCCACGCATGTGCGGGTTGGGCGGGCACTGGAGAAATTACGGAAGATTTTGGCGAAACGCGGCGTGGTCGCACCGGCGACGGCGTTGACGATGTTGATGCTTGCGGAGAGCGCCAAGGCGGTGCCGGCGGCGGTGGTGGAAGGAGGGGGGGGGAGCAGTGCGACGGTGATAAGTATTGCAAAAGGAGCGGCGATGGCGATGAAAATAGCAGCGTTCAAAACGGCGGCGGCGGGCGTTGTGATGACGGCCGCGATCGGGATAACGGCTGTCGTTGTGGCGCAGCGACACGATGTTCCAAAGGTCGCGGTTGCGGCGACCGCGCCAGAAGAAGTGGCCGCAACACAGAAGGCGAACGAAAGCTTTTCAGCAAAGGTGCAAGATGCTTTGCAGATCAAGCGAACGAACGCGGATATGCTCACGGCGTTGGCGGATGCGGTTCAGAATGTGGACATGGCAAACACGCGTGAGGTGCAGCCGTTGATTCAGAACCTTGTCGATGCGCTGCTGGCCGGACCTGATCCGGATGCCTTGGTGAACAAGATATTGCCCACGGTGGAGATCGAATCCAGCACTGGGGCGCAGTATAAGGTTCCGCAGTGGAAATGGGGAGCATACTGGGAGCGATCCGAGCTTTGTGATCATCTGTGGACGCTGGCGAACACTGTGGATGCGACCGACGCGGAGGCGGCACGGAAGATCGCACGGGCGGCGGTTCTGCTGGTGGCGATGAATGACTTTCAAGCGGGCTCGCTGAAGTTGTCGCCGATGATCGAGGAAGATGCGTTCAGAACGTTGACGGGGATGGATGATGAGCGTTTTGAAAAGTTGAAGTCGCTCGTTGCTGAGCGATCGAAACAGTTGAAGGTATGGTCGACGTATACTTTCGCGGCAGCATTCGGATACAACCGGATTCGTGCGGGGCAGATATCGAAGGAGGCGGTCCAGAAAATACTGAGGCGTTCTGACGCCGCGTTTCGAGAAGGGCCGCCGCAGTTGGGGTATCGCTGGCGGGTGCTCTCTGCGACCTGGGAACTGCTCAATGCGCTGAGATTGCACGAGAACGAAGAGGGCCAGGAATTGGTTCGACAACAATTCGCCTCATGGCGACGCGACTTTCCTGACAAGCACATCGATCGTTGGATCGGTCAGGCATTGGAGCGAGAGGGTGAGCCGCCGGAGAAACTGGTTTCGGCTGTCAAGATGACCGCGCACGGTGACGTGGATAACGAGGAGGAAGCCGCAGCGAATGCGGAAGCAGAGGCAGCAGCGATGGAAAAGGAACACGGGTTATGACAGCCCGTAGCCTTCGGATAAAACTTCCACGACGTGACGTACCTTTATGTCTGCATGGCCGGACTGTTTTAATTCTTTTTCCATCTGCATCGCGCAGCCGACGTTCGCGGTGATCACTTCGCTGGCACCGGTCCGCAAAATGTTCTCGACCTTGCGCTGGCCGATCCGCTCCGCCATCGCCGGTTGGACCATGTTGTACGTGCCCGCGGCACCGCAGCACACGTCGCTCTCGGGCAACGGGATCACCTTCAGGCCGGGGACTAAACTTAATAAGCGACGCGGTTCGGCGGCGAGCTTCTGCACATTCAGCATGTGGCACGGATCATGGAACGTCACCACACGCTCCACACGATGCGTCATTTCTCGCAGACCCATCTCCGCCAGGAGTTCGGTGATGTCCCGCATCTTCGCCACCACGCCTCGAGCTTTTTCCTCGTAACGGCCCATACCGGTCAGGACGGTGTCCAAGTGTTTCAATTGCGCGCCGCAGCCACCGATCGGAGAGACGAAAAAGTCTTCGTTACGTTCTGCGAGCACGTCGACTTTTCGCACGGCAGATTCCTTGGCGCTCTGCGGATCGTTCGCGTGAGCGGCCATCGCGCCGCAGCAGCCTTCGTCGTCCAAAATCTCCACGTCGAATCCATTGGCGGACAAGACCCGCGCGGCGGCGAGGTTGACGCTGCCGCTCACGACGCTGCCGACACAGCCGCGTAACAGCACAATGCTGCCGCGACGTTCGCCTTGCGCTTTCATTTTGCAATCGACATTTCGCAGACTGAAGTTGCCTTCGAGACCGCCGCGCATCGTTTTGGGAACGAAGACACCCAGGCCGAGCTTTATTGCGGTTCGGCCTGCGAACATTCCGGCCCTGGCGCGGTTGGCGTAGGGGAAAACATGGTTGACCATCAGTTGCAGGAGTCTCGATTTCATCCTGCGGCCACGACCGAGAACTCGCTTGGTCACGATCGGCCGAACGGACTCCATGAGCGTGTGGTACTCGACGCCGCTGGGACATGCGGTTTCGCAGGCTCGGCATAAGAGGCAGCGGTCAAGGTGCTCGAAGGTGCGATCATTTTTTTTGTCTACTTGCACGCGATCGTCGAGGGCGGCTTTCATGAGGAGGATGCGGCCACGCGGCGAGTCGGCTTCGTCGCCGGTGATGAGATAGGTCGGGCATGCCGGTAGACAGAACCCGCAGTGGACGCAGGCGGAGAATTTTTTATAGAGCTCGTCGGAAAGGATCGGTAACGAAAGGGTTGGCACGTTGACCTCAAAAAAAACGAAAGCCCCGGATTGCCATCACGGGGCTCCAGTTGGATACGTTATTGTCACCCAGTACTCAACCCACAACGGGGACGGAGTCGAGGGGCGAGATGTACCAGCCGATGGATTCGGGTCCGGTGTACTTCGTGAGGCCGGGGTTCCTGGTGGCGAATCCGTAAAAGCTCGGGCCATTGCCAAAGACGGCGTTCGAACGGACCGGCATCTTGACGGTCGTGATGTTGCTCGCGGCGATGTAGGAGTTCGTCAGGACCGGCGCGGCCCAGAAGCCGTTGATGCCTTTGATGGTCAGCGAGTTAATGGTTGCCTGAGCGACAAAGTCGACCGGCGAAGCGGGCAGTGTTGTGACGGCATTGTTGATGCCTGCGAAGATGATGGCACTGTCGAGCATTCCGACGGTGATCGAGCCGATGTTTCCGGCGCTGCGGATCGCGGTGTTCTGCATCGTTTTTCCGACGGTCATGGAATTCATGCCCTGCAGGAGGATGATGTTGGAGTCGAACAGGTCGCCGTTGATCTTGATGGTGTTGATGGTTCCGGCGTTGAGGTAGAGGCAGTTGATGGCGTTTGCGTCGGCGAGCGTCATGGAGTTGAGCGTGCCGGTGAGTGTTGCGGCAAAGTCAGCGGATTTTGCTTTGATGGTTCCGATGTCGCCAGTGATGTTCCATGTGCCGCCGAGGATGTCGTTGGTGACGGTGAGTGTTCCAAGGTTGCCCGAGAGGGTGATGTTGGCGTTGAAGGTGTTTCTGCTTGTGAATTTGGCGATGGTGGCTCCGTTGATAGTTCCGCCGCCAGTCCAGTTGCCGACGACGAACGAACTGATCGGTGCGGAGGAATTGATGGTGAGGTTGTCAACGGAACCGAAGGTGATCTTCGCGGCGATGGTTCCGCCGATCCAGAATTCGCCGGTCGTGTTGCCGAGCGTGAGGGTGTTGATCGCGCCGACCGTGAGCGATTCAGTGATGTCGGTTGTACCAGCGACGATCGACTTGATGTCGGCGGCGAAAGCGACTTCCTCGTTGACTGGAGTGGCGATGACCAGGTTGGCCAGTGTGAATCGTCCGCTGGCGGCAGCGTTGCCTTTGGCCTTGGCGGTGTTGATCCTGAGCGCGGAGGCGCCGGTCGTGTTGCTGACAGTTATGGTGTATTTGCCCGCTTCGTCGAGCGTCAGTTCGCCGGTACCGGGGCCCGAGAGCTGCAAGGTAACGCGGGTTCCGTCGGCGTCAGTGAAGACCACCGGCGTATTGCCTTTACGGTTCTGGAGGTTTCCGAACTGCCAGCTCACGACCATGGGAGCCGGGCTGACGGCGGTGGCGTCTTCCAGAGCCAGCGAATCGACCACTGCGACAACGTAGTAGTTGCCAGCGACCGTGTCGAGGTCGAGCTGGAACCTGGCGGTCAGAGTGACTTCCTGGTTGGAAGCGAGTGATTTTGTCAGTTCGAGTCGCTGTACGAGCACGTCGAGCGCGATGCCATCACTGGAGAGCCAGATTTCGGCGACGATCGGTACGTTCTTTGTGGCGGTGGCGGTGGAGGTGCTGTTGTTTTTGAAGGTGACGGGCACGGTGACCCAGTCGCCGAGCGTGTAGAGGCCTGATGCGACGATCGGGTCGCCTTCGGTTTCGATGGTCAGTGTTGCGTCCTTGATCCAGCTCTTGGGAGCCGCGATTTGGCCGACGGATACGCTGACCTCAGCGCGGTTGTCGACGATCCAGGTTTGTGGGGCACCCATCTCGATCCATTCCGTTCCGGGCGCGTCCTGCACGTAGAGCTGTACTTCGTAGGTTCCGTTCGCCATATGCGGCATGTTGATGCTGAAGCCGTGGTTGTAGGAACCTGTGTCGAAGAACTCCGGCCGCGTGAGGTTTGCCTTGACGGCTGGCTGCTTGACGCCGTTGATGGAGACGCAGACGTTGACGGCGTTCTTTCCGGCGTTGCGGTCGTAGCCGTAACCTGTGACGGTCTTGGCGTTGAACGCGATCGTGTCGAGTTTGCCGACGGGCGGAACGTTTGTCTTTGGCGGTGGGAGCTGGTAGCGATAGTTGGCGATGACCGGAGCGGTCTGGCGGAAGAGAGCGGCGACGTTCTGGGTTTCCGAACCGGCCGGTACGCCTGCGAAGCTCACGTCGGGGTTGGAGAAGTAGGGAATGACCTGGCTGTGCGTGCTGCCTGCGCTGTAGTCCCAAGTGTAGGCCATGATGGTGTGATAGAGGTTGTTGTCGTTTCCATAGAATCGGTATCCGCGTCCTGTGATGAAGCCAGGGCCAGCGGTGGTGGGATTGGGGTCGTGGATGGGGTTGTGTCCCGCGCCGAGGTTGTGTCCGAGTTCGTGAGCGATGGTGTACTTGAGATCTTCGTAGGTGGTGGACGAGAAGGATGCTCGACTGTTGGGCCTGAGCTTGGCGGTCGGGTCGGTCACAACGGTGAAACCGCACTGTGGGCTGCCTTCGGTGGTCATGAGTATCCAACCGATGCCGGAGGTTCCACCGTTGACGTCGATGTCGTCCATGACGAGCGTGACCATGTCGGCCTGGTAGTAGCTTTGCCATTCGAAGACGTCGTCCATGTATCCGTCATTGTCGTAAGTCAGGCGATAGAGCTCGGTCATGAAACTGTAGGATGGTCGATAGGGGATAAGTGAACCGTCTGGCGCGGTCTGCATGGCGGGAATCATGGCGACCAGATCGACCCTTACGGGAATCAGGCTGTTGAGCATGGCGAGGTTCATGGCATCCACACATTCCTCGATTTTGTGGCCATAGGCGTCGTTGAGGCCCTGTACGTAGACAGCCATGAGATTGATGACGGTGAATGTAGTGACCTCCTGTGTGGCGGCGTTTGAGGTGGAAGTGAGGTTGTCAGCATCGCCGAGGTAGACGGCGGTGATTTCGTAATCGCCGACAGGGAGGTTTGCGTCGACCATCGAGGCACGTCCGGCGGCGTCGATGGCGACAGGTGCGCCGAATGGTACGCCGTTGAGGCAGAACTGCACGAAGCCGGTGGCGCCGTAGTTGACCGAGAGGACGGTGGCACTGAAGCTGATGGTGATGGATTCGTCGGCGTTGAGCGCGGTTTGTTTGGTGGTAAGGACAGTGCTGGTGATGGTCGGGGCTATGGTGAAGGTGACGGATGCGGATACGTCTCCGTCGAAGCGGGCCTCGACGGTGTGCGTGCCGACGGGGAAGGGTACATCCGCGCGGATCAGGATGATGCCGTTGGAGCCCATGACGAGTTCGCCTGATCCGACGAGTACGCCGTTCTGGTAGAGCTCGACGTCTCCTGTGGGATCTTCGCCCTCGACATTGATCTGGAAGAGCGGCGACTTGGAAGGTTTGCCAGGCTCGACGATCTTCAGCGAGACCGGCGAGAGCATCACGTCAAAAGCCATGACATCGGCGCTTGCCGACGGCACCGCCCCCGCGAACGGCGGCGCGGCAGACAGCAGCACTCGCTGCTCAAGCGCCTCCATGTACAAACGCCGACCATTGCTGCCACCACGACGAGTGTTGCGTGTACGCATTCGTATGTTCCTGCTTAAGCCGCCATCAGTTCAACCACTTGCGAGACGAAAAAACGTTCGATAACTGTCTAATCTAGCCACGGGTAGCTGGTCAGTCAACGGCTCAACGGAGAATCGTAAAATTCGTAAAATCAGGGATTCGTAAAATTCGTGGAACGGGGATTACCCGGCGAGGTAATTGCCTGAGGAAGTTGGGCCGGAGTAGCTTAATACCGTGGCGAGGAATCCGAATGTTCCGAGGTTTCCGTCATCTTCAATGGCGGCGGGGTTGGTCGGGAGTTTCACGGAAGTGATGGCTGTGGCGATGATGGAGGAGTTTTTGAGCTGGGTTAAGGTGAGCTTGTTGATGGAGTCGCTGTAGACGCCGCTGCGGAGCATGGAGCCGAGGGTGAGGGTTTTGATGGTTCCGCGGCAGTCGATCCATGAGCGGTTGAATATGCCGGTGACGGTGAGTGATCCGATGCTCGCGGCGGTGATGAATGAGTTTTCGATGTCGCCGCGGACGGTGAGTGAGCCGATGGAGCCAGTGGCGGCGATTTC
>Ga0123356_10005363_pt1 | contig 13069 bp, 7 predicted proteins | sample TergutEmb28metaG_2_FD_92546 | JGI IMG/M metagenome (GOLD analysis project Ga0123356, IMG submission 92546) | Embiratermes neotenicus P3 segment gut microbial communities from Petit-Saut dam, French Guiana - Emb289 P3 | ecosystem: Host-associated > Arthropoda: Insects > Digestive system > Gut ... | reverse complement strand
GTTTCGGTTTGATCACTTTAAAATACACTGCAGCACCAATGCCGCCGATTGCTAAGAAGATAATCAGAACCAAAAATCCGTTGTTTCCTTTTTTCTCAGGTTCAGGCTCAGGCTCAGGTTCTTGCACCTGCAGAGTTACATACGGCTCAGGTTGAGGTTTTTCAGGCATTTCAAAGTCATCTTCAAGAAGAGCTATCAAGTCCATTTCATCTACAAGGTTTAGAAAATGGACGTTTTCTGTATTACCGTCCCTGTCAACTACTATGTAGAAATAGTTGCCGTTTTTGGTAACAACAGTCATAAACTGTTTTTCATCGATTGTTTCAACGAATGAATCATCAACAAGTGTCAAATTCCCCGGAGGAGTCAATGGTCTCGTTTCATGTTCATGAGTAACAACAATCGGAATCGGGATAAGAATATCCTCAAGATTAACCTCGTCTTCATCATCCTCACTCGCTGCCAATGCAGTGCTTGCAAACATTGATACCATCAATGCAATTACAAACAGCATTATAATAATACTCTTTATTCTTTTCATTACTAAAATCCTTTCTTTTGTTATCTACGGCAATCTGCCGAAAGCATAAAAATGCTTAGTCCAATAATTTGATGTAATGTTTGCGTAACTGATGGGATTACCGCAATGAATCATCATGCCGTTCCCGACATAAATTCCCACATGAGTAGGTAAGTGCGGTTGCGGAGCATTGTACGTATAATTGAAGAAAATCAAATCCCCCGGCTTAGCATTACTCGGAGCAACAGGCGTTGTTATATTAAATAACCCCAAAGCACCAAGCCTGCCCACATTCCAGCCGGAATTGTTGATTACCCATGAAACAAACCCCGAACAATCAAACGATGTTGACGGTGACGAACCTCCCCAAACATACGGATAACCAAGATATTTCTCAGCCTCCCTGAGTATTGCGGCAAACTGTTCATCAGCCAAAGCCTCAGGCGGAACATCATATTTCAGATACTCACCCCTGTTTGCATACGGATGATTCTCAAAAAGCTCCGTTCTGTTACCCCTTGTTTCCTGATAAACCCGAAACATTTCAAGCTCTTCCGGAGAAAGATGATTGACAACAATCATACCCAGCGACTTATTTTTCAATGTCACTTCAAGTATGTAATACTCGTACTCAACCTCAACTTCTGTTTGGGTTTCTATTTCAACCTCTTCGTCGGTGTCCGGGTCAATAATTATGATTATCTCAGTTTGAACTTCAACCCTCGTCCGAATCTCAACCACCGATTTTGTTGTAAGCTCATACTGCTCTGAAAACAGCATAACCAAATCTGCTTGTACCTGTGCCCTCGTATAAGCAAAATACTTAGCAGTCAAATAGCTTGCAAGCGTATACGGATCATGCCCGATATCATCAAGATAGTAATGATACTCGTCGTATCCCGGAAACTCGTTTTCGATATTGGAAATCCTTGCAGCAAGAGCAGCTCCCATAGCATCATAATCCGCATCAGCACCAAGTATGTCTTCCTCTTCCGCAGTATACGAAGTCAGAAGAATGGTATTAAACCCGCTCACACCAAAAGCAGCCATAAGAGCATTTACAGCAACAACCGTCACAAACACAAGAAGAAAACCGATAATCATCCCCCTTATAACATACCGAAATGCAACAACTCTGCTCGCAATGTACTTAACTATCAGCTTTATAGCCCTGTAAGCCATACGGATCCTGTGAAACTTCTTTATATCCTTTAAACGTAACTGCGTAGCATACCTCTTTTTGTACATGCGTTTCATTTTTGCTTTTTTGACAGGTTTTCCTTTTTTCGTTACGGATCTGCCGCGCTTGCTCTTTTCACGTTTACCCCTGTCACGCAATGCCTTACTCCGTGCAGCTTTTTCATCAGTCCGAAAAACACTCCGATCCGGTTTAAAGTTCAGACTTTTTGCACTATGAATTGCTTTATCAGCAACAAACACAGAAGCCCTCTCGGTTGAGTGTGCAGCTTCAACCCCGGAATTGTCGGATTTCTTCACTTCCCGATGAAGAAGCACTCCGACCTCACGCCCCGGAGTTTCAATCGCATGTCTAAGCTTACTGCCATGCATCCTTTTATCTTCGGTAAACTTATAATGGGACTTCTTCTTGATAATATCCTTCTGAGACTTTTTTACTGCTCTCGTCTCTGACCGCTCACCCCCTGACTTTTTACGTTCATATAGTTTACCGTCAGAATTTTCAAAACTCATTTCAGGATTTTTCTGATTTTTGACAGCACTTCTTTCCGCAGGCGGAGCAGTTTCATCGGAAAACCGGAGCCTATCTGACTCCGGTCTATCCTGTGTTTCTTTCGTATACTGTTTATAAATCTTTGCATTTGCTCTTTTTACAGCTTTTTTCTTCACTTTACTACCCCATATCCATCATGCAACAGATTCACCCGGCCTTGTGGACATAAGCCTGTAAAGCTTTGTATCCATAGGAAACTTATCGACAAACGGCAAAATAGTACCGCCGTACAAGATTAGCCCCTCTCCCGGTTCAGCCTGAGTTACATACGCTATCTGTTTCGGAGATATATTCAGCTTATCGGCAAGAATCTCCCTGTCACCCGGAGCTTGTGAAAGCATGTAGATAAAGTCGGAGTTCTCAAAGATATTCTCAATCTCACGGCTTGCAAGAAGGTCTTTGATGTTTTGCGTAATTCCTGTAGGAATACCGCCCCACTTCCGAAACCGTTTCCAAATCTCTACACTCCAAGAACCAAGTTCGCCCTTTAACAGCAGATGAAATTCATCTACATAGTAACGTGTAGCTTTTTTTGCAGCCCTGTTCTGAGTAACCCTGTTCCAAATCTGATCCTGCACGACAAGCATTCCAAGAGTCTTAAGCTGCTTTCCAAGCTCCTTAATATCGAAACAGACAAGCCTGTTATTAATATCAACATTTGTACGATGATTAAATATATTGAGACTGCCATGCACATAAAGGTCAAGAGCAGATGCTATACGCTTTGCTTCGGGTTCAGGCATACCGCAAAGCTCCTTATACAAATCCTCAAGAATAGGCATTTTTTTAGGATTTATCTTACCGCCGTTAACCGCTGCATCCGCAAAAAGCTCCTTATATACATTCCTGACAGCACGGTCAATAACAGTCTTTTCAATAGGCTGCAGTCCGTCCTTACCGCCTGCGATAACCTCACAGAATGAAAGAATAAAATCACTCTTTAAAGCAAGCGGGTTTTCATCATCGGAGTAGTTTAAAGTAATATCCATCGGATTAATATACTGCCTTGCTGTCCCGACAGACGATATTTTTATAACCTGACCGCCAAGACTCCTGACAAGCTCTGCATATTCAGATTCCGGGTCACAGATGATAATGTCATCGTCCGTAATAAGAACGACATTGACAATCTCCCGTTTAGCAGCAAAGGACTTGCCACCCCCCGGAATACCAAGAATCAGCCCGTTAGGATTCTTAAGTAGTTTCCTGTCAGCCATTATCATATTACCCGATATTGCATTTCTGCCGTAATAAAGAGCCTCACCGCCTTGGAAAAGCTCCCTTGTTATGAACGGTATGAAAATAGCAGCCCCGGAAGTGGTCAAACCTCGCTGAATCGGTACAAGATTGTTTCCAAGCGGAAGAACAGACATCAGCCCCTGCTCCTGCATATAATCAAGCCGTTGCAAAGAGCAGTTATGTTTCTGAGCAATCCCCGACATCTGATAAACACCATTCTCAAGGTTCTGCTTTGACCCTGCAACATTCATTGTCGTAACCGTTATAAGGAACATACGCTCGTTACGGTTCTGTAAGTCCTGCAACAGTTTCTTAGCTTCGTCACCATAGGTATTAAGGTCAGACGGAAGCAAGTCCATGTCATACCCCGACCTGACAGCTTTTTTCTGTTCGTTTATTTTCATGCCGTCAATATCGGTAATCTTGCGTTTAACCATCTTGACGGCTTTCGCTTGGTCAATACTGCGGATATGTATGTTGACAACAACATTTTCGTCAACTTCAAGGAAGTCAGCAAGTATCCGGTCATTTAACTCAGGAGCAATAATCTGCAAAACAGAAACTGCTCCAACCTTACCACCCATTCCAAAAGTCCTGTTATCTCCGAAATGAAAAGATGAAGGAGCGATAAAATCCTTTGTATTCAATCCCGACTTCGCTAAAGCATTCCAATCAAAATGAAACCTGTCCGTTGTTCCAAGATGCAGGACACTATGCATAACAGCAAGCCGTTGCTTACCGTTAAGCACCCTTGCACTTGCACCCATTTGCTTAAAAAGATTGATAATATCAATTTCAATCCTGCCAAGCCTTGATTTTGCAATTTTAAGATTGTCAGCTTCAATCGCAAACGTAAAGTATTTAGTCCTGACAAGCCCGTTATTACCCTTTTCAAGCTGATTCTTTAAAATACCACCGTATTCATCACGGAAATAATCAAGCTTATCTCCAACTCTCGGAATATTGATTGCCTTATGAAACTCGTCTTTAGCAGCCCTCCGGCTCATAAAAGTTTCCTGTATCTGTATACTCGGGTCAAAGTAATTGTAGAAATCACAAAGCCCCTCAAATACAGCAGTCTGCTCATCTTTACTCGCAAGCATGTAACTGACATCGAAAAACTCGATAGTCTTGCTGTAAAGCTTGTCAGTAACTTTGCAAACCCCGTCAGGATACATTGCAAGATAAGGGATAGAAGCTTGTGAACTCGCCCTGTTATCAACATCTTTCCTTGCTCTTACAATAGCCTGTTCAATCATCTTACGCTGTTTCCTTGATAAATTATTTTTCTTTACTGCAGACAATCCTCCGCACCTCCTCATTAAGCTCCGCCTGCCGCTCAAGAACGGCATAATAATTTGTAGTCTGATAAGTCCGAACCACCGGATTTAAAAACTTAACCGCAATAACATATTTCAAATATTTCTCAAGCGGCTGCCCGTTTTTCTCGTATAAAGCAAACAAAAACCACGGTATGACGAATACCACCATAAGCAAAGCCGCCAAATTAACAGGCAAAAACTCCTTAAACAAGAAAAAAAGCGGCACTCCCATAAGAGCCGCCCCGCCAAAACATATTGACTGCCTTTTTGTCAATCCAAGCACAAACTTAGTCTTAACAGCAGTCAAATCCTTCGGAATAGACACATAAGCCATAATATCACCCCTTTAATGTGCATTAAACACCGATTTTGCAAGTGTTCCTGTCTTTAACATGGCAAAGCATAACAGCACCGTGTACGCTGCTACCGAGAAAATTGCCATATGAATGTCGGATGCAATAATCAGATTATTTACCAACACAGCATAAATCCCCACACAAAGCATAAGGAAAAACCCTTGAAAACCAAGAGCAAGTAAGCTGCGTAAGTAGTTGTTTCCCATCGTACCCCAATCCTTGTTCGTAATAGTTGCCATCGGAATAGGAGCGACAGAACAAGTGAGGTAAATCTCTATCATACGACCATAAAGAATGACCGTAATAACAATACCCATAATCCTCATTGCAAAACTTATAATGAAAGTTTCAATAATGAGTAACAGCAGTTCGGGGATTCCATAACTATCCAAGTCCATTGTCGCAATAGCGTTATCAATGTTTATCGCAGTATGACTGCCGATAACACCGGCAGCCCTGTTAATAACACTCTGAGCAACATCGAATATGCCCATTGTTATATCAAAAGTATGGGCGACGATAAGAACCGCCACCCCTGCTTTGAAAATGTACTTGAAAAACATGAATGAATCCACGTTATCATGAAAAGAATTCTTCTCAACAACCATTGAGATAAGCTCAATGCACAGCACGTAGGTAATAATAAGCCCCGCAATTGGCAGGATAACATTTTGTGATAATGACTGCATCATACTGAAAATGTTAGCATTCCAACCCTGCGGAGTCTGACCTACCTGCTGTGCAATTTCACCTATCCTTGTGTTTACATCCCCGAACAACCGGTCAAGGTTAGCCTCTATGCCCGAAATGAGCAACTCTCTAACCCAAGTTTCGATTGCTTCAAGTATGAAAAGCATTATACCCTCGCTTTCTGACTAAAAAAGCCCGGAAAGCAAAGGCACAAGCACCATACCGATCAAAGCAACACCACCGCCCGCCATAAGCTGCTTGATACCCTGACTCTTGGCAGCCGGATTATCCTGACCATAACCCTCAAGTAAATTGACCCCGCCCCAAATCGCAAGCCCGGCTCCCAAAGCCACAACCAACGTCTGAAGCACATCAACCGCCGACGTAAAAAATCCCATTGTAAAATCCTCCTTAAAATATTGTGTTTATTGTGTATATATAAAAAAGCCCCCATCCTTAAAAGCGATGAAGGCTCTGTTATTTCAACCGACACAAATGTTTTTGGTATGTCGGCTAATATTATATGCAGTCAATGACTTCGACTACTTCGTTTGCTTTGAATGGTAGGTTGGGGTTTCTTTTTTCTTTTAGAAAACCATCGACATCAAATGTATTCTTATCGTTAAAATCTGACAGGTATTTATATCGTGAATGTTTTGTTATATCAAACTTTCTTGACAGAAACGGTCTTACACCACGGAGCATGCAAATGCACTTACCGCCGTCCATTATTGCTATTTCGTCATGGCTCATTAAGTCTTTTCCTACTTTTTGATAAGTCAGCCCGAAAGTCCTTGAAGCACCCCTGTTATCTGTTGTGTTCATTATATCAATGGTTTCTTTGCCGAGAATATCAGAAAGCTCTTTTAATGTAGTTGTTTCCTTGCCGCCTAAGAACAAAGTTGTATCACAGTTTCCGATGATGGTATCAGCACTCTCCCTATATATGCTCTTTAACTGTGCCTGACTTTGTAAAATAATGGAAGCCGATATTTCACGGCTGCGAATTGTAGCAATAAGCTTATCAAAATTAGGTATCAACCCGATATTGGCAAACTCATCAAGCAGCAACCTTACATGAACAGGTAACTTGCCTTTGTGTTTATCATCAGCTTTATCACATAAAAGGTTAAATAACTGGCTATACATCATAGCAGCAACAAAGTTGAACGTAGAATCCGTGTCGCTGATGATTACAAACAAAGCTGTTTTTCTATTTCCGATAGTATCAAGCTCCATTTCGTCTTCTGCCAGCAAGTCGCGAAGCTCTTTTATATCAAAAGGCGATAGCCTTGCACCGCAGGAGATAAGTATGCTTTTAGCCGTTTTACCTGCAGCCATTTTGTACTTTTTATACTGTAAGACTGCAAAATGGAAGGGATTCTTCTTTTCAAGGTTCTCAAAAAGTATATCCACCGGATTTTTATAATCTTCATCATCATCTCGTGCATCGCTATCATTAATGAGTTCCAAAAGCATGTTAAAATTCTTTTCATCATCATTACCCTCGTAATAGATGTACCCGATAAGTGCTGTATAATACAACTTTTCAGCTTTCACCCAAAAATCTTCGGTTGCTTTTTCACCCTCGCCTTTGGTATTTGTCATAATAGTTGTCACAAGCTTTAAGATGTCCTTTTCACTCCGTATATACGCAAAAGGATTGTACTTCATACTTTTCTTAAAGTTGATGGTATTAAGTATCCGTATCTGATAACCACCGCTATGCAAAAGCTTCCCGACTTCAAGCAATACCGTCCCCTTAGGGTCAGTCACAACATAACTGCTGTGCATCTGCATAAGATTAGGTTTTACATAAAAACGGGTCTTACCCGAACCGCTCCCACCAATCACACAAACATTCTTATTCCTTGCATGATCGGGATTAGCCGGACGGCTCTCCATCGTCAGTAGCTCCGATTGTGTAATAATCACATTTCTATCAAAAACAGGGTCTATAAACGGCTTAATATCAGCAGTTGTACCCCATCTGGCAGAACCATACTCCTCACCCTTACGGAACTTTTTTGCATTTTTTTTCCTGATCTCCAATGCAATAATAATAACTGCAGCAAAAACAACCCCGGCTAAAAGATCAAACCCGAAAAAAGAGGGGAGTAGATTCTCAAAAGCAGCACTAAACCCGTTGTTTATATTCAAAACCTTTCCACTTACATCAACCCCGGGTGCAAGACTAACAGCTTGAGCAATCTTATTTGCAAGGTAAAAGAACAGAAAAGCCGGAATCAGTTTAATAATCACTTTTTTTAAGTCAATGTTTTTCATCTCTCCAAGCCCCCTCTGTTTCTATTCTTCTCGGCACTGCGATTATTGTTATGGGTTTGTGCCTGTACTCTTGCTTTGGATAAATTCTGCCTGATAGAAGGACTTGCACGATTAAGTTTAAGAAATTTCCTTGCATACTGTCCAAAAGCATGATTGACACTGTCCACATCTTTTGCTTTAAAGAAAAGTGTGTAAGTATTTTTACCATCCTTTGCAACAGCAAACTGAACCCCGTGCTTTTTCATAAACCCGTTGAGCATCTTCAAATCAGGTGACTTCAACTCAATAGAAGAAAGCCCATTACTCCTTTCATTCAACTGCTTCATAGTAGTCCTACCGGCCTTTACTTTTTCTTCTGTCTTATCTTTTTCTTTACCAGGCTTATTCTTATTTTTTAAGTAAACAAGCGCCTTTTCAATAGCTTTCAAAAGTTCTTTCCCAGAAACCTTACTCACCTTAACAGCAAGGTTGATAGACTTCTCATTAGCGTCCTCACTAAGCATATTTTCACCTCTTTCACGCAAAAAGCCACCGCTTATAAAGTACGACAGCTTTTTGCGTATTTTATTGTTAATTAAATCTTATATTTCCGCCCCATTCAACACCATCAGGCAGTGTGACTGCATTCTGCAGTAAAAACTTGTTTCCGTTTATCCGCAGGTATGACAGTTTTAGATTATTAGATAGATCGAGCGATGTTAACTGATTGTTTTGTATAGTAAGAGAGCTTAAATCATTTAGCATAGTCAAGTCCAAGCTCATTACATCAGTACCGGTCAGTACTAAACTTGTAATGAGAGGATTATTTGAAAAATCGATTGTTTCATATTTTACTTGATTTATCTGCACATATCTCAATCCCGGATTGTTTGCAAAGACTTCATCGGATACATGTATTCTCGTTAAATGTATACTTTCGAGATTTGTTTGTCCGGTAAAATCCAATTCTCTGACCATGTTAAATTCACACATGATACTTCTTAATTCTAAGTTATTTGTTATATCAAGCTCTGAAAGATTGTCGTTGCCAACATACAGGTTAATTAATTTTGTGTTTTGCGATACATCAAGTGTATGAATAGGATTATCTGCAGTATACAGAACTTCTAATTCTTTATTATTTGTCACATCAAGTTCACTTAGTTTATTTGATACAACCCCCAAGTATTCGAGTTTTGTATTATTCGTTACATCTAACGCAGTCAGATTATTGCGGATAACACTTAAGTTACGCAGATTTATTGCCTTTGAAACATCAATGGTTGTTACCTTATTTTCCCAAACACTTACCGTATCCAAAACATCGCTGTCCGGTAGTATAAGAGTTGATAAATTTCCGGAGTCTAAATACAGCGCATAAAGTCTTTTGCTATTAGAGAAATCAAGCTCTGTAATACCGGATGCTCCAATACTGACAGTAGAAAGATGTATTTGGGTCGATAAATCTAACGTTTCTATCGGATTACGCCAAACACCAAGATAAGACACGAAGGATTCTACAGGTAAAATCAATGATGTCATCGTACATTCGCCTATATATACATGATATAGCTTTGAGTTTTGCGATAAATCTAATGAACTTATTTTTTGACCTGATACATGAATATACTCAAGATTTAAGTTTTGCGTAACATCAAGGTTTTCTAATGTTCCTCCTGAGCTTGAATACAATAAATGTGTCAGGTTTACAAAGTTCTCTATTCCTGCAAAATCTTTGATTCCATTAGGATTGTGTGTGTAGCCGATTATATCCATTACATCCGAAAGATAAATTTCGCCTGTTTCTTTTCCGACAATCCGCCTCACATCTGCAAGGAAAACAGGGTCTTTAAATGTTTGAGTAATAATGATTTCATATACTGCTGTTATTACAGTCGGTTTTGTTACATTGGTATAATCACCATCCCACTCTTTAAAAACTCGCCCTTCATGTTCGGGCAGTTCCGGTGGCGTTGCAAATTCACCATCAGCAACCTCTTCACTTTTGAGCAAATCTCCGTTATAATCACGAAATTCTACTGTGATTGTAGGTATTTTATACCCGCAATCTTCACAAAAGTGTCCAACAATGCTATGCGGTTTTGTTTCCTCGTAAAGAATAGTATTACAAGGGTCTAAATCAATATATACCAAGTCGAAAGCATTCCAACCCCTATCATGGATGCATGTTACTGTTCTCCGGCACATTCCTTCCCATTCGTGCCATCCTTCAAACTCCGGCCTTATTGATGTAGGGTTTTTAATCGTTGTACATCTGCTACACCATCCGTAGTAGCAATATATATATGTCATGGGTTTGTCAAACCATGTTACGATATCATCATAATTGCCAATCTCCGATAATCTCCGTATGTACTCACCATCATTGGGGTTACTAAACGAATGATTTCTTTTCTCGCCTTTCATAATAATCCACTTTTCACAATCGTAGTACAACGTAAACTCATGTGGAATCGGTTCGTCTAAAATACGAGGACAAAACCATCCACCGGCACGATTAGTACATGTTTTATACCGCGTACAAGCCGGGTAATCATTTGTTTCCGGGTCAAGGAAAAGTGTAAATATATAATAAGGCTCGACAAAAATAGGTTCTTGTTTTTGCGTTTCTTCGTTCCATATATATAATGTGTCGCTTTTATCCCAATCGCTGCCATATGAATGCTCTTCAATTTCATAATCTATGTAATCGCATACTACACAAATCTTATATCTAAACTGACACGATTCCTCTTTGAGTTCTACCTCTTGCAGCTCAGGAATTTGGTTAATTAGCTCTATTCTACGCCATTGCCATTCAGACCATGTCCAAGATGTCATCCACGTGCTTGTTGAATGTCCTACTGCATCATAATTAGTAGCGTTACACTTAGTACAATCTCTTTTTCTCGTATGTACCAATGAATATTGAACATACTCCGACCAATCTCCCCATGTGTGTTTACAACACCTCTGACACGGATTAACATTGCAATCAATGCACTCTCCGCAGTCGATGCAAAATGCTCCGTTACACTCAAGGCAATGAATGCAAGTTTCGCAGCCTTTGCAATTGTCGCAAAATTCACAAAACTCACCTCCACAGACAAGGCAAAGCTCACGAGCTCCACAATCCTCGCAAAATCTTTCTATAAAATTATGCGCTTTTATTTTTGTAAACAACACTGTTTCGCAATATCCCGTAGGGGAACCAACTCCATAAAATGGTTTATTGCAGATAATATCACTTCGACACATTGATACTCCTTCTCTTTCTGAATCTTCGTACCATTCGGTTACAACAATCATTTTTACAAACAAAGTGTTATAAACACCAAAGTTACAATCGTTGCAAGCGTATAAGTAGCATTCGCCGATTATTATCTGATCGCTGTCGTAGCAATTCATACACCATCCATAGTCTTCATGGTCCCATTGATTGCAATATTCGGGATTCCCGAATGTTGCAATAGCCTCTTCCATAAGCAGAATGAGTTCATCGTAATTTTTTGGAATCGATAGCCATGTATTATTGTGCAGTCTATGTTTTGCAAATATTAACGTGTGAGTCTCTGCACCATTTAAGTTGTAAACATAGTCCATACATAAATAGCAAAAGTATATATCAGCATGAACACTGTATTCCGGGTTTTGTATTGGATTATCTTCCCATACATTAAATCCGTACAACGGATGGTTTTCCGGTAAAGTGGGTGTATCCATTTTCCAATCTATTTCCGGCGGGAATGAGTTAATTTCTCTTGTTACCCAATAACGTAAGTACGAATCGGTTATTGTGAAATCATGCACATGACTGTCAGATTTACCGCATTTATTACAATCCCGTGAAGCCACATCATCAAGGGTATACCAGCCACCCCATTCATGCTTGCAACACTCTTGGCACTTATTTGCTCCGCAATCAAAACACTCTCCGCAATGCTCGCATAGTTCACCATTACAATCAATGCAATGCTCACAGGTTTTGCAATCCTCACAGTTCCCACAGTATCCGCATAACTCACCGCCACAATCAAGACAATGTCCGCAGATTTCACAGTTTTCACACTTACCGCAGTGGTCGCAGAAGTCTTTACCGTTGCAGTTTGAACACTTTTCTTCACCGCAAATCGGACAGTCTTCATCTCCGCACCCGCTTGGTATTTCGCAGTCGTCCGGTATACCGGAAACGAGCGGATTGCAAAGATATACTGCATTGTAGTAATAGGCTAACACAGTCGGAGCGTTTGTAAGAGTTGCAGAAATTTCAATCTTCCTCACCCCGGTAATGTTTATATCATTGCATTCAAGGCTTGTTCCTGCCGGAAGTGTTGTATTCCAAACTTCCTGTCCTGTTTCATAGTCAAACATACGCACATATGCCGTATAAACAGAAGTGTTATATGCTGTGAAACTTATTGTTTTAAAGCCCTTTTGGTTATTAAACTCATAAACAGTCCTTGTTGTTTGCCGCATATACATTGCATCTGTTTTAATCGCTTCTGTATAGCTTGTATTTGGAAATTCGTCTTTGTTAATGACCTTAACCCATCTTGTCAGATTTCCGCTTGTAGTCTTTGTTCCTGTATTTGTAACAGCCAGCAAAGAATATGCTCCATCGATGTTTGGGTAACTATCATCAGGCTCAGGCTGTATATCAACCCTCGGATCACAGAGATATATAGGGTTTTCATAGTAGGTAGCCGAAGAAGGAGCATTTACCAACTCTGCAATAAACTCTATCAGCATTGTTTTTGATATATCAATATCAGACACAACAATGCTCTCACCCGGTTCAAGCATTGCAGACCAAAGCAGATATTCCGTTTCATAATCAAAAATCTGCAATCTTGTTGTATATGGCGATTTGTTATACGCAGTAAAAGCAAGATTTTTGTAAAGGTTCTCAGTATCAAACTCATAAACC
>Ga0123356_10005362_pt1 | contig 13069 bp, 11 predicted proteins | sample TergutEmb28metaG_2_FD_92546 | JGI IMG/M metagenome (GOLD analysis project Ga0123356, IMG submission 92546) | Embiratermes neotenicus P3 segment gut microbial communities from Petit-Saut dam, French Guiana - Emb289 P3 | ecosystem: Host-associated > Arthropoda: Insects > Digestive system > Gut ... | reverse complement strand
TTAGATGTAACATGTATTTTATGTGTATCATATGCGCACATATGAAAATAAGCTATTCATTTTAGAAAAATGTGCTCAAATGCGTATTTTAAGTGTTGACATTTTTAAAACTAGTCATTATAATGTATCACATGGGAAATTAATATGTTTGATTCGAGAATATTTCGAGTTCGTTAACCTAAAGTGTTACCATGGTGACGATCCACTGGGTTTGACTAGAAATGGTCATGCCTCTCACTTAGGGAAGAAATATTATTAGCACAACTGGATAATCTTAATATATGACGTGTTATAATATGACTCCTCCTTTGTAAGTGCGAAAGGGGGTTTTTTGTTACATAGCTTGAATGTTGCGCAGTTATACAGTAGTTGTGGCTACTGTTGGTTCGTAGTGTCACGATTTATAAAATAATATATAGGTGGTCGGTTCAATTGTTTATGAATGTTAATGAATTAACAACACCCGTACAGGAAGCTATGGATATTGTGTTAGCTTCAGTTAAGCCTTTAGACTACGAGATAGTTTCTATTATTGATGCATACAACCGGGTATTATACCAGGATATTGTGTCAAACATTATGATACCTTCGGCGGATGATTCCGCTATGGACGGGTATGCGGTGATTGCTGAAGATACATACGGCGCTTCTTCTGATAGTCCGGTTACGTTGCAGGTTGTAGGAGAGGTGCGCTCAGGGGGACCGGTTCATATTGGCGGTGTTTCTCAGGGTAAGGCCGTGAGAATAATGACCGGTGCGGTGATACCAAAAGGGGCTAATTCTGTAATAGAAGTGGAATATACTGAAGAAGATAATGGTTATGTGCGGATATTTCAGGAAGCGGAAAAGTATAAAAACTACCGGATTGCCGGCGAGAGTATCAAAAAAGGCGACAAGATTCTGCGTAAAGGCACCAGGCTTAGCTCGGCGGATATTGGTATCTTGGCTTCACTAAATCACAATACTGTAAATGTATACAGACAGGCTACCGTGTCAATTATTTCTACCGGGGATGAACTGGTTGACTTGGGTAACGAAACCCAAAATGGTCAAATCAGAGACGCCAACGCATATGTCATATATTCCGAAGTAAAAAAACTTAACGCTGTTCCAAGATATTTGGGAATTACTAAAGATACTTTACATGATGTACAGGATGTATTTTTTAAGGCTTTGGAATCTGATGTGGTGATTTCTACCGGCGGCGTGTCAAAAGGTAAATATGATTTTGTTAAAAAGGCTTACGGAGAACTGGGGATTGAAACACTGTTTGAAAACGTTAATGTGAAGCCGGGTAAACCATGCACTTTTGGCACTAAGGGTAATAGGCTGGTTTTTGGCTTGCCCGGTAATCCTGTTTCTGCGCTTACTTCCTTTATTCAATTTGTAAGACCGGCGTTACTTAGGTTGATGGGTGCGGTGAATGTTTATCAACCGGTTGTTAACGCCTATCTTGAGGAAGATATCAAAATGAAATCAGGCCGGGTTCATCTTTTGCGCGGTCAGTTTACTGTGAGAAATAACGATTTCTATGTTGCCACCACCGGCAATCAGAAATCTAGTATCTTAAGCTCTATGAGTAAGGCGAACTGCCTTATTATGGTGCCGGAGCATTTAGCTAGTATCAAAGCCGGTGAAAAAGTACCGATTCAATTGATTAACCATAGTTAGATTAATGAAGGCAATTATCTGACAGGAAATGGGTGAATAGATCAATCATGAGAAGACAGACTGAGCATGGTATCCAATTGGACAAGATGTATTCTTTCGAGGACGACAGACTAAAAGGGGAAGGCAAGTGGGGAAAGTTTCCATTCTTCTGGTTCCAATTGTTTATGTCTTACTATTGTACCAGAACATGTGAGTATTGTTATTCCTTCAGTCAAAACGATGATAATACTAAAATGGAAATGGATGACCGGACTTTCTCAAGATTACTTGAATGGATACCGGAAGTTTGGCGGGCTAATAAGGTTAAGGTGAATTATATCGGTTTTCTGGGTGGGGAACCGTTATTAAGAACTGACAGAATTAAGAAAGTCATGGATGCGGTATATGGAAATACCGATGGTATGCAGGGGGCGTTGTACACAAACGGCGATTTGGTTGACGCTGTTAATTGGTATGACCTTGAGGATATTCATTGGATAACAACTAACATTGCTGATACCGGTATTGATGAATTAGCCAGAAGGATGAAAATTGTAAATGATAGATCCAATGTTAAGGGTCAGACTATAGTGGCTACGATGGATGATTACAACCTGTCAAGACTAATCGAGATATCCAGGTTTGGCATCGAAAACGGGTACAAACTGCGGTATCAAAAGGATATCTACCGGGTTAAGGATCTTGATTATAAGGAACGGTTACTAAAACAGTACCACAGCCTTTGTGATTTGCTAGAGGATTATATTACCAAGGGATATAGTGTTCATACTCCATTTCTGTTGGATACATTGGTCTCTGAATGGGAGTTGGATTCTTCTTCGCCTTATCCTTGCGGAAAAAATCTTGCGGTTGTGTATCCGGATGGATCTGTCGGACCGTGTATCAGAGATCATTCCTTTACTACCGGCACGATATTTGACGAAGACCCGATGAAAATACTACAGTGTGAAACATTTCATTATGGTTTTAATAAAACCGGAGTGTCTGACGAATGCCTGGTGTGTGAATCAAGAGAAGTATGTCAGGGCGGATGTCCCCACGACAAGTTGTTGATGAAGGGCAATGTGTCCGGCAAATCTGCTTCTTGCGAGGTACACAAAGAGATCATTCCCAGGCTAAAGCAGTTGGATAGCGCCATTAATTCAGGGAAGGGAGTGATGCTCATCGACTAGTATTAGCGCCCTTGCTTCACATAGCTGATTTGTTACTGAGTTAAGTTATTACTAATGAGATGTAGAGGGGGAGTTTGATTAATGAGGTATGCCGAGACAGGGTATAATCTGGAGATTGACCTGGCTACAGGTAACATTGAGCGGGTTGAAACCGATCCAAAGCTTATGGAAACCCACTTAGGCGGTCTTGGTACTAATGTGAAAATCCACTGGGACAGGGTAGGACCGGAAGTAGGAGCCTTTGACGATGGAAATTTGCTGATTTTCAGCAGCGGTATTTTAAACGCAACCCCAGCCTTTAGCGCAAACCGTACACTGGTTACTTTTGTTTCTCCTCAGAGTAATTTGCTGGCTTATCCTATGATGGGCGGATTCTGGTCGGCGGAACTGAAGTATGCCGGGTTTGATAAGGTGATTTTTAACAATAAATCGCCTGACTGGGTTTATATCTGGATTCACAATGACAAGGTGGAAATTCGTGACGCCTCACACCTAAAGGGTAAAGGCGCTTTGGAAACACAGGACTTGATCCGTGAAGAAGTTGGCGAGCCTTATGCCCAGGTAGCCGCTATCGGTCTGGCAGGGGAAAACAGATGCTATACTGCTTCTATTGAACAAGGCCGTTCCAGTGCCAGCCGGCTTGGCGGCGGTGCTGTTATGGGGGACAAAAAGATCAAAGCCGTTGCGGTTCGCGGAACCGGAAGCGTTTATATGGCCCGTGGCGAAGAGTTCATGGAGCATATGAAAGATGTTATGGAGTACATTAATTTCCGTAACGCTAACCCCATCGAAGGTGTTATGACTATCTTAGCCGGTATCGGATCTCCTCAGGAGATGGTACATACCGACGAGAAGTGGCACGCGGAAAACTTCATGTGGGGTAACTCACGTGTTCGCCGCAGAGGGTTCTGGGACGAACGCATCAACGAAGAATGGCCCAGGGTGCAGTTGGAAGGGATTAAGCGGCTAATCAGTTGCTTTAACTGTCCGCAGCACTGTGGTGCGCTCATCGACTTTAGGGATACACCGCCTTATATGGCAAAATGCTTCGGAAAACTCACTTATGCTATGGCGTCCTATGTCGATAGTATGGAATTTGCCTGGGAGATTTTACAAGTAGCCACGGAGTATGGTCTTGACTCATTCTCCACACCGCAGATTCTGGCATTTGCAGTTGAGCTTTACGATGCCGGTATTCTAACCGATAAGGACTTTGCCGGTGCGCCGCCTGCCGAGGATAAGGCTGGACGGTTCTACTGGCTGTTGGATAGAGTCGCTCACCGGGAAGGCATCGGCGATGTGCTGGCTGACGGTCTTTGGTATGCAGCCCAGCATTACGGTGAAGAGGCGATAAAACTAGAGCACAATACTATTAAAAGACACGAACAGCTACCGCTTAAATTAGGTATGATGGACCCGATCTATTACCTAATGTACACTACCAATGAAAAAATCAGTATTACCCAGATTGAAGGAAACTGGCCCCAGGGTGCGTTCCCCACAATGGAGCTGAGAGAGAAGTTTGTAAAGGACTGGCCGCAATTACCGGACGATAAGATGAAGCAATGGGTTCTTGACTGGGAAACCAGAGGAGAAAACGCTATTCCTTATTATCCTAATGCGGATATGTCTGCGGAAATTGTGGACTGGATGGAAATGATGCACAATATTGACGATGCAACTTGTATTTGTTGCGGTATGTCAGGATTCTGCCTGAAGCCTCCTTATCACATCCATAATTATCCGAAAATTATCTCCGCTGCTTGCGGATTGGATCTGGACAGTGACAGTTTGAAAAAGATAGTCAACAGAAACCGCAACTTGCACCGGGCCTTTAACAATAGAAGAGGTATGTCCAGAAAAGATGAGGTTCCGCCGGATGATCACTGGAAGAAGCGGTTCCCTGAAATAGAAAAGAATCTTATGGATGTGTATTACAAATACAAGGGCTGGAATGACGACGGTATTCCCACAAAAGAAAGGCTGCACGAGCTGGATTTAGATTATGTGGCGGATGACTTGATCAAGAGGGGGATATTGAAAGATGGCTAAAATCACTAAGAAGGTCAAAACAATCAAGATTGACGCCGACAGGTGTAACGGTTGCCGGGGTTGTGAGATAGTTTGCGCGGGTTATCACGCTGAGCCTAAGTACAGTGAAGTGAATCCGGCTAAATCCCGGATTCAGATTACCCGTCACCCGCTTAGGGATATCTGGCTTCCCGTTCTTGCCGGTGAATACACCCCCGCCGAATGTATGGGGAGAGACAAGTACATGATCGACGGAAAAGAGTACGATGAATGTGCTTTCTGCCGGGCTTCATGTCCTTCGAGAGAAACTTTCAAAGATCCGGATTCCGGGCTGCCTTTAAGATGTGATATGTGCGAAGGCGAGGATATGCCCAAGTGCGTTGAGTGGTGTTTGACTGATGTACTTGAGTATATCGAAAGAGAAGAAGAAGTGGATGAAGAGGAAGAGTTTGACAAGGTTGAAGTAGGGCTGCAGGCGCTGATCGATGAGCATGGTATGTCAATGCTGGTGGACACCCTTACCCGCATGACCCAGAAGGAATAGAGCGGCACAGTATAAGCTGCCGGGATAGTAACGGCGGTGAATGTGCGTTTGTTACGGAAGGAAAATTTATTTTGAAATGAGGAGGATTTTGTGGAAACAGTAACTCCTTTCAAAGAAGTCATGGAAGAAATAGTGGAATATGGCGGGGAAGCCGTTAAGTATTGCTATCAGTGCGGTAAATGCGATACTGTCTGTCCTTGGAATAAGGTTAGAGTGTTTAGTATGCGTAAGCTTATCCGGGAGGCTACCTTTGGCTTAACTGAGATCGAAAACGAAGAGATCTGGCGTTGCACTACCTGTGGTAATTGTGCCCAGAAATGCCCCAGAGATGTTAAGCAGATTGAGGACATGAAAGCCTTACGCCGTATGGCATCCGGTTATGGTGTATTTCCAACGGCAGTTAAGCCGGTGCGTGGTATTAGCCAGTTTCTAACAGCCGATGGCAATCCTTTTGGCGAAAACCGTAGTGCCAGAGCGGATTGGGCAAAAGACTTGAATGTTAAAACATTCGAGGAAGGGATGGAGATTCTTTATTTCCCAGGCTGTTACCTTTGTTATGACCCGCGTCTAAAGAAGGTAGCTCAAGCTACCGCAAAAGTGCTCCAGAAGGCTGGCGTAGATTTCGGTATTCTGGGCGAATTGGAAAACTGTTGCGGCGAGAGTATACGCAAAGCAGGCAATGAAGAGTTATTTAAAAAGCTGGCTAAAGATAACATTAAAACCTTCATTGATAACGGCGTGAAGAAAATACTGGTATCTTCGCCACACTGTTACCATACTTTTAAAAACGAATATCCTGAATTCAGCGTGAATTTCGAAGTGATCCATGTGGCTGAGTACTTGCTCCAGCTGATTAACGAAGGCCGGATTAAACTCAGCAAGGATTATGCCAAAAAAGTGGTTTATCACGATCCTTGTTACCTGGGGCGGCATAACGAAATCTTTGAACAGCCCAGGGATGTGTTGGGCAAGGTATCCGGCTTGACGGTGGCTGAGTTCGCCGAAGCAAAAGAAGATAGCGTTTGCTGCGGCATGGGCGGCGGTCGGATCTGGATGGAAACCCACGCTCACGAAAGGTTTTCCAACATCAGAATCAAAGAAGCGATAGATCTCGGCGCGGAAGTGTTGGTTACCGCGTGTCCTTACTGTATCACCATGTTTGAGGACAGCCGGGCGGTGAATAATTATGATGATGTTATACAGATCAAGGATCTGTCGGAAATCTTGCAGGAGGTCATCTGATCTCTTAGTGACACGTAAAAAACGTTGGATGTCAAAGACAAAACACCGAAAGAAAAACTGGTGAGGTGGTATAGATTGGAAGACGTGCTGTTATTAAAGGATAAAATAAAAGCGTTACAACAAAAATCCGATAACACTATCGGTGATGTAATGGTTGTAGGCGGCGGGATCAGCGGTATTCAGGCTTCCCTTGATCTAGCCAGTGTGGGTTATAAGGTTTATATGATAGAAAAAGCGCCTAGTATTGGCGGTCATATGGCCCAATTGGACAAGACTTTTCCCACTAACGACTGTTCTATGTGAATACTCGCGCCTAAGCTGGTCGAGGTCGGCCGGCATCCAAACATTGAGGTGTTAACCTCTGCGGAAGTAAACAAGGTAGTGGGAGACCCTGGGAATTTCAGGGTTACGGTAACCAAGAATCCTAAGTATATTGATGTGGATAAATGTACCGGATGTACCACTTGTGTGGAATACTGTCCGGTAGAGTATCCCGATGAGTTTAACCAGAATATTTCCATGAATAAAGCGGTACACATCTATTTTCCGCAAGCTATCCCTTTGGTTGCGTATATAGATGAGACCTGCCTATATCTCAAGGAGAATAAGTGCCGTATTTGTGAAAACGTGTGCAAACAAGACGCGATCAAACTAAAGCAGGAGCCGGAAGTACTGGAGCTAAATGTTGCCGCCGTAATTCTTTCAACCGGAGTGGAGCCTTTTGATCCTTCCGTTAAGGCGGAATACCGTTACGGTGAATTCCAAAACGTGGTCACCAGTATGGATTTTGAGCGGCTCTTGAGTTCTACCGGACCATACTCCGGTGAGATTTTGCGTACTTCTGATAAGAAGCACCCGCGCAAGTACGCCTGGATTCAGTGTGTAGGTTCCCGTCAGGTTACTCCCGGCGGACACAGCTATTGTTCCGCTGTGTGTTGTACCTATGCGCAAAAACACGTGATCCTGGCAAAAGATCACGATGCTGATGCGGAATGCACTATTTTCCACAATGATATCCGTTCTTACGGGAAGGATTTTGAACGGTTCTACGACAGAGCAAGCGCTTTACCGGGAGTAAAGTTTATCAGGAGTTACACTACCATTGTGAAGGAAGATCCGGTAACAAAGAACGTCACAGTGCGTTATGCTACGGCTGATGCCGGGGTTGTCGAGGAAGAATTCGACATGGTAGTGTTGTCAATCGGTCTAAGTCCGCCCAGTAACGGCGAGGAATTAGCCGATACCTACGGTATTGAGCTAACTGATCATGGGTTTGCCAAACTTAATCCCCTTAATCCTATGGAGACCACCAGACCCGGTATTTATGTAACCGGCGGTTTCCAAGGTCCCATTGATATTCCTGAGTCGGTATTTAGTGCCAGTGGCGCCGGTTCGCAGATCGGCGAAATGATTGGTTACAGAAAAGGCAATTTGTCCACGGAGCGTATCTATCCGGAGGAAAGAGACTGTACCCAGGAAGAACCCCGTATCGGACTATTTGTCTGCCACTGCGGCGCTAATATCAGCCGGGTGGTTAGTATTCCGGAAACGGTGGAATACGGTAAAACATTACCAAACGTAGTCCATTGTCAGGAGCAGCTGTTCTCTTGCGCTACCAACGCGGCTAAAGAAATAACCGATGTTACCAAGGAATTGGGGCTTAACAGGATTGTTGTCGCCGCCTGTTCACCCAAAACTTTGGAACCACTGTTTAGAGATACTACCCGGGAAGCCGGGATCAACCAGTATTATTTTGAAATGCCTAATATTCGTGAGCACAACTCCTGGGTACACTCCAGGGAAAAAGAAGTTGCCACCAAGAAGGCATGGGATTTGATCCGTATGGGAGTCGCCAGAGCAGCAAAACTGGAGCCGCTTCAGGAGTTTGAGCTACCAGTGAATAAAGCCACCTTAGTAGTGGGCGGCGGTATTGCCGGATTGACTTGCGCCCTGTCCCTGGCGAAGCAAGGTTACGAGGTTTATCTGCTGGAGAAAGGGAAACAATTGGGCGGCGTGGCGCGCCGGATTCATTCCACTTTGGAAGGAATGGATGTGCAAGGGTATCTGGACGGATTGATCAAGGAGGTTTATCAGAATCAACTGATTCACGTTTATACAGAAGCGTGTATTACCGACGCCACCGGATATATCGGCAACTTTACCACCAGTATTGATTGCAGCCGTGGCAAAGTGGACATTAATCACGGTGTTGCGGTAATCGCCATCGGCGCCGAATTAGCTACGCCGACTGAATACCTTTATGGTGAAGACGACCGGGTAACCACTCATATTGAGTTGGACGAGCGTATTTACGCAGGCGACGAAAAAGTGGTCAATGCGGATAGTGTGATAATGATCCAGTGTGTCGGCTGCCGCAATGAAGAACGGAATTACTGTAGCCGGATTTGTTGCAGTGAGTCCATCAAAAACGCATTAAAGCTGCGGGAACTCAAACCGGATATGGATATTTATGTATTGTTCAGAGATATCCGGACATATGGTTTGAAGGAAGATTATTACCGGGAAGCAGCAGACAAAAATATCAGATTCATCCGTTATGAGCTGGAAGATAAGCCGGTTGTAGTACCGGGCGAATCAGATATGGGGAAACCGGTACTAAAGGTAACTGTAACCGATCCGGTTTTGTTAAAAAAGATCGAACTGGACGCGGATATTGTTGCTTTGGCGACTCCGGTGATTCCTTCCGAGGAAACCAATAGAATAGCTTCGCTCTTTAAAGTAACCCTCAGTCCTGACGGTTTCTTTAAAGAAGCACACGTTAAGTTAAGACCGGTGGAATTTGCTACCGACGGAGTGTATCTGTGTGGACAGGCACATTATCCAAAATTTATCCAGGAGACAATTAACCAGGCTTACGGCGCAGCCGGTAGAGCCATGACCATACTATCTCACGATATAGTCCTCGCTTCCGGCTCGGTCTGTCAGATTGACGAGAAAACCTGTATGGGATGCGGTGCTTGTGTTGAGGTCTGCCTGTACGGTGCCTTGGTATTAAAAGATACTAAACAAGGCAAAAAAGTGGAGATTAACCCGGTATTGTGCAAGGGCGACGGTTTGTGCAACGCGAAATGTCCCACCGGAGCTATTTCTTTGAAGCACTACACCGACGATGAGATTGATAGTTACATCGACGCTTTTGTAGAGGAATAAAATACTTTCTTCAGGGGGGTGGAGTATATGAGTGTAAAGTTTGTGCCTAAGGTTTTTGGTTTTGCATGTCACTGGTGAGCATACGGCGCTGCTGATTTGGCTGGAGTTTCCAGACTACAATATACGACTGAAATGCGCCTGATGCGGGTAATGTGTTCCGGCAGAGTGGATATGAAGCACATATTCCGTGCTTTTTCTAAAAAAGTTGACGGAGTATTTATAGGCGGTTGCCACTTTAACGAGTGTAACTATATAACCCATGGCAATTATCATGCGTTAAACATGGTACTGTTAACCAAAAAGCTCCTGGAGTATATAGGGATTAACCCGGATCGTCTGAGGATCAGGGTAATGTCCGGGGCGGAAGGCGCCCTTTACGCGGAACACGTAAACAAATTTAACGCAAGAATCAAAGAACTGGGACCATTGGGCGGAGATTCCGACAGCAAATCTTTAGAAGAGATTCAAGCCGGTATCGCCAAGTTGTCCGCCCAGATTCCCTATATCAAAATTATGACCCGGGAAAAACTCGGTAAAAAGCAAGATGTTACCGATGATAGCGTTGAGTATTTTACCGGTGAGGAAATTGATTCCTTACTGAATAAAAAGATCGCCTACTACATCGATCCGGCGAAATGTCAAGCGTGTATGGCTTGTGCCAGACGGTGTCCGGTAGGGGCGGTTATCAGCGCAAAAGGGCAAGTGCACATTATTGAGCAGGATAAGTGTATCAGATGCGGTTCCTGCGAAGCCGGGTGTCCGGATCGCTTTGCCGCCATTAGCAAGCTGGAAGCCGGAGCAACCGTACCGCCGCCACCGCCGGAGGATCAAAGGGCGATTGTGAAGAAGGCGAAAGAAAGCGCCGGTTAATACTGGCTAATAGTTCATAACAATTATTGCGATGGTTTTGGCGCCGGATTTTGGGGCTGTTGGTAACTTGTCACTGGTAATCGGAAATGGCGCCAAAACCGCAATAATACAATTGTTTTGTCCCATGAGGGCAATTACATAGTAAAAATGGAGTGAATAGTGATGAAAAGAGCGTATCCAATAATATTAACTCCGGGCAACTCCGGCTACAATGTTTCGATTCCTGATATTGACCGCAGCACCCAGGGACGGAATATAGCAGAAGCTATTTATATGGCGCGGGATACTCTGGGCATGTGGGCTATTGGCGCGGAAGACGAGGGGCGCCGCATTCCCGAACCGTCAATGTATCCGGTAAAATATTCTGATAAAGACATCATCACCTATGTGGACATTGATTTTGAAGAGTACAGACAAAAGCAGGACACAACCGTCGAGCGTACTAATATTACTCTGCCGCGATATCTAAAGAGAAGAGCCAGAGAGGCGGGAATAAACTTTTCCCAAGAGCTGCAGGAGCGGCTGAAGGAAAAACTGAGCATTCAATAATGGCGACGAATATTGTGATCGAGAAAACATAATATATGAAAGGAAAGGTGATAATGAATGGAACTATATAAATTTCATGGTACCCACAACATAACCTTCATTGAGACAAACGCTGTTCCGATTGACAAAAAACCACTTCTGGGAACCGGGGCGATAATGGTATATGCCTTTGGATTTCAGGGTTGGACGCCACAAACGCTGAATATTTTTTCACAAGCGCTGGACCCTGCTGTTGTACTAACAACCCATTGGTTTGTGAATAATGCGAATGACGCAAATAAACTAATAGAAGGCGTGTTAGATGCAGGCGGATCTGGATGGGTTGGTGAAACCCGTTCGGAAAGCCGCGAAGGTATTGACGGTAGATTACGTAGATACTCACAAGGGGATAAGTCCGCTCTGTCCGCAGAAGAAGCGGAAATGCTCGACGATATAATGGATTGGATGGTAGGTTACAAATGGGAGAAAGCCAGAATTACCCAAGCCGATCTGGATAGTATTACCACAACCTTGGCGTGGGACATTGAACGCGCTGCTTTTATAGGCAGGCTTGCATATAATTGCGGTTATTTTTCAGAAGACGAGGCGTGGGACTTGTTGGACAGAACGCTTAATCTTGCCGGTTTGCACTTTGATAACTGGCTTGAATACGCTATCTCATTTATGAAAGGGGCGTCCATTGTCAAGTGTGATTCTCATATTGCTTCAATGCGTGGTTTATGGGATCACGTGTGTAATCTGACTGAGCCGAGCTGGGGAGATGTGTGGGCTTGGTCGCCGCTGAAGTAGTGAATAATGAAAACGCATTTTACTAATCTTTATGTGGTTTTGAGGTATTTGTCTAAAACATCTGCTGGTTTCGTGTCAGTGAAGGATTTGACTATGTCTGGGCGCGATAAATCGCGCCCCTACGAGTGTCACGCTTGTTTGGCAACGGTTGCGTTTATCTTGTCAAGTTACCTTGCTGTAAAATTATTGCCAATCTGTAAAAAAAACATTGACACAACTAAAAAGATCGTTTAAAATTAATTGCAAGAAAAACAATTTAATACAGGAATATTTCGAGTCCATTTACCTAAGGCGTTGCTATGGTTATGGACCAATGGGTTTGATTAGAAATAATTAAGCCTCTCACTGTGGGAAGAAATATTATAATAAGCCAGGCACAATACTAAAGGTTATAGTATGTGTATGTGCGCGAGTTGTATGATTCCTCCTGTTAGTGCGAAAGGAGGTTTTTTTGTTGTAAAAAACAGGGTTACCATTAATAAAAATGAACAGGAGTGAGTCAAAATGATAAGAGCGTATCCGATTATTTTAACACCTGATGAAATTGGCTATAGTGTGACGATTCCCGATATAAATTGCGGCACGGAAGGGCGCGACATTGCCGATGCTATATTCAAGGCGCGTAATGTATTAGGTATGTGGGCGATAGCAGAACAGGACAAAGGGCGTCGTGTTCCGGAGCCGTCATTATCTCCTCCCCAATGTGCAAAAAACGACATCGTAACATATGTGGATATAAATATTTACGAATTCAGGCAAAGAATAGATATGACTATTGAACGAACAAACATAACACTGCCGAGATATTTAAAAACCAAAGCCAAGGCTGCCGGAATAAACTTTTCCCAGGAATTACAGGAGCGGCTAAAGGAAAGGCTAAAAATCCAGGCGGTTTCCATGGAAGAATGAGGAATAAAACGTAATAAGGGGCGGATCGTGATCACTTTGCTCATTAGATAACGATTCGCTCCTTATTTATTGTTATTTCCAGGTTACTCTTCACTCGTTGCCCAGTAGGCGTATGTCTTGA
>Ga0123356_10005361_pt1 | contig 13071 bp, 13 predicted proteins | sample TergutEmb28metaG_2_FD_92546 | JGI IMG/M metagenome (GOLD analysis project Ga0123356, IMG submission 92546) | Embiratermes neotenicus P3 segment gut microbial communities from Petit-Saut dam, French Guiana - Emb289 P3 | ecosystem: Host-associated > Arthropoda: Insects > Digestive system > Gut ... | reverse complement strand
TGATACGTCTTTGAGATTGACGTGATAAACAGAATCGGGGGAAAAGACCAAGCTTTCCCCACGTTCGTTTGTATAGGTTAATTTCTCTCTCATGGCATTACCTCCCTGGCAACTGTACGCAGCTGCTTGGCAGCCTCTCTTTGCTGTTCGGCATAGCTTGTGTCATTAGCGTAGATGTTTTGGATTACATTGATTCCGGTGCTGCCGCCACTCGTTGCGCCGTTGCCCATATCGATACCCACGGGAGCTATTGAGCCGGCAGATAATCTCATGCTGCGTTCCACGCCACGCATCTCAGCGGCAAACCCGGCAGATAAACCCCATGCCATAGAAGCACCGATGTCAGCAAAGATTTGCGATGGTGAAGCTATTTCCAGTTCGTCTTCCACAGCAGCCACAAGCGACTTCATCATGCCGCGAACATTGGCCGTAAGTGCCTGCTGCTGGCTCTGAATACCTTCCCAGATGCCGTCAATCATGTCTTGCTCTGCATCGTTAAGGCCAATGCCGTCCATATCTAAAGCGTCGGTAATGCTATTGAGCGTATTACCGGCTTCGTCTTCAAAGCCCTCAGCCAGACCTTCAGCTAAGTTTTCGCCAATGCCAGCCATAACCTTAGACGGGGATTTGATGCCGAAGAAGTTTTTAATGCCACCGATGACATTGCCGCAAAACTCTTTGACCTTATCCATTACCCACTTTGACATATTGCTGATACCATTCCACAACCCCTCAATGAGCTTGCCGCCCATTTTGAGCATCTCCCCAACCCCTGAAGCAAGACCACCAACGATTGACGCAATGATTTCGGGGATTTTCTTGAGTAGCTCAGGTATAGCCTTAATCAGACCTTTGGCAAGCTCGATAATGAGTGTGATGCCCATCTCAAGGAATTTCCCAATGTTGCCAAGGATGGCATCAAGTAAGCTTGCGATTATCGTCGGTATAACGCTAACGATAGACGTGATAATCTGCGGCAAAGCGGCCACCAGTGATATCAAGAGATTGATACCGGCATTGATGATCAGCGGAATGGCCTCCATCAAAGCATCAATAATGCCGCTGATAATTTGAGGAATTACTGCCACAATGCTCACTATGATTTCAGGTAGTGCCGTCACAAGAGATATAAGCAGTTGCATCCCGGCATCAATTAAGAGGGGGATGGCTCCCAGTATGACGCTAAGGAGTGCGTCGATAATCACAGGGATAACGGATACAATTGCCGCGACGATTTCAGGCAGAGCGGCAACCAGCGATATGAGCAAATCCAGCCCCGCCTGTATGATTAAGGGGATAAGCTTTATAACTGCGCTCACCAGCGCATTGACTATTGTCGGAATCACGGAGACCACAACACCAATGATTTGCTCCAATGCTCCGACAAGCGACGTCAAAAGTTTCAACCCGACATCGATAATGACAGGGATTGAATCCATAATCACATCCAATATGCTAGTGAGAATAGTTTCTACCGAGTCGATAATCGCCGTGAGTATGTCCGGCAACGCTTTGGTCAATGAAGTCAAAAGAGTGAAAAAAGCGTCCACTATTAGCGGCAATGCCCCCAGTAGCGCGCTAAGAACACTCTTGATAATCGTGGAAATTGAGCTCGTTATCGTTTTCATGATGTCAGGCAAAGCACCCACTACAGATGACAACAAGGTAATGCCTGCATCAATTACGAGAGGGATATTGACAGTAAGCGCATTGATAATGCCGTCGATGATTTCGGGGATTGCCTTCACAATGCTGTCGATAATTTCCGGCAGAGCACCCACAAGCGACGTTAGCAGCTCCGCGCCTGCCTGTATGATAAGCGATATGCTATCCAGCAAAGCCGTTATAAGCCCGTTGATAATCTTCGGCACAGCGGCTATCAAGATCGGTATCGCCGCCATAATGCCGTTTGCAAGCCCTATTACTAAGCTTAAAGCCGCCTCTACCAGCATCGGGATGTTACCAATTAGCATTTCCACGATTTTGGCCATCACGTCAACGATGGCGGGTATCAGGATTGGCAGCGCTTCGGATATACCTCTGGCTAACCCTTGGATGATAGTCAACGCCCCTTCAAGTAAGCGCGGGATTGCCTGCAATATGCCCTGTACCAGCGTCAAAATCAGCATCAAGGCCGCATCCAACAGCATGGGCAAATTGCTCACCACACCGTCCACAAGCGACGTAATGATGTCCGGGGCGATTTCAGCGATGGTGGTAGCGATTGTGCTAATCGTACCCACAAGGTGCGGGATTGCCTCGCTAATGCCTTTCACAAGGGTTTCAACCCCCTGCACAATAGCGTCGCCTGCATCCTCCTGCCCTGTAAGTAGATCCGTTAAGCCGCCAAGTATCATGCCGAACCCCGGTAACAAGTCAGCACCGATTGAGTTCTTGATACCAGTGAATGAGCCCTTGAGGTCAGTCATGCGGTCGGTAAATTCGACGGCGGCACCGACAGCCGCTCCCGACATGACCACGCCTAAGTCATGCGCTCGCTGTTTCAGCGCATCGGTCTCTGCAGCCGTGGAGTTTAGGAGTGGCATGAGTTCCATGCCCTGTTTGCCCAAGAGCTTAAGTGCCGCCGCCGTTTTATCAGCGCCCTCCGGCATTTGCTGGAGAGCCTTAATGGTCATATCAAAGGCTTCTTCGGGGGATTTGTCTTTGATTTCGTCGAAACTAATGCCGATTTTGGCAAAAACCTCCGAAGATTTGTCGCCGTCTTCGGTAACGCCTGCCATGGTGTTCTGCAGGGTTTTCATGCCCACACCGAGGCTATCGATACTTGCGCCTGATTGCTTTAGTACATAGTCCCATTCCTGATAAGCTTCAGCTGATAAGCCGATTTTCTGTGACTCTTTGTCTACTTTGTCGCCGGCAGAGGCTGCCTGAGTAGCCATGTCATAGAGTGCAGCACCCATGGCGGCAGCAGCAGCTCCGACGGCCGCCATTGACGCCCCGATAGCTACACCAACGCCCTTGATAACGTCGCCGATTGCTTCCCAATCTACCTTTGATTTCTTAAGCGATTCGGTTGTGTTATCAAGCTCAGACTTAGTCTTTGAGAGCGCGGCTTTGGCGTTATTCAAAGAGACTTCCATCTTTTGATAAGCCGGGGAGGCAGGGTCAATCCCCTCTTTGCGCATCGCTGAGAGTTGCTTCTCAGCTTCCGCCACAGCTTTGTTCTGCTCATCGAATTGCTTTTTGAGAATGTCCTGTTTTTTAGTAAGCCCTTCGGTGGAATTTGCGTTGGCACCAAATTCAGCTGTAACCGCTTTCATTTCGGAGCCAAGTACACGCAGATTGCCGGCTATCTCATTGCAAGCCGCCTTGTATGCTTGTTCCCCACTCATCTCAATACCTGTCCCGATTTTGCCTTCTTTTGCCATCACAACCCCCCGAATATGTCATCAATGCCGGTTTCTTTCGTGGGCGTAGCAGCCCCGGCAAACTCTCTATGTATTTCAAAAAGTGCCTTGATTTTGTAGGGTGTCATTAGCCAGACTTCTTTCTCCGGATAGCCCAGCTGCACCTTGCCCAGATATAAGTAGCGGGGAATGTCTACGTTGGCTTCCCCGCCTTCAGGTTTTTTGCGTCTTCTATTTCATCCGGAGACAGCTCCGCCTTGCCGGAACCGGCAGTACGAAATGCTTTGTAAAATGCGCCTTGGATTTCAGACATATTGCCGGTATTGACCAGCAGTGCGACAGTACGCTCCGGCAGTATCTCCGCCCCCTCGGTGGAGCCGCTTTTTAAGAACTGCTCAAGAGCTGCGCCTTCATTAAGGCCAAGCGTAATAACCCAGACAAGATTCTTGAGCTGGGTTTTGCCGGAAAGCGCTTCACCTAATTTATCAATGCCGCCGAATTTGTCTTGCATCTCATCGACAGCATTGAGCGAGTAATACAAGCGGCGTTCTTTGTCTAGCGTAATCGGATAGCTTGCGTCTTTAATTGTGCTCATAATAAACAAGGGGTAGCTCACGCGTGAGCTACCCCTCTTTCCCCCTTTTTATATTCTTTTTTCGGCTATACAGTGGGTTCTTTAACAGCGGCAAACCAACCTTTGGCCACCGTCTCGGTCGGGTCGCCAACAACATCGGCTTTCCAAATCCCATCGTCACGCTTGATAAACTTGCCTACAAGCTCAGGCGTGTTGAAAGCGATGTTATTCCCCTTGGTAGCGTACTTTTCATTCGGCACAGCGAACTTTGTTTTATGCAGCCACACGTACCTGTACGAACCACCGGGGCGCTTCGCGCTAAACCCGACAGCGAAGTACGGTGCTTCATCGTCACCGCTTGAGTACAGCACCCCATCCGTGCCAATTGTCTGCCCGAGCAATTCAGCTTGTATTTCAGGTGTTAAGTCATTCACTCCAAGCTTGAGCTCACCGCTGACAAACTCTTTGACAACCGCATCAACGCTGTCATCCGCATAAAGCACAGCTTCGGCAATTTCTACCGTTAAATCAGCGCTGATACCTTTAGCCATCCGCTTCGGCGTGCCATAAGTATCGGGAGCGCCGGCAGTCCCTTCTGTAACCTTCGCATAAAAGATATCTTTTAAGCCTATTGTTGCCATTGTTTTACCTCCATATATTCAAAATCGACTGAAATGTGAAAAAATCCGCTATCATGCTCGTAGAGCTCGGCATTGACTGTAATGCCGTAAAATCCTGCGTCTTTCAATGCCTTGAGTGTGCCTTTAAGCAGCTCGGTGTAGTTGTCCCGCGAGTAGATATCACAGCGGAAGTAGTGCTCATAGGCCGTGCCATCATCGTCGGCAAAGGCATTCTCCCTGCCAAGGATACGCTGGAAAGTGATGTACGTAGTTTCATCACCCTTATAAAAAAGTCTGCTGACCGGAGTGCCCAGCATCTCAAGCGTAGATTGTACCAACCCATCAATATCAGGCATCTTGCTTTGCCTCCCACTCCAGATAAACTTTAGTCATGGCATCGATAACTGCCTGCTCAGCTTTAATCCTAGCTACAGATATCCAAGGGCGGGATGCCATCTTAGACGTACCATACTCCAACATAAAACCGACCGATGCGTTTGAAACCATACCACCTTTTTTCTTGAACGGGTTGCCGTGTGGTTGTTCCCCTTGCGGGTAAACTTGGATAGCAAGCCCGCCTGACTTAGTCTTTCTGACGTTTGTAGCGCCAATAGAGCGAGCCATTGTACCGATACTATCATCACCCATAGCGACACGTTCGGCTTCTGCTTTTTGATAAGGGATGAGCACCTTGGCCCCCGCTATCAGCATATCAGGCACTATTTCATCAACCTTGCCTTGGCTTTGCATGCGTAGCATTATTTGGTCAAGGCCTGCCAGAGTAAAGCTAGCCATTGCCACCTCCGCGCTGCGACAGATCAGACAAAGTCAGCTCAATAAACTCACCATTACTCTTTTGGTCGATGTAAGTGCGCAATATGGTATAGCGTTTGCCTTCATACTCAGCCAGTTCTTGCTTAGCGTAGTCCGCGCTATGCACATCAAACTTCAGCCACTCGGTATACCCTGCTTGTTTGGCCTGAAAAAACTCGCTGTAACCCACACTCTTACGATTGGCAAAGATTGCGTTGCGAGTCTCTAACGCTGGTGTTGGAAAACCTTGGCTATCAGGCGGCGCTGGTGTAGTGCCAATTAGTACCAGTTCATCACTCCAACGCACGGCTATCACCTACCAAAGCCAGCGATACTTTCAAGTGCTGGTAAGCTTCGACGTACTTCTCGCTGATCTCATTCCACCCATAATGCCCTTTGCAATACAGAATAATGGCTCTTTCAAGCAGTGGGTCGCCGGCCGGAGGTGTTACACTCTCAGCCAGCTCCACGTTAATCCCCGCGATGCGCAAATCCGCTTTACAGGCGGCAATTAAGTTCTCAATCTCGCCGTCAAAAGCCGTTGACATGATGCGCAGCGCGACCTTTACTTTTTCTAACATTGCCGCCTCCTTCCGGTTTATCCGCCCGAAGCGACACCCTTTTTGATGATTAGAACGCCGTTGGGGTCGAGTAGTTTGCCATCGCAGATAAGGATGGCCTTGTTTTTGATTTTGTTGTCATCGTGGTCTGTCCACTTCACAAGCGTCATCTGCATATTGCTGTTGATGGCATAGTCAGATGGATCAAAAAATACTGCTACGACATCGCCAGTTGCGGCTTCGTCATAACCAACAATCACATCATCTTCAACAGTTTCAACCGACTTGCCACCGAAGCGGTAAGTCTCCCCTCCATCGATGCCATAGTTCACACGACCAATGGGTTGCCCGGTAGTGTCAACCATGCCATCAATATATCCGTCAAATGTGCCTTGTGCCATAACAAAGATGCCTCTGCGGTAAGCCTTTTTCATCTTGGCGAAGACTTTCTTTTTCCACCCAGCCCATTTACCCCAATCATCGGGAGCCATCGTGATAACGTTTGCGGATGGTACGCGGCTGTCTACTGTAATACCTAACGCCTTTCCGGTACCATTGCCGGTAAAGATAGCCTTTTCCATTTCTTTCACGATTGCCTCTGTAGCAAGCTTAGTAAACTCGCGCTGGAACATGTCGAAGGTCACCACGTTTGTAAGTAGTGTCTGTGCAATCTTAACTTCCAGACCATAATAGCTAAATGATACGTTGGTATTAGCCTGAATTTTCTGGTCATCACTTGATTTGGTTTCACCTATCCACTGCGCAGTAGGTTTAAGCGACAATATCGGAACGTCAACGCCGCCCTGAATATTCAGCTTGCGCACCTTCCCGTAAATTGCACCATAACTATCTAACTTGCGAATCATCTCCTGCAAGATAGTAGTGGGAATAACCGCCCCTGCATCGGACGTGGTTGTTAGCGCATCAGCGCGATATTCAACAGGTATTGCGGCATTACGACATACATGGTGCATGAAAGCATTGCGATACTCCGGTGTGTCGTAGCGATCTACCACAGCTGCCGGTGCTACGGTAGCTGTGTAGGTTTTAACAACCGTACCGATATTGCCGGCAGCGATGTCCTTGAGCATTGCGGCTCTCTTTTCGTTCGCAGCGATGAGCTTAGTTCTCTCTTCTTTGAGAGCGGTTACTTCACTATCAAGCGCAGTGATTTGCTCTTCGGTCAGAGCGTCACCCTTGGTCTCGATTTCCTCTGAAATCCCTGATAAACGAGTTTCAATTTCCTTTAGTAACATTTCTTAAATCCTCCATCATAATTTTTAGTTTTAGTAAGTGTCGCCTTCGCGCTAACGCCTCCCGTCTCTCTACATCAATCACTCCGTCAATGTAGGAACGCGCGACTATTTCAGTGTCAGGGTTTGCCGGATGGCTTACCGCCGACACGTCATAGACCTTTTTCATGCGCTTGATTACCCGCGTGCGGGTACCATTGTCATATACGTCAGAATCAACCCGAAACGCCCAAGACATTTGAGTAATCAGCCCAGCACGGATTTCTTCGTACATATCCTGCGCGGCTCTGCTCTTGGATAAGTCTGCATAGATAAATAGCCCTGTGCCATCTGTTTCCACCCCAAGAGTGCCGTTTGACATCCTGGCAAGCACCTTGCCCTCATGGTTATACTGCATAATCACATCGGACATATCCGCATCAATCAACGCAGACCTTGATACACTCTCAAAGTACTGCACCCCGTGCTTTTCGCCCATGACATACGGCGTATCAAATGTGGTGGCATATCCCTCAACGTAGAACTCTGTATCAAACCTCTTGGTGCGTTCCGCCGACACCAGCGCCAGCGGCAGGGTCATTCTTCTGTATTCCCGCGACTTGATTATTGGCATTTATATTCCACTCCTTCCCCAAATCTTCCAGTTTTGCGTATTCTTTGCGGATGTAATGCGTATCGCCGCCTTCCACATGCGGCATGCCCCAAATATGCATTACGTCATTGCGGCTGACAAGACCGCGGTCGAAAAGCTGAGTCGATATATTCAGCTTGGTATTGTTGCTTGTATACTGCAGGCGATTGGCCGAGAAAATAACTTGATTCCCATGCGCGATTTCGCGTTCGCTGAAAGTGATATTGCTCATGACTAGCGACAGCTGCAGCGCAAAAGGCTCTATTTTGCCTTCGTAGTACGCGTTCCAGCCTTCTTCGTCGTATGAGTTTTGTAAGATTTTCTCGTTTGTGCCGAAGTAGTTATAGACATTGGTGTTGATGAGCTTCATCTGCTCGGCGTTGATGGTATAAGGCTTGCTCTCGATAGGCTTCACATCGGCAAACGTGGCATCATAAATAACAATGCCGCTCTTGTTATCAGCGGCAAGATTTTCTGCCGTGAATTGATTGCGTGATTTGTCTCGGTCGTCTTTCGTGTAGACATTCGCCAACCTGCCCAAGAAGCGAACCACGGCCGAGTTTTTAACCGCCGCGACAATGCCCTGGTTCTGCGTATGAATCAAGTTAAGAGTGGGGCGCAGCGCTGCGTTGCTGTCACCGAATAGCTCTTCGGAGTAGTGGTGATGAGTGAGTATTCCGACTTTTTCCAGCTCAATGGCAGCTCTCTCCCCGGATGCGAAGTTATAGCGTAGAAAAGGCTCGCCACCGACATCTATCACTTCGCAGGACTCCGGCAGCAATGGGTAGTAACCGACAAGCTCCCCTGCTTTATTCTCCATCGGCAGAACAAAAGCCGTGTTGTTTACGCTCAATATGGTGGCCAGCCGATACAGGAATTTCGACGTGTCCATAAAGGGGTTCGGCCGAAACTGGAGCGTATCCTCCAGTTGCCGCATAGCCGAGCCTCTGATTTCCGGTTTAAGCTTACTGCATAGGCTTGCGAACGAGTGTATCGACGCGCGGATGATTTCGTACTCGTAAATCTTCTCGGAAGGTGTTGTCCACATAGGGCTGTAGCCGGTAAGCATTTTGAAATATCTGTCTGCCGCGACTTGCCTGCGGCGTCTGCCGAACAGTGTATCTAAAAGCCCCATACTATCACCTCTTATTTTTCAGCATCCCGCCGATTTCCCCGTAATATTTTTGTCTGACTGTAAGCGCATCAATAACCGATACAAAGCCGTCTATTCTGGCACGCTCCTCAATCTTTACCGGGCGGAAGCGTCTCCTGATAATGTCGTGGTGTAAAGCCACATTCAAAAAGTGAGCCTTGAGCAAGCTGTTATCCGCGATTTTGAAGTTGCCGTCTTTGATAATGCCCTCAAACTCACGAATAACAGGTGCGAGATTATCCCCCTGGAATACCTCATCCATGTGAAAGCCGTAGCCCTTTAGGTCATCCACCAAAAACTGCGCGGAGTACCTGTCATAGCCGACTTTGAGTAAGTAGATTTCGTACTTTTGGCGCAACATCAAAAACCACTTGCTCACATCCTTATAGTCAACGTAGTTTTCGCCTGATAAAGTAAGTAATCCCTTACGCACGAAAATGTCATAGGCCACGCCGTCGGTCGCTTGAGCTGTCTCTAGCCGAGCCGACGGCATGAAAAACTGGCAAAAGGTATAGAGCTTGCCGCCCCTCTCGATGATGCAGCTGGCAGCAGTTAGATCCGTCGTTTGCGACAAGTCTATCCCGCCGACGCCATACGTCTTTCGGAAATCATCCAGCGTTACCGATACACCCAATCTGTCAACAAGCCCATATTCAAGCCATGCAGCTGCTGAGCTTTGTTTGATGTTGCAGTACTTGGTCAAGAACTCTGTGCGTTTTGATATGCTACTCTCGGCGATAAGGATTTCGTCTTTGAAAAAAGGCTCAAAAACAGATACTCCCATATTGGGGTTGGCCTTCTTGATTTCCCCAACGTCGTTCCATCGTTCTGCGTCATCGATGGTGTATAAAACAGGCAATAACCTTCGTTCTTTGCTGCTGCCCTTAAGAAATGCGGTGGAGCGTTTCATGAGCTCATCGTAAATGCCGTCGTTCTCATATCCCGCGGTAGAAATGCTGAGAATAAGCGGCTGCTGCCTAGCACCCAAGGCCGACTTCATGACCTCATATTGTTTCAGCCCGGGAGCACCGCGCCAGCTGGCGATTTCGTCATTTACTACCAGATGGGGGTTGAACCCGTCTGATTTCTTGGCATTGAAAGCAAGCGGCTTGATAACCGTATTGCTCTCCTCGATATAGATGTCGCTGCGCCTTTTCAGCGATAGATGCGACAGGTCTTTTTCTTTCTTAAGCATCTGGTAAAAGCTGTCGTATACGATATTGGCCTGCTCCAACTTCGGCGCAAGGCAATAGACCTTAGCGCCATACTCCCCGTCCATATAGGCCATATAAGCGATGATGGCAGATGCGAAAAGAGTCTTACCGTTCTTTCTGCCAATGATTATCACTACTTCACGCCAGATTCGCAGGCCGTCATCATCCACAATGCCGAAGATGCAGGAAACAAGAGCCTTCTGCCACAACTCTAGTTTCAGCAGATCTTCTCTCCCCTCGCTGTGATGGCAGAACGTCTCGATAAAACGGATTGCCTTATTAGCTTTCTTGGCATCAAGTTGATAATCGCCGTGCTGTAAGCCGTCTATGATGATTTCGTACAGCGAACGGATCCATTTGCCAACTACAATCTCCCCCGACTCTATGCCGGCATAATACTCGTAGATGTAATTGGGGGCGGACATCATTCATCCCTTAAAGCTTGGAGCTTGCTGACCTTTTTCTGCTCCGGCGGCGCAAGGTCTGCCAGCTGCTTCAAAATAGCTGTGAGGTTTTTGGTCATTGCGATGTGCGTCTTTACCGCCTCGCTCTGTTTCTTCCCGACCTGGTCTACCCCATAGGGATAATCGTCGGTGTATCCATGCTGATTGATAATCTCCTGTAGCTCTCCAAGAGACACGGTCATGAAAGCTGCCGTATGTATCAAGCTTTCCACCGTTTGCCTTTTATTGGCATCAAGGTGCGTGAAACTTCTCTTAAGTCTGAGGATCTCTTTTCTTATCCGCTGATCTTTACTTAAGTTTTTGGTAGTCGCCATGAAAGCCGCCTCCTTTTTATCAAAATAGTCAGTTACGTATAATGCGCTTGTTATATCTCCTCACGTTTCGCCAGCTGCTGTGTTATAATGGTTAGAGATAATTCGCTATACAGAAAAACTCTTTCTAATCACTTCATACCGAGACACATAAACAAAGGAGGTGATTGCCTTATTGCATAAGTGACCTAGCTCAGACAGGAATATTCCCCTGCCTCATCTCAGGCCAAATATGTTAATAAATTTAAGGAGTTAGTATGAAATTCACTAGGAAAATATTTACAGTTTTGTCACTGGTGGCTTTGATGATTGCTGGGTTTGCTATGCCAGCACCAATAGCGGCGGATCCACCCGAAGAAGTCTGTCTTTATGCCGGTTTTTACTCGGATTGCCCTTACTACAACACAAATGGTTATATAGAAATCGAGTGCGATGAGATAGACTCTGCATATTACTACTTCAACGTATATTCGAATGAATCATATATCGAAGTTTGGGGACCATGGGTTCATGACGCAGAGTTCGATTTTGTATCCTTGCAAATATGGTGGTGGAGTTCAAGCGGCTATTGGAGTATATATCTATATGAATATGATCTATATGGGTACCAAATAGATAGCTACCTTGAAATCTGGGTAAGCCAGTCATCAGCTATGAGTATCGATGATTTTGCCCCAGCCACGTTTTATACTGTGACTTTTTTAGACTGGAATAATTCTGTAATTTCAAAGCAAGCAGTTGAATCCGGCAGTAACGCTATTGCTCCAAATGGGTTTACTGGCACAAGGCCTGATTGGGATTTTATAGGTTGGAGTTCCGATTTCACTAATATTCAATCCAATCTGAATGTTAGCGCAATTTACTCAACTACATCGTTTTACATGCTCTATTGCGATTTATGGGATGACGATGATATGCCACGATATTTTTTAGATATTGACTACGAATGGTTCCAATACAACCATGATCTTTACTATAGTAGGCGAACTATAACGGCAATTGAAATTACTATCCTTGATCGCAACGGAGAATATGATTCAGACCCTCCCGTAAGAATGGAAATCTGGCTTGACAACGCTAACGAAGCAATTACTGGCGATAATTTTGTATCATTTGAGACTGACTATTTCCCAGCTCCAATGTCTATGGGATTCTTCGATGGCAACCATGAATGGCAGAGCCAAAATGGGCTGTATCAAGCAGAATTCAAGGTGCACTACTACGAAATAAGCATGTAATGGCAAAAAGTAGGTGGGGTGCTTTGCAAAGCACCCCACCTACACATCTGGTGCTTCTTTGATACACCCCCTCACGCGCGACCTTGCGGGGTAAAAATCAACGACGCGCTCGGTTTTCATCCACGCACAAGACAGCTTTAGACTGGGGGGAGTATATGATTGAAAACATTGGGGATAAATTGTTATGCAACATGACTGCCAATGAGTCTGTTTCTGTGTGAGATATATAATCCGGATATTATCCGTGACTACTGAAAGAATGATTGAGTGTTTATCGGACAGTATCTCGGATGAATAGCTTGCGATGTGTCCGAGAAAGACAACCTGTTTGAGAATGTTTGTTCGTTTATGCCTGTTTCAGAAACAGGGGTTGTTTGGGGATTATGTTTCCATTGTCATCAAAGGTGTAACACAGTAATGACTCTGTAGCGCTATGATGCTCTCGGTTGTGGCAGTCCCAACACAAGGCTTCTAGGTTATCCCACTGTAGGGTGGTCATGATATCTGTGATGTTATCCTGACTGAGGTGCACTTTGTGGTGCACCTCAGTAGCGACGATGGGATTACTTGGTGTGCTGCATCTCTCGCATAGATAGCATTTGTAAGCAAGAAAGGCATTACGCGTTTGATGCCATGCCCTGCTGTTGTAGAAGTATTCAGCCCATGACTTCATGTCGTTTTTACAAGGTACTCTTATTATACCAATATCACATCGTTCTACTCTAATTCAATGATAATCACTCTAATTTACTCTAATTTACTCTAATTCACTTTAATTTTCTTTACTTTCATGCCTGATAAAAGAAAGAAGGGCAGAGATTTCTCCCTGCCCTCTCTGAATCTGTTAGCTAGAATACTACGGTGTCGGGGAG
>Ga0123356_10005360_pt1 | contig 13078 bp, 14 predicted proteins | sample TergutEmb28metaG_2_FD_92546 | JGI IMG/M metagenome (GOLD analysis project Ga0123356, IMG submission 92546) | Embiratermes neotenicus P3 segment gut microbial communities from Petit-Saut dam, French Guiana - Emb289 P3 | ecosystem: Host-associated > Arthropoda: Insects > Digestive system > Gut ... | reverse complement strand
CGACCCATTTGAAGAGCGCCGTAAAGAAGCCCGCAACGCCTTTAGCTCTTGTTGCGATCCCCGTACCAATCTGTTGCCAGTATGTCGGTTCCGGCTCCTCCTCTTCCTCTTCTTCGACCTCCGTGTATACTTCAACTTCCACAATAAAGAGGTTTACAGTGCTGTAATCAACCTGGTTCTGCCAATTCCGGAGAGACGAGGTGTGCAATTCTATATGATATCGGACGCCCGCAAGCCTATCCTCGATAGTAAGCATTTCCTCGACATTTTCAGCCCTGCCCAGCATGTCCAGCAGTCGTTCTTCCTGTGTCCTCAGAGAGTTCAGGCGCGATTGCGTGTCCGTAAACTGCGCTGTTATATTCTGCGCATCGCTCCGCAGACTTGTGACGTTACCAAGGTCGTCGAGGCCTGCTGTCAAAGCGTTTAACCGATCCCTAGGGACGCGCATCGAAAACCTCGCATGGCGCAGCGATTGCACTCCGAAAAAGGTTTGTTCGAGGTTTTTACCGCCGACGTGCGAGCTTTCAATAAATGCGCCGTTAAAAGCCAGCAGCTCATAGACCATTCTTATCGTATTGTCATAATCGAGGGTCTCGATGTCGGCGTTCACTGTATAAATGATTTTTTCCGCAAGCGAACTGTCCGAGAATGACGATACGATCGGCATTATCCCGGAGCCTTCTGCCCAGGATTCGCCTGATCCGCTAGTTCTGTAGGCCCGTTCAGGTTCGCTGGCTTGAGGATATGGTGCCGCCGGCGCCGGCACTCCTACATTGGCCATTCCGCCGCCCCCTGCGGCGGGAGCCGACGCAAGCCTAGAATAATCGTATGAAGTACTGCCGCCGCCGCCGGAAGCGCTGCATGAGACGAGGAATACCGTTGCCAAAAGAGCTAAGAACAGTATAGAGAATACTTTTTTCATCTTGAGCACCCCTTAATTTAATGCTTAATGCTTAATGCTTAATGCTTAATTGTTACGAAAGTGCCTTTATGACGTTGTGGCGGGGGTTTTGTTCCGTTTTTGCCAGCAAAAGTATAGTAGGCTTTTGTTGCAAGTATGTTAAATATATGTTACGTAAATGTTAACTATATATTACATGCTAATTAATATTTGTCGACAACAAAAGGGCAACAGATTGTATCAATCTGGTAACTATCGCGAAAGTTCTTCTTGACATTACAGTGAAAGCAAGCTATTATACTCTGGTGTCAAGCTATAACGCTTTACACTGCATGATTAACGGCCTCCTTTAGCATCCTGAATTTTACATTCTACATTCTACATTTTACATTTCCAGAGGTTTGCTGATGGACGAAGAAACACTCCAGATGACGATGTTGTTCGATTTTTTCGGCGAACTGTTGACAAACAAACAGCGCGAATATTTCGATCTTTATCATAATGAGGACTTGTCGCTTTCGGAAATCGCAGAAAAAGCCGGAATATCGCGACAGGGCGTATATGATATCGTAACGCGCGCCGAGAAAACCCTTGAAGAGATGGAACTGAAAACAGGCGTCGTCCGCAGGTGGCAGGAAACACGTTTAGAACTTGAAAGAGCCGGAGATTTGACCCGTAAACTACTAATGCTTCCCGACTTAGACAAAAATGCAGAAGCGATAGTACAAGATCTTTATGTCGCATTAGAATCGCTGATTAAAGAATAGAAAAAGATTTGGCGGACGGACGCATTCGCCCCACGCGATCCACTTTACATTCTACATTTTACATTTTACATTTTAGCGAGGAACGAGCGGACAGTATGGCATTTGAGAGCTTATCCGAAAAACTGAATGCCGCTTTTAAAAAACTGCGCGGTAAGGGCAGGCTTAAGGAAGACGATATCAAGGAAGCGATGCGTGAGGTTCGCCTCGCCCTACTTGAAGCAGACGTCGGTTATAAAGTCGTGCGCGATTTCGTAAAGACTGTAAGTGACCGATCGCTCGGAGCTGATGTCCTCGAAAGCCTCACACCTGCGCAAATGGTCATTAAGATTGTTAACGAGGAACTCTGTGCCCTTATGGGTGGCGCGAACGCCAAAATCACTATCTCCTCAAAACCGCCGACAGTTATTATGCTTATTGGTCTCCAGGGCTCCGGAAAAACGACAAATGGCGCGAAGATAGCGGCTTACATGCAAAAACATCACAGCAAGCGCCCGCTATTGGTTGCTTGCGATATTTACAGACCTGCAGCAATACTACAGCTCCAGACTGTCGGTAAGCAGCTGCAAATACCAGTATTCGAAATGGGTACCGCAAATCCTGTCGAAATCGCCAAGGCTGCTGTCAAATTTGCCGACAAGAATGGTAACGATATTGTCTTCCTCGACACCGCCGGACGGCTTCACATAGATGATGATCTTATCGACGAACTCAAAGCCATCAAAAAAGCAGTCCCGCCTACAGAAGTCCTGCTCGTCGTCGACGCTATGACCGGACAGGACGCAGTCAACGCCGCATCAGCATTCAACGAATCGATCGGCATAGATGGCGTTATACTCACAAAACTCGACGGCGACGCCCGCGGTGGCGCTGCTCTTTCAGTCAGAGCGGTAACCGGGAAACCTATCAAGTTTTCAGGCATCGGCGAAAAACTTGATCAGATTGAACCGTTTCATCCCGACCGCATGGCATCGCGCATACTCGGCATGGGTGACGTCCTGACGCTTATCGAGAAAGCGGAACAGGCGTTTGACGAAAAGAAAGCGCATGAACTCGCCGAGAAGATGATGAAGAATAAGTTCACTCTGGCAGATTATTACGATCAGCTCACCCAACTGAAGTCAATGGGCAGCCTCTCCGATATTGCGGGAATGCTTCCGGGGGTCGACGCAAAAGCCCTCGCCGGGGCATCTATCGATAACAGCCAGCTCGCCAGGACCGAGGCAATCATACTGTCTATGACTCCTCACGAGCGTGACAATCCATCTGTCCTGAACAGCAGCAGGAAGAAACGTATCGCTGCAGGAAGCGGCACTGCTGTAGTAGACATAAACCGACTGCTAAAGCAGTTTGAAATGATGCAGTCCATGACAAAGCAGATATCTAAGGGCAAACTACCCGCACTCTTCGGCGGCAAAAATAAAAAGGGCATGTTTGGTGTATAGCACATTTTACATTTATTAAGTTGGAGGAAACATAAACATGGTTAAAATCAGACTTCGCAGAATGGGCGCAAAAAAGAACCCCTATTACAGGATCGTAGTCGCTGACTCCCTCTCACCTCGCGACGGCAGATGTATCGAGGAGATAGGGTCATATAACCCGCTCGCTACTCCTTCCGAGATTAAAGTCGATGCGGAACGCGCTTTATACTGGATAAAAAACGGTGCGCAGCCAACCGATACGGTCAGGGCGCTCCTCAAAAAAGCCGGCGCGCTTTAGTCACTTGCGGAACTCCCGTATTATTAATCACAAACCACATGATGCATGTTTAGTCCTGCACTAGATATGCAACATGGCATTTTAAGAGGTTGCTTTCAATGAAAGAGTTACTGATCTACATCGCGCAAAACCTCGTTGACAATCCTGGCGAGGTGAGTGTCACGGAACGTGAAACGGATTCCGAGACAGTTTTCGAGCTGCGCGTAAACCCATCTGACATGGGGAAAGTTATTGGCAGGCAAGGCCGTATCGCAAAGGAAATCAGGGCGCTCATGCGCAGCGTCGCCCAAAGGCAGGGCAAGCGCATCAGCGTTGATATCGTCGACTGATCGCCGAGCATGAAGGAAAAGCTTCTCGAAGCCGGGATAATCGTAAACACCCACGGGATCCGCGGCGAGATAAGGATTCAGCCATGGGCCGATTCTCCGGATTTTTTGGCTGGGTTTGAGAGTCTCTATATTGATGGGAGACCAATAAAAGTCCTGTCGGCAAAAATACATAAGGGCTGCCTGATCGCAGCCCTTGAAGGCGTTTCTGACATTAACTCAGCTATAAGGCTCAAGAACAAAACCATCTGCATAGACAGGGACGACGTGGAACTTGAAGAAGGGCGGTTTTTCATAGCCGACCTCGTGGGGCTGCGTGCGCTGGACTTCGAAACAGGCGAAGATATCGGAATAGTCGCTGAAGTTTTGACCCGACCAGCAAATAACGTTTACGTCATCAGAGGCAAACGGGAAATACTGGTCCCGGCTGTTCCGGAATTCATTATCGAAACCAACATTCCCGAAGGCTTCATAAAGCTTCGTCTGATCGAGGGAATGTGAATCGGGGTATTGCTTTGAGAATCGATATTATGACTTTGTTCCCCGACACCGTCGGGGATATGCTGTGCGAAAGCATCCTTGGCCGGGGACAGGAGCGCGGCTTCATTCGCATTGAATGCCATCAGATACGCGACCACACAACAAACAAGCAAAAACAGGTTGACGATTATCCGTACGGCGGCGGACGGGGCTGCGTCATGCTCGCACAGCCGCTTTATGACTGTTGGAAACATATTTGCGGCGAGGCAGGCAGACGTGTCCACACAATTTTCATGTCCCCTTGCGGTAAGCTTTTCAGGCAGGAGGATGCTCGCAGGCTGCAAAGCAGCCACGACAGGCTCATAATCGTCTGCGGGCGTTATGAGGGAGTTGACGAACGATTCATCGAGGAATGCGTGGACGAAGAGCTTTCGATCGGCGATTTCGTATTGTCCGGCGGCGAGATTCCTGCCATGGCGGTTGCCGACGCTATTTGCAGGTTGGTTCCCGGCGTCTTGCCCGATGAAGAATGCTTTATTGACGAAAGCCACTGGGACGGTCTTTTGGAATACCCTCAGTTTACCCGCCCGGAGGTCTGGAACAACCGTCAAGTCCCTGAAATACTGCTCTCCGGCCATCATGAAAACATAAAAATATGGCGAAGGCAGCAGTCTCTTGAAAGAACCCGCGACCGCCGCCCCGACATGTATGAAAAGCTGGAAGGTTAAAGCTGACCAGATGCCTTCCTGAATACTTCTGCCACCTGTTTCGCTATCACTTCATCCTCATCTGCGGTCGCCCCGCTGATCCCTATGCCTCCTACTGTCTTTCCATCGACCTGCAATGGGACGCCACCTCCAAATAACACCAGCTTCGGACATGTCACGTTTATTCCGAATGCCGGTCCGTCATATCTGGCAATTATTCCCAATTCGCTGGTGCTCATGCTCATCACAGCCGATGAGTAAGCTTTGCTTTGCGAAAGTTCAATGCTGGGAAGCATTGCGTCGCCGAATCGAAAAAAGTATTTTAGATTCCCGCAGTCGTCTGCTATAGCCATTGTGATGCTGACGCCTATCTCTTTTTGGGCTTCTTCTGCTGCTTTTGCCATTTTCAAACATGTGTCAAGGCTGAACTCAAAACCTTTCATATCCGTTATCACCTCTTTATCTTGCTCGTTATTCTATTTGACCCTGAATTCTTCGATTTCGTTTTCCAATGCTTTCACGTCAACGTCATCGGCAACAACAAGCTTAACGTCGTTTTCAATTGTCAGCAGCATCAACCCCAGCAGTGACTTGGCATCTGCCTGACCGGTTTTCCCGTGTATCCAGATATCAAATGAATACTTCTCCGCGATTTTGCTGAGTCTTAGAGCCTGGTCTGACGACTTTATCATTATGTCATAAGTCATTTTTTATCCCCTTTCGTCACCCATATCCTATCCATCTATAATGTAATGCATTATTACGTTAGCGTCAAGCGGTATTATTTCTGAAAGGACAATCTTTGCTAAAACTGGTTTCTGGTCACACCCCCGCATATGTCAGGTCTTACAGCGGCTGCTGCACGAAGGCCCTCGGCAGCAAAAAACGTACCCCAAGACCTATAGTCAAGACATACATGTGACCTGTTGCTACAACTGGTGGCCCCACCAGGCAAGGCCATATGCTATTAACGGCAAGGTCACTATAGAAAGCATAATCGACACAAAAACGATCTTTGAAGCAAACTCAGGCTCTTTTCCATATTTTTCGGCCAATGTAGCAGTCAGCACGGCAGAAGGCATGCCCGCCATAAGTACTGTCACCGAGATGGCGATCGGGTCGATGTCCAGCAAAGTCAACACGCCAAACATTATTGCAGGTATTGCTATGAGCCTGAAAAAAGAATAGTAGAAGCAGTGAATGTCAAGCACTTCTTTTGGTTTGACCCCATGAAGAATTGAACCGACGATCAGCATCGGCATCACGCGAACGCAGTATCCGACCACTGCGATAGTTTCAGTCAAAAACGCCGGAAGCTCAAATGGCACGAAAACATATCCAATACCAAGAATGACAGCAACCATGCAAGGATTCGTCACCAGGGAAACGACCCTTTCCCTTGCTTCAAGATCAGTGAATAACGGAAGCCCCGACGTCCAGCTCATAATCCTCATCGGAATGATAAAAATCGATCCGTAAAGTATGCCTATTTCGCCGAAGATACCCCCCAGAACCGAAAACCCCATGAAGGAAGCGTTATTGGTCATCGTTGCGTATTTCAGGACAAGCCGCCTGCCCGGCGGTATCCAGTTATATAAAAACTTGTTCAGCAGGAAAGTGAGCACCTGCATTCCCACGGCTGCAAGAAAGACAACCAATCCCCATCTTAGTATTTCGGGCGTCAGGCCTCGCTGGTAAGCCGAGAAAATGCTGCATGGCAAAAGGACATTTAAAACAATACTAGTCAGATCAGCTCTCGTCTTTGGTGACATCATGCCACCTTTTGTTATCCCATAACCCAATGCAATTGTTATCAGGAGAGTAAGCTGCACAGAAAGAATGATTATCACCTGCTTTGGAAATATGAATTAGTGCCGAGTTATTTCTGAATGTCCGGGTGCATATTCACAGGGAATTGACAATCACCTCGTTATAAGCGTCGCGGATATCCCCCGAAAAATATAACGAGCCCAGAGCGCATACTATGCCGCTCTTCCCTGCTATTTTCACTGCCAAAGCGACCCCTTCGCGAACTGAATCACAGGATTCCACAGACAGCCCGAAGCCAGAAAGTTTTTCAGAAAGCGTTTTCACATCCATCGCACGTATATGGTCAGGTTTCATAGCAACAAACGCCTCCGCCAGCGGAACAATATGGCTGAACATCGAATCGGCATCCTTGTCGGCCATCACCCCAACGGCGAACACAACCTTCCGATCCCCGAAATGATTCCGCAGGCTGTCCGCTGCAGCCTCGATACCCTGCGGATTATGGGCACCGTCGAGGATAAATACCGGTTCATGCCCCAGAACTTCAAATCTGCCGGGCCAGCGAACAGACTCAAGGCCCGAAACTATATCGCGGTCACTTAGTTCATACCCTTTGTTTTGCAGTATTTCAAGTGCAGTGACTGCGAGCGCCGCGTTTTTTGGCTGATAAACGCCCAGCAGGGGTAGAGTTATTTCCCCATATGGTTCTAGTAAGAATCTATTCCCGGAAAGAGAGAGTTCCTGATTCTTTATCCGCGAGAAATCTGCTCTATGGAGCCTTGCGCCGCGTTGTGCGGAAACGCGTTCAAAAACTTCCTCCACTTCCCGCTCGCCGCCATATATAGCAACATCGCCGCCTTCTTTGATTATCCCTGATTTCGCCCCGGCAATGTGAGCGATCGTCGGGCCTAGTTCCTTCACATGATCATACCCGATCGACGTTATCACGGCGACCTCCGGGGTGCCAATAACGTTTGTCGAGTCAAGTTCCCCTCCCATACCGACCTCCAGGACAACTATATCGCATTCATGGTACAGGAAGTATTTTAATGCAAGAACTGTGATAAGTTCAAATTCCGTGGGACTATCCTTCATCGCATCTGCAAAAGGCCGCACCTCACCTACAAAGCGCTCAAGCTCTTCGTCAGTTATAAACGCGCCATTAACCTGCATTCGCTCGTTGAAGCTCATAATGTACGGCGATGTGTAAAGGCCTGTCCTATAACCAGCCCTCTGCAGAACAGATGCAATGCAGGCTGCTGTAGATCCCTTGCCGTTCGTACCGGCGATGTGGACATATTTCAGCGAGTTCTCAGGGTTTCCGACAGCTTTAAGCAATTCGCGGGTTCGCTCAAGACCCGGCTTGACCCCTTGCCATTTGACACTGTGGATATATTCCAGCGTTTCCTCTATGCCCATCCAAATCCCCAAACCTCAAACAAATCTATCAGCACCGAAACGAGTCTCCTTTGAATCCCTGCGTATCCCTGCGTATCCCTGCGTATCCCTGCGTATCCCTGCGTATCCCTCGTCCACTAGCCACTAGCCACTAGCCACTAGCCACTAGCCACTAACACGCTAGCCACTAGCCACTGGCCACTAGCACGCTACCCACTTGGCGCGCTCAACTCGTAAAGCAGCTCCGACGCCGTTTTCTTAAATACCGGATGGAGCATAAACGGCGCAATTTCGCAGAGCGGGATAAGAACGAATTCCCTTTTATGCATATCTATATGTGGAATCCTCAGCGACTCGTCCGATATAATAACATCGTCATAGAGGAGTATGTCGAGGTCGATCGTCCGCGGACCCCAACGAACGTCCCGGATGCGACCCCTTTTGTCTTCAATATGCAATAGCGAGGCAAGAAGCTCATGTGGAGTCATCAGCGTTTCAAGCTTCAGGCAAGCATTTAAGAAATCACCTTGCTCCTTGAATCCGAAAGGAGCCGTGTTAACAAAGCCGGAGACTTGCAAAACTTTGCACCCGCCGATTTTTTCCAGTTCACTAATACCGAAACGCAGATGCTCTTCCCTGTCCCCCATATTTGATCCGAGCCCAATGTAAACGATGTGCCTGCCGCGCTCGATTTCAACCGACACCTCTCCAAGCTTAACCGGAATCGGTGCTTCTGGTTTTTTAACCTCGATCCATACCTTTTGCAGCAGCGGATTCTCAAATAGAAGCTTTTCTGCCAGCCTCTCAGCAAGCGTCTCAATCAAATCAAATGAATTAGCTGTCGCAAAAGCTTCAATAACCTGGCATATCTCACTATAGTCGATCGTTTTCCCTAGTTCGTCAGTTATTCCGGCGTCACGCAGGTCCAAATAAAGCGCTGCCGATATAACGAACACCTGGCCGTGTTTCTTTTCCTCCGGAAAAACACCGTGCCTGGCAATAACCTCGAGATTCTTTATATTGATCCTATCCATACACTTTACACTTTACACTTTACTATCGCTTCCGTCATTCTGACAACTCGTTTGGTTTCCTTGACATCGTGAACACGCAAGAACGAGCAGCCACGTAGTATCCCTACGACCGCAGCCGCAAGCGAGCCTTCGATGCGTTCTTCAACCGGCAGTCCGAGCGTTATCCCCACGACGCTTTTGCGGGACACGCCAACCAGCACGGGGAATCCCAATTCCCTCATGCGGTCAAGACTGTTAATGGCGACCAGGTTCATCTCATATGTTTTTCCAAAGCCTATACCGGGGTCAAGGATAATCTTATCAGTTGCGATGCCCGCTTTTTCAGCCAGCGACGCTGACTCGCGCAAATCGCTTAGCATATCCGGAAGAAAGTCAGAATAATTTATCTCATCCCTGTTATGCATAAGACAACATGCAGCACCGGAACGGGCAATTACCTCTGCCATTTCCGGATCCCGCCTGAGCCCCCAAATATCATTTACCATGTCCGCTCCGGCGCGTAGCGCCTCGGCTGCCACGGCGCTTTTGCATGTATCGATGGAAAGCGGGGCATCAAGTCGGCGGCGAAGCGCTTCTATGACCGGCATTACCCTGTCGATTTCCTCCTGCTGTGATATGCTTGCATAACCCGGTCTTGTAGATTCGCCGCCGACGTCTATTATGTCAGCGCCGTAACCCAGCATATCCTCAGCGTGCCTGAGCGCACTGTCCAGGGTTTTCCATTTGCCTCCGTCGGAGAACGAATCCGGCGTCATATTGAGTATACCCATAATATAACACTTGTTTTCTGTATCGAACTCACGTCCGCCAATTGTCATTCTAACTAAGATCCTTTACGTTTATGGTGTACCGAGTCCATCCAGTCCGGCACACCAAATACTCTAACTCTTCTCTATACGCCTTACGCTTCACGCTCTTTTAATTGACTCTAGTAATACCTGTTGCCGCTCAAAATCGTCCTTAAACAATCCTCTTGTCGCCATTGTGACCGTTTTGACGCCTGGTTTTTTTACGCCTCTCATGGTCATGCATATGTGTTCGGCTTCGATCACTACCATCACTCCCCTAGGCATCAGGTGTTGCTCGATGGCATCTGCGATCTGAACCGTCATCTGCTCCTGTATCTGAAGCCTGCGGGCAAACGTCTCGACTGTCCTCGGAAGCTTGCTGAGACCCGCTACTTTGCCATCGGGAATATAGGCAATATGCACCTTTCCAAAAAACGGGAGCAGGTGATGCTCACACGTCGAATAAAAAACGATATCCTTTTCGATCACAAGTTCACTTCCAGGCACGGAAAACCGCTTAGAAAGATGTTCGCCCGGATCTTCTAACATCCCGCCGAACATATCCTCGCACATACGCGCAACCCTTTCAGGGGTTTCTACCAGCCCTTCACGGTTTGGATCCTCTCCGACTGCCTCCAGGAAAAGCCTGACTGCGGCCATAACCTTTTCTTTGTTCAGCATTTGATTCGCATCCTTCCGCGCAGCAGAAAGGGCTCTACTCAAACACGCCTCTCCGGCTGCAAAACATTAATAAGTATAGCATGTAAAAGAGCACAATGGCAAGCAATTATTTCCATGAGAATACGACACAATAACATTGACAATGAATTATATGAAGCATATTATTGTTGTGTGCAATATTTTTCTTACGATTACCTGAAAGACTTATATACAGCCTGAAAAAGCAAGCATTAAGCATTAGCTCCAAGCCCTCGTCCCATAACTTTACACTTTACATTTTACACTTTACACTGCGGCAAAGCCGCACAAAGCATTAAGCATTAAGCACTATAGTATAAGGAGGCGTGAAGTGAGAGTTGGAAACCATCCCGGACTAAAAGACATTTCCCGGATCATCAACCTGGTGATGTGGAAAGGTTGTGGATTCTCCGACGATGACATGTCCCGCCCAATCATCGGTATCGCAAACTCATTTTCCGACATGGTTCCGGGGCACTCAAGCCTTCGTAAAGTTGCCGAACACGTTAAGCACGGTGTCTACAGGGCGGGCGGCACTCCTGCTGAGTTTGGCGTGATAGCTTGTTGCGACGGGCTTGGCGCAGGACACAATGGCAATAATTATGTCCTTCCATCTAGGGACAATATCGCCGACAGCGTTGAAATCATAGCTAAAGCTCACCGGTTGGACGGGCTGGTGCTTCTAGGCAGTTGCGACAAAATAGTTCCAGGCATGCTGATGGCCGCAGCGAGGCTGGATATGCCATGCATTTTTGTCCCGGCGGGATGCATGCTCTCCGGTCCTGGTTATGCAAACCAAAAAGCATCGGACGCTACAAGCTGCAGTGAAGCTATGGGTCGGGTTCAGGTCGGCGAAATGACGGAGTCGGACGTCTTGAGGCTTGGCTCAGTATGCACCCCGACCTGCGGTTCATGCCAGTTCATGGGAACGGCAAACAGCATGTGCTGCCTTGCGGAAGCTCTGGGATTGTCGCTGACCGGCGGTGCGCTGATACCGGCTTTTTTCAACGACCGGCTCAGGAATGCCATGGAAAGCGGCAAGCAAATCGTTGATCTTGTCAAGTCAGGTTTAACATCGCGGAAAATCATGACTAAAAACTCTTTGGAAAACGCGATAATGCTGATGATGGCTGTCGGTGGTTCGACAAATGTAGTTATACACACCTGTGCAATCGCTCACGAGCTTGGGATCGACTCGTCTGAGGTTCTTAATGACTTCGACCGTTTCAGCGAAAAAATCCCGCTGCTGGCTAAGATAAACCCGGCGGCGCAAAATTACGATGCCATGGACCTATTTTACGCCGGAGGAGTCCCGGAAGTTCTCAAAAACCTCAGTTCCCTCCTGCATCTGAATGAGCTGACGGTAACGGGAAAAACTCTCGGCGAGAATCTTGAGGTTTTTGATAACCTCTATCCTCGAAACGACGACCTCATCCGCACTCTGGACAACCCGCACAGCAGGCTGGGCGGACTAGCAATCATGCGCGGTAATCTGTGTCCTGACACAGCCGTCTCTAAACCTGCGGCAATAGCGCCTGAAGTTCGTGTTTTTACAGGAACAGCGCTTTGCTTCGATTCAGAGGACGAATGCAGCGCGGCGATAGAAGCGCGTAAGGTTTTACCAGGTACAGTAGTGGTCATACGCTACGAGGGACCAAAGGGCGGACCTGGCATGAAAGAGATGTTCAAGCCAATGAAAACACTGGTCGGACAAGGCTTGGCGAAGTCAACGGCTGTAATAACGGACGGCCGTTTTTCCGGTACTAACAACGGTTGTTTTGTTGGGCATATATCCCCGGAGGCAGCGGTTGGCGGGCCTATTGCACTAGTTCAGGACGGCGACAGCATCACTGTGGACATAACGAACAAAACTCTTACGCTGCATGTCGATGACGAAGAATTAGAAAAGCGGCGTACGGAGTGGGTTTACAAACCAAAAAAGCTGTCGGGCAGTCTTGCGCGTTATGCGGCTTTGGTCACTTCAGCTGACAAAGGCGGCGTCCTTTCGATCCCTTAGCGGGCTGTCAAGGATGCCAGCCCCTACGAGATGCGCAGGTCGCCCCTACTCAATGACATCTAGCTTGCCGTCAGTGATAAGGGTATACTGCGGATCCATCACAATCGAAAAGTGAAAGATGGGGCGGTCGACTTTTGTAATCGTGAGCGGGCAATGCGGCAATCCCCCAGGTAGGAAAACCATTGAGCTTTTTGTCAGTATATGCGTTTCGCCATCTATAACGATCTCGATTTCACCGCCCAAGTCATAGGGATCATCCGGATTAGTGCCATAAAACCCCAGAATCTCAGCGTTATCATGGGAATGCTCTACCTGGAACGAAACGTATTTCGCCTGATCCTTTGTCACATCATCAAACACACCTTTTGTGGGTTTAAGGTACATTGATGTATTCATCTGGAAGGAGCCTGGTACGACATTAGTGTCGATCCAGTGAATCCTCCTGCCAAAACGGCCATATAGCTCCTTTGCT
>Ga0123356_10005359_pt1 | contig 13078 bp, 9 predicted proteins | sample TergutEmb28metaG_2_FD_92546 | JGI IMG/M metagenome (GOLD analysis project Ga0123356, IMG submission 92546) | Embiratermes neotenicus P3 segment gut microbial communities from Petit-Saut dam, French Guiana - Emb289 P3 | ecosystem: Host-associated > Arthropoda: Insects > Digestive system > Gut ... | reverse complement strand
GGCGACGCTCAGGCGCTCGAGGCCGCCGTCACCGATAATACCGTTGCGTTCCTGGCGGAACCCATCCAGGGTGAAGCAGGCGTGATCACCCCGCCGCGGGGATACCTGAAAGAGGCGAGAGAGATCTGCACCCGCCATAATATTTTATTTATCGCGGACGAGGTGCAGACAGGCCTTGCCCGCACCGGAAAGATGTTCGCGTGCGATCATGAAGCGGTAGAGCCGGATATCTACGTGCTCGGTAAAGCTTTAGGCGGCGGCATCATGCCGGTATCCGCAATAGCGGGTGATAAGGATGTATTGGATGTGTTCGATCCGGGCTCCCATGGCTCAACCTTCGGAGGCAATCCTCTTGCCTGCGCGGTTGCCATCAAAGCGCTTGAAATACTGGACCGTGATAATTACGCGGATATGGCCGCGAAAAAAGGCGCTCACTTCATGGAAAGGCTAAAGCAAATCGATAACGACGCGATCGTGGACATACGGGGGAAAGGTTTACTTGTAGGAGTAGAGTTCTCAAAACCTGCCGCCCCCTACGTTAAAAAGCTGATCGAAGCCGGAGTCATGGCAAAAGAAACACACGAAAACACTATACGTTTTGCCCCGCCCATCATCATCAGCTCAGATGAGCTCTCCGAGGCCTGTACGATCATAGAAAAGGTCCTGACGGACAGATAAGAATTCTGAGTCTTACTTTACTCCGGCGAGAACTCGTCTTTACCCACGCCGCATAACGGGCATTCCCAATCATCGGGGACGTCTTCCCACGCGACGCCAGGCTCTATACCGCTGTCGGGGTCTCCGGCTTCGGGATCATACACGTAACCGCATACGTCGCAAACATACTTTTTCATAGTTTCCCTCCTTTAATCCGATAAGTCATGTCATTGACATTATAGCGTAAAAATAAGGGCTGCTCCTAACGAAACAGCCCTTTAGATGATGTAATTGCCGAAATAGCGCACCGCAGGCTGCTAATACTCAGAGGAGATGCCATCCGGCTGCTAAGCTGGGGAGAATGAATTAGCCGTGACATCTATGGAATTCGGCGCTATTTGCGGAAACATCCGTTTTACGCAGGCGACGCGTTACGTTACTGAATCGCCTTTATGATGCCAATATTACGCCTTGTTTGGCCGCTTGTCAATAGTATAATATGAATTTCTTTAGAATTTTTATGATTTTTCTAAGGTTTTTAGTTATTATTCACGTTCGCTTACGTCTTAAGATCGCGGAACCGATCATCAAAAGCGCCGCGGAACAAACAATCGCGGCTATTATTCTCACAAGACAGTTAAGAAAGAACGCGTCGGGCAGGATTAGAATTACAGGATCTGTTTGCGAGTCAAAAACCCAAAACTCATTGTTAAAAAATAATTCATGGAAAAGCACGAAAAACCGGTCCCAGCCAACCGCGAGCATCACGCACACAACAGCCGCCGGAATAGCGAGTGAAAGGATACCTCCCAGCGCCAAAAACCGAAAGCGCCTTTTCTTTAGAAGAAAAACGCAAAGGATACAGGTAAGAACCGCCGAAACGATAAACGCGATCTGGAACACGGAAAAAATAGCTTTTACTTCCTCAAAATGGACCCGGCCGGCTTCCGACATGGCCAGCGAAGGAAACGCCAAAGGACCTGTAAAGAAAACCGAATTGTAATCTATCAAAGCGTTGTAGTTTTCAAGCAGTTCCTGCTCGCTTATCCCGGCGATACCGGGGAGATCAAGTTCGCTTTGAAGACGCTCATAGGCCCCGCGGTCAAACAGCGTTATGGTCACCGACGCGGAAATAACGAGCACCGCTATAAAGACAGCGGCCAGTATATTTAACGGGAAGAGCCATTTTTCTTTTTCCATTCCGATATGATACCATATTCAATATGAAACGATTCTCGGATACGCGCGTTTTTATCCTCGTTTGCGTCAACGCGGCGCTCTACGCGTTCATCGTCATTCTCGACACGATGAACGCTTTTGACTCCATTACTTCTTTGCAGGGACATATTTGCGACGTCTTAAAGTATACCGCGATAATATCCTGCCTGCTAATTTGCGCTTTCGCTTACTCCCGTACCCGCGAAAGAACGCCGCTCATCCAGATGATAGTATTTTGCGTTACGCTCGGCGCGGACCTGTTCTTGCTCTTTACGCCTTACTTCGTCGCCGGCGTGTTCGTTTTTATCGGCGCGCACGCCTGCGCGCTCATAAGATACAAGCCCAAATGGACCCCGTTTGTCGGCGCCGCCTCCGCCGCGGTCTTTCTCCTGGCCTTGTACTTCGCCCCGAAACTGCTTCACGCGGGCGCGGAGATCACGCTGTTCATCGCCGTAACAGGCGCCTACGCAGTGTTCATTATCAGTGTCACGATATCGACCTTCTTCGCGCCGCAGCAAAGGACAAACACCATCCTATCCCGGCTGGGCATGTGCCTTTTCGTCGCCTGCGACATAAACGTCCTGATATTTAACGCCATGATCCCCGGCGCCGCCCCGCACACCGCCTCTGTCGTACTCATGTGGCTCTTCTACCTCCCGGCCCAAACCCTGTTGGCCCTAAGCGCCTGCCGCTGGAAAACTTCTGAATAGCGAGCGCTGTTAAAAACAAAGCGCCGCTGGTTTCCCGGCGGCGCCTCATCAGTTATAAATAAATCACACGCGATTACAGCATTTGATCTACGTCGTCGAGCACTTCGTCGAGTATCGCGAGACCCTCGAGCAGCTCTTCCTCGGTTATGATGAGCGGCGGCGCTACCATTACGCCGTTCTCGTTATTGTATGACGCGAACCCTTTTGCCTTGAGCATCCCCATGACCTTGGCCATTTCGGCGAGGCTGAACGGCTCTTTCGATTCACGGCATTTTACCAGCTCGACCTGCGCGAACAAACCTATGTAACGCGCCTGTCCGATAGCCTTGTGCTTGAACGTCATCTCGTCAAGACGGTCTCCCAGGACTTTGCTGAGCTTCGCGACGTTCTCGGGGACTCCCGCGCGTTCGTACTCGTCCATGGCCGCGCAGCAGACCGCGCATCCCATCGGGTGAGCCGAATACGTAAGGCCGTGGAACATCTTGTTTTCCTCATAGTACTCAGCGATCTCTTTCTTGACGATGACTCCGCCGAGAGGTATATAGCCGCAGGTGGCGCCCTTCGCGAATACGACCATGTCCGGTTTGACATCGAACTGATGGAAGGCGAACTTTGAGCCGCAGCGATAGAAACCGGCCATGACCTCGTCGCATACGAGCATGATGTTGTTCGCTTCGCAAATTTCTTTCACGCCTTTGAGATATCCTTTGGGCGGGGCCAATACGCCGTTTGATCCGACTACTGTCTCTACGAATACGCCGGCTATCAGATGCGGGCCTTCGCGCTTGACAATTTCCTCAAAGCGGTCGAGATAGTACGCGGTCACGTCGGCTTCGTCCTCAAACTTGACCTGCTTCGGAGCGTGGTACGGGAACGGGCCGTCGAAGTGGTAGACGCCCACTACGCCGGGTTCCGCGACAAAACGCCTGCCCTCTCCGGTAAGTTCCGAAGCGCCGTGCGTGGCTCCGTGATAGGAATTGTACATGGCCAGAAGCTTCCATTTGCCTGTGATCGTGCGGCAGAACTTCATAGCGTTCTCGTTCGCCTCAGCGCCCGCGTTCGTGAAGAATACCTTGCCTCCCTCAAACGCAGGACCCGCGAACTCGACGAGCCTTTTGGCCGCTTCGCTGCGGACGTCGACCGCGTAGCCCGGGCCCATGAAAGCCATCTTTTCGGCCTGATCTTTAATGGCGTCAATAAGCGCCCTGTTGCCGTGCCCAAGATTGGAGTTGACAAGCTGCGCGCTCATATCATAGTACTTGTTACCATCTTCGTCCCAGAAATATATCCCTTCCGCCTTGGTTATGACGGCTGGATTCAGCGCCTTCTGCGCTGACCAGGAGTGAAGATTGTATTTTTTGCTCATTTCCTTAATGTTCATGAATGGTTCCCTTTCTATGTGTTAATTGACTTACTAAAACGCGGCCCTGATTTTGTCGCTGAAGAGCTCATCGTCCGACGGCTGCCAGTTCGGGATCTCATGGCTTATGTATGTATAGTTGAGCAGATCCTTCCATGTCGCGTTATGTGAAATGCTGTTGTGCCCCCATGTACCGCAGCCAAGCGTCATGGACATCGGGAATCCTGACGTCCAGCTGCCGCTGTTCGTGAGAGCCTGCGGCTGATTGACGACGATCTTGCAGACCGGCAGCACTTCGCCCATTCTCGTTACGCGGTCTTCGATCTTGGTATGTATGCTGACCGAATGTCCCTTGCCCTGATACTCGAGAGTACAAATCATAGCTTCCAGAGCGGCCTCGAAATCCTTGACCTTTCTGATGCCTGATACCGGTGAAAGTTTTTCGCCCGTGAACGGGTAGTCGTTGCCGTAGCCGCCGTTTTCCTCGACCATGAGGTAGCGCGTTCCTTCGGGAACTTCTACGTCCGCGAGTTTCGCGATCTCCGCCGCGTGCTTGGCGACGATTCCGATATTGAGGTTGTGGTTGGCGGGCGATTCCGGCCAAAGAGTCTTGAGGACTTTTTCTTTCTCAGGCGTGTTCTCTTTAACAAGCGCGCCGCCGACTTTTGCCATCTCCGCGATAAAATCGTCATATACGGCTTCAACGACGATAACGTTGTTTTCTGTCGAACAGCTTGTCGCGTTGTCGAAAGACTTTGAACGGACGAGCATGTCCGCGGCCTTCGCCAAATCGGCTGTCTCGTCAACTATACAAACCACGTTACCCGTGCCGACTCCGATGGCCGGAACGCCTGACGAATAGGCCTGGCGCACCATCGGCGTACCGCCGGTCGCGAGTATGAAATCTACATGTTTCATCAGCGCCTGGCTGCTTTCGATCGAGACATATTCGGGCTCGATCGCCTGCACCAGATTTTCGGGCGCGTCAAACTTCTTGAGTATGTCGCGGATCCTGTTCGTGACCTCGAGGTTTGTCTTTTTCGCTCTCGGATGCGGAGCGAGAATAATAGCGTTACGCGTCTTTATCGCCATCAGGCTCTTAACGACCGGTGTAGCCTCTCCGTTAGTGACCGGTATGATACCTCCGATGACTCCCATAGGCTTCGCGTATGTATCTACACCTGTTTCTTTATTGCTGTCTACCAGCCCGACAGACAATTTGCCTTTCATTTGCGCCCAGGTTCCTTTTACCTTACTGAACGTCTTCAGCTGCTTATCTTTAGGTATTCCCATGCCGGACTCCGCGACCAGTTTTTCGCCAAAATCCATCGCTACTTCAGGTATTGTCATCGCGTACGCTACAGCTTCACAAAGCTCATCAACGCGTTCCTGCGAATAACTCTCAGCGATTTTTTGCGCCGCCCTCCCCTTCTCAATGAGTTCGTCGACATAGGCTTCATAATTCAGTGTGCTGTCTCCCATTTTTAACTTCTCCTTTCAAACACAAGACGGCGTAATCACGCTACGCCACGGCATATATTCTATCACCTGCAAGTACCGTACACAATGTCAATATTTAAAGAAAAATATCATTTTTCAGCCAGGCGCGGCGCGTCTTCAGGGGCTATACTCAAGGCGCGCGAGGCGTATTTTTCACGCTCCTCATTGTTCATTCTGAAAAAGGCTTCCCAATCCGTTTCCGTTATTCCGGCGGCGGCCCTGGCGTCTTTCAAATCAAACCAATCTCCTATTATTTCACGAGCTATCGGAGTCACGCTGCTTGACAGTCCTCCCTGAACGACCAGCAGCGCGATCGCGATTTCGGGGTCCTCAGCGGGCGCGAGCGCGACGACCCATGAAAAATGGTCATATTCCGGCTTGAACATATCGAGCCGCGAGCTGTCAAAATTCCTTCCTGAAAGGTTTATAACGGCCCTGCGCACAGCGGTGTTCTCGTTTCCGTATACTTCCGGGAATTCTTTCATGAGACGTTCCTTTTCAGCCTCAACGTCCTCCCACTCAAGCAAAGGATTTATTTCCGCCAGATGCTCCCGCATATACTCGACTTCGTCCGGCGGGTTTACCCGTCCCTCCCTTTCGGCTGTCCCTGTCTTTCCCATAGTAGAAACCGGCAGTTTGTTGAATATCCAAAGCGTGCCTCCGTTGACGACCCGCCGCATAGCTGTCTTTACGAGTTCCGTGTTTTCCGGATCGACATCGGCCTGCGCGCCCGGCGGCCTCGGTACTTCACCTTTGTATTCCGTAGCTTTTACCAGGCTGAGACTGCTTTTATAACCATCTGTCGCGATAGTCGCCATATAGTGCGCCATCTGCAGAGGAGTGTAAGCGTTTTCGCCCTGACCGATCGAAATATTGAGTTGATCGCTGACCGACCATTTCGAGTAATTGAAAAAACTGTATTTGCACTCTTCGGCTACCGCGCGCGCTTCCTCCTCCTTGACGCCGAGCCGCAGGATTCGCGACTCTATCACAGAGACCTCAGGATTCTCTTCAGTCCAGCTGACTATCTCGTCAATGGCGGCGAGCACGTCCGGTTTGCTCTTCAGAGCCTGTTCTGTAAAAATATACTCGCACTGCCCGATAAGCCAGTTCCTCAGCATACCTTCGGTCCCCCGCAGTTTGGTTTCGGAAGTCGGGGCCGGTACCACGCTCTCGTCGATCTCTATATCAGATCTGATACCGAGCCCGAACTGCTTGCCGTAGTCCGTTATCTTGTCGATACTTATATCGTCCGAATACCCGAGATCGATCCCTCTGGCCCAATCCCTGCCCGAGCCGGCGCCGTAAAAATAGAAGTTACACGACGCCTGCATTCCCGTGAATAAATTCACGGCTCCGTGAGACCCGAGACAGCTGAACTTCGCGCCCCCGATTTTCATGGAGTGCGGATCGTATATCGTACGGTTCGGGTCGAGGCCGGATTCAAGCGCCGCTATGGCTATCATCGGCTTGAATGTCGACCCCGGCTGTACGGAAGTGCTTGTAGCCCAATTATAAAGCGGCCTTGGCGACAGAGGGTCGCGCGGATTTTCGGGCTGCAGCGCCTCCCAATCCTCAGCGGTGATACCTCCGGCGAAGACATTCGGATCAAAATCCTCGGAGTTTACGATCGCGAGCGGCTCACCTGTTTTCGCGTTGAGCACTACCACAGCCCCGACAGTCGCGCCGGGGTGTTTTGCCGGTATTTTGTAGTCTCCGAACCGGCTTTCAAAAACGCCCCCCGCCTGAACGGTTTCAAGCCCTCTAAGCAGGACCTCTTTGACGCGTTTCTGGAATTCGATGTCAATGGTCAGCGCCACGTCCTGCCCGCGCTGCGCGAGCGTTTCTTCCCCGATCAGCCTCATTATCCTGCCTGTGCTGTCAACCTGTATCGTCTTGCTGCCGTATGTTCCGCGAAGTATGTCTTCCAGGCCTTTTTCGACGCCGTACTGTCCGACCAGATCGGAAACCCGATAGCCGAGCTCGTTCACATAAACGTCCGCCTCTGACGCCGGTATCTTTCCCATGTAGCCTATTACATGACTGGCTTCATCTCCGCGGGGATAGTATCTGACCGACTTTGGCAGCGCGCTGACGCCTTCCATATTGTGTTGGTTTTCCTCGATTTCCAAAACTGTCTTGAAGCTGACGTCTGACGCGATCTCGACAGGCAGATATCTCATAAAACTCTGAAGAGCGAGCTTGTATCGTATTGTCATGATCTTTAGCGCGGTCAGGTCGGATGGAGACGGAACCATATCGTCAATGCCGAAATACGCCCTGACAGCCGCGAACGCGGCCCGGGCGTCCATATCCTCCGGCAGCCCGAACATCTCAAGGAACTGTTTTCTTTCGGCCTGATAATAGTAATTGCCTGTAAAAGAGATTTGTATCGGAAAATCGTCTATATACTCTTCCCCGTTATTGTCGAGCACGTCGATCGCCATCCTGAGGGATTCGTTTACTTCCCTCGCTGTCATGCCGCCGCGCGAAAACTCAACCGCGAAAACCGTGCGGGAAGCCGCGAGCAGGATGCCGTTGCGGTCATAAATCTCGCCGCGAGGCGCGCTGGTTGAAATTGTTTTTATCGTATTGTCAGCCTCTGCCTGAGCCCATCTTTGACTTTCCGGACCCGTCAGCTGGAACAGCCTGAAAGCGAGCAGCGACAACAAAAGACAGAAAAGAATCAGCAGTATATTGTTGCGGCTTTTATACCAGACCATTTAGCCTCCCGTTATTCTGTTTCGGGCCCCTCGCTTTCGTCGTCCTCAAGCAACTCGATTTCGGGGAAAACCTCCTCGCCGTCTTCGAGCGAATATGTTTGAACGTTTTTTAGCGCGAGGTTTATCATCCTTGTACGCGTACCGACAAGCTTGTCGAGTTCATCCCCGGTCTGGCGTATACGATCCTGAGCCTTGCCAAGCACGTTCCCGAAATTACTGAACTCTTTCTTTGTCTTTTCAAGAGTCCTTTGTATCTCGACCGCGCCCTTCTGTATCTGCAGGGTCTTGAACCCGACCAACAGTGATGAAAGCAGCGCTGAAAGCGTCGTCGGCCCGGCAAGCATGATCCCCTGCTTTCTAAGATCTTCAAAAAACGACGCGTTCCTTACCGCCTCCGCGTACAGCCCTTCGGTTGGCAGAAACACGACAGCGAAATCCGTAGTGGCAGGCGGATTGATATATTTGTCACGGACCTGCGAAGCGAAAAGCCTAATGCGGGCTAGCAGCGCTTTCCTGGACTCTGCGACCGCGATCGTGTCTCCGGTCTCGATCCCCTCTACAAGCTTGTAATAGTCATCGAGCGGAAATTTGCTGTCGATCGGAAGATACACGTACCCGTCATCTTCCTGGCCCGGCAGTTTGACAGCGTATTCGACCCGTTCGGTCGTCCCTTCTTTTACGCGCGCGTCGCGCTCGTAGAGCTGCGGCGGCAGCATATCTTCTATGATTTGAGAAAGCTGAAGTTCACCAAGTATCCCTCGTGATTTCGAACCCGACAGCGCTTTGTTCAGGTTTGAGACGCTCTCCGCGACAGACCGCATCTCTCCCAGCCGCGTGTTTACGGACTCAAGCTGCTGATTCACGATCTCAAAACTGTTCTTCAGCCGCGCGTTCAGCGTCGTCTCGAGTTTCTCGTCAACGGTAAGCCGGACTTCTTCAAGTTTCTTTTCGTTTGATTTCTGGATCGCGTCGAGACGTTCATCAACTTTATCGCGTATCGCCGTCTGCATATCGGCGAGGCTCTTCTGCTGATCCTGCCCGAAGCGCAGCAGCGTGTTGCTCGTCCCTTCCGCGGAAGCCTGTATGAGTTTCGCGGTCTGAGTATTGCTTTCTCCTATGATGGATAATAGCTCCTGCCTCTGCTCTTTCAGCTCAGCCAGTATCCGCGCGGCGACAAGCTCCGCCACTTTTTCCGCGGCGTCGCCGTCCTTGTTTTTAAGCTTCAAGTTCAGCACGATCAGGATTATCGTCGCTTCGGCCGCGACCAATATCAGCAGTATTATTGTCAACGCTGTCAGCATTCCTTTCTCCTTTTCTATACATGTTTATTATCGCATATTCCCGCCTGTATTTCAGTTTTCAGGGAAGTATTGTATACTTTTCAAATGATACTTGGGGATTTGATCAAAAGGCTGCCGGTTGATCTGGCGGCCGGAGATGTCACAATTGATATAAACGAGATCGTGTCCGATTCACGAAAAGCCGGACCCGGAACGCTCTTCGCCGCGCTGCCCGGCGCGAACGATAAATCTATTGACGGTCACAATTATCTGGATGACGCTTACGAACGCGGATGCCGCGTATTTCTCATAAGCCGGCTGCCGCGGGCATTGGCGGAAAAAAAAGATATCACGATACTTTTAGCGCGTAATACAAGACATACCGTAGCGCTCCTGTCAAAACGGTTCTTCGGCGATCCTGAGGAAAGGCTGAAGCTCATCGCGCTGACCGGCACAAAAGGCAAGACGACGATCTCTTTCATGCTGAAAACAATATTTGAAAAAGCGGGGAAAAAAGTCGGCGTCATTGGTTCAAACGGTGTCATGTACGGAGATTTTGTCAAACACCTCCCAAACACGACGCCCGAAGCGTACGTTACGCACGGGTTCCTGAAAGACATGGCCGATTCCGGGGTCGAATACTGTATTCTGGAAGCGACTTCGCAAGGTTTTATGATGCATCGTACCGACGGCATGCTCTTCGACGTCTCGATATATACGAACATCTCTCCGGATCATATATCCAAGACCGAGCATCACAGCTTCGACAACTACTTTTCGTGTAAAAAACGCGTTTTTAAGCAAACCAGACTTTGTTTTGTCAACCGCGACACGGAATTATTCGATGAAATCGTTAAAGACGTGCCTGAGGAACTGATCAAAGTCTATGGTATCGCGAAAGACGACGGCCCTTCTCTTGATTACGCCGCGGAAAACATACGCCTGACAGATAAAATGTCCATCGAGTTTCTCTGCGCCGCGCCCTCCTGGAGGCGCGAAATGCGCGTTGACATACCGGGATCGCATAATGTGGAAAACGCTCTCGGCGCCATATGCATAGCGGATCACTACGGAATAAGTCCGGAGCATATGTCTGAAGGTCTTCTTGATTCGGTTTCCCCGCCGGGCCGCATGGAACACGTCGACGTGCCCGCGCCTTTTGCCGTTTTCATCGATTACGCTCACAACAAGCTCAGCATGGAAGCGATGATGAAAACAGCGAAGCTTTTCAACCCGCTCCGTATTCTCTGCGTTTTCGGACTTGACGGCGACCGCGCGCATATAAGACGTTCAGACTGCGGGGAAATACTTGGCAGGGACGCTGACTACACGATTCTGTCTGACACAAGCCCGAGATCGGACGATCCGGACAAGATACTGGCGGACATAGCTTTGAGCATCGAGCGCGGCGGCGGCGCTGGAAAATACGAGATCGAGCGCGACCGCCATGTTTCTATTCCAAAGATACTTGACATGGCGTGCGCCGGCGATATAGTCCTGATCGTCGGCACAGGCGACCGGACAGAGATGGAAGTTCACGGCGCGCTTACCCCGATCAACGAACGGGCGATCATTGAAGATTATTTCTCAAAGAAAGGCCTTCTCGATGAGTAGCTTTCGTTTCACGGCGGCTCTCGCGTCCGGCAAAATCTGCGCCGCCTTTTGTAAAGCGTTCGCCCCGAAACGCGGCAGCAATCTGCCGGGAGCGATCGCGCTGAAATTCGACCCGCGGTTTCTGCGTCAGATCAAAAACATAGATCCCGCGAAAACAATTTTGATCACGGGCACAAACGGTAAATCCACGGCAAACAATATGATCGTCCACGCGTTCAATACCGCCGGACGCGCCGTTTGCTCGAACCTAGAGGGCGCGAACATGAAACCGGGAGTGGCGACCGCGCTGTTGAAAAACACATCGGCGGGCGGACGCTTCAAAAAAGAGTATCTTATACTTGAGACCGACGAGCGAAGCCTCGCGTCCGTCGCCGAAGACCTTAAGCCGGGCAGTATTTGCGTCACGAATATTCAAAAGGATCAGGTCCAGCGCAACGGCGATCCCGATTACATATATCAAAAAATCAAGAACGTCATCGCGGACGCCGAGGGTCTTACTCTTTATGTGAACAATGAGGATCCGAGAAGTAAATCGCTCGCGGAGTATCTCACCGAAAGCAGCCGCGCCGTTTCTTTCGGCGTCGCCCAAAACGCCCGCGGATTCATGGCCGAGAGAGAATGGGAAGTAACTATGCCCTGCCCTCTTTGCCACGACGCGCTCGCTTTTAAATGGTACAACCTCGCCGGCGTCGGCGCTTTTGATTGCGGGTCCTGCGGCTTTTCCTCAGGCGGTCCGGCCGACCATGTCATCAGCGAAGTAGATTATGACGGATGTACCTTCCGCGCTGACGGTGAGAACTATAAGCTTGCCTATACCGCGGCTTTCTTCCTTTATAACTACGCTCTGTGCGTCAGTGTCTGCAAGGGATTCGGGATCGACGCGGACACGCTAAAACGCGCTTTCGAATCATTTACCAATATCGGCGGACGAACGGAAGAGTTCTTCTTCAAGGGCAAACGCGTTCGCTATATGCGCATCAAACAGGAAAATCCGGAAACCCTGCAGAGCGCGCTCGACACGATCTCAAACGATAAGGATCCTAAGGTTGTCGTGCTCGGCCCGGCGGTCGTTGACGATATGGTGCCGCATTACAGCAACACTTTTTATACTTTCGACTGTAATTTCGATCCGCTCAATGGCAGCGGCGTCGAACGGTTTATCTGCTTCGGAGACACTATCTCCTGGGATATGGCAAACCGTCTCCTTTACGCGGGCGTGCCGGAAGACCGCGTCGAGATCATCGCTACGGACGCCGACGAAAAAATCATGTCATCGATAGCGGAATGTGGGAGCGATAACGTATATCTTATTACCTGGATCAAAAAATATGAAAAGCTGAAGGTGCTTGCGGGATGAGCGATGACAGACAATTAAAAATCCTTTGGCTTTGGCCGGACATACTGAACCTGCACGGTGACCGCGGTAACGTGATGGCTCTTGCGCGGACTTGCGAAAAGATCGGGATCGGCGCCAGGGTCACGCGCGTGAACCGCCTTACTGATGATTTTGATTTCAGCGCGCATGACATAGCCATTATGGGCGCCGGCGAGCTCGCCGTAATGCCGAAAATAATAGGCGCGCTTTCCGGCGAAAAACTCGCGGAACTCAAAGCGTGGAATGATAATGGCGGGATTTTATTCGCGACAGGCACCACGGGGGCCGCGCTCGGCGTTCAAACCCGCCGCCTCGACGGATCGTATATCTTCGGCGTCGGCCTGCTCGACTTGGAATGTGTCGAGCGAAAAGAAATACTCGGCGACGACTTGATTTTCCGGACGGGCGATGATCTAACTGTCTACGGCATTCAGATCCACATGATAGACATCAAACTGGCGGAAGGTCAGGAACCTTTCGGCAAAACAATATACGGATACGGAAATAACGGCAAAACCGCTGAAGGCGCCGAATCGAACAATGTGATATTCACAAACGCGCTTGGCCCCGTCCTCGTAAAAAACCCCTGGCTGACGACTGAGCTGATATCTCGCGCTCTGGGGGACGGTTCCTTCGCCAAG
>Ga0123356_10005358_pt1 | contig 13080 bp, 10 predicted proteins | sample TergutEmb28metaG_2_FD_92546 | JGI IMG/M metagenome (GOLD analysis project Ga0123356, IMG submission 92546) | Embiratermes neotenicus P3 segment gut microbial communities from Petit-Saut dam, French Guiana - Emb289 P3 | ecosystem: Host-associated > Arthropoda: Insects > Digestive system > Gut ... | reverse complement strand
TCCGGCACATACGATAGAAGGTTACACAGTAACAGCATGGGCAACCACAGATGTAACAGTAACAGACGGTGCATACACGATGCCAGCGAACGACGTAGTATTTACCGCAACAAGCACTGTAAATTGGTATGACTATTATATATTCTACTTCACAGACAGCATTCATGAAGACAACTTCATTGTCCTCGTACAAGGAAGAGCACCATTCGGTGCAACTATCGGAGCAAGCGAGGATGACTATATCACGGTTGACTTGACCTGGGAAGCTCCTGATGGCTTCATAATCCCCGGCGTGATTGACACAACACAGTTTAACGTAACGTCAATCGGTATAAGTGATAACTTTGTGGATGTTGTGTACACCAGAGACACATTCGGTTATGAGATTCGTTACTACATCGACAGCGTTGACGACGACAACTTCCTAGACAGCGTAACCGACTCAGCAACATTTGGCGACAGCATCGGCATCGAGCAGACAAATGACATAATCGTTGACGACACACTTTTTGCTCCAGATGGTTTCGTAGTTCCCGGCACAGTTAGTGGAATCACAGAAATCGGACATGATAGTGCAGATAACATAGTCAACGTAGTATACACGAGAGACACATTCGAATATGAAATTCGTTACTACATCGACAGCATTGACGACGACAACTTCCTAGACAACGTAACCGACTCAGCAACATTTGGCGACAGCATCGGCATCGAGCAGACAAATGATATAATCGTTGACGACACACTCTTTGCTCCAGCAGGTTTCGTAGTCCCCGGCGCGGTGAGTGGAATCACAGTGATCGGATATGTAAATGCAGACAACGTAGTCAACGTAGTATATACGAGAGACACATTCGAATACGAGATTCGTTACTACATCGACAGCATTGACGACGACAACTTCCTGGACAACGTAACCGGCACAGCGACATTTGGCGACAGCATCGGCATCGGTGGGACAAATGATATTATCGTTGACGACACACTCTTTGCCCCTGCAGGTTACTTTATACCTGGCATGGTGAGTGGAATCACAGAAATCGGTGTTCAAAACAACGTAGTTTATGTAGTATACTCAGAACTCCCCAACATAACAATCTTCTACGTATCAGCAGACACATCGGAAGGTACAGTTGCACCTCCCAGCGAGTCATTGGCACCAGCAACAGGCGAAGCTGAAGGCTCATTGGCAACAGCGAACCCTGGCTTCCACTTCATCAACTGGACATATAATGGTGCAATAATCAGTAACGACGAAAGATTCATCCCTGAAAAAGTCGAAGGACTCAATGTAGCAGCTACGTATACAGCAAACTTCGCTGAAGATGGTGATATCACAATCGAGTACCTGGCAGGATTTGGCGGAACCGTATCGCCTGCATTCGAATCACTTGCACCGGCTACAGGAATAGCAGAAGGATCAATAGCAGCAGCAAATCCCGGATTCGTGTTTGTAAACTGGACTGATGCACAAGGTATAGAAGTGAGCGAAGATCCAAACTTCGTCCCTGAAAAAGTCGAAGGACTCAATGTAGCAGCAACATATACAGCAAACTTCGAAGCAGATTCGACAATGGAAATCATACTTGCAGCACCTAGTGACACCTTTGTATATGCTGGCGTACTGTTCTCACTTGGTACCACAGCATTCACAGCAAGTGCATTACCAGCTGGATTTGAAGCAACAGCATCGACATTTGGTGCAGCAAGCACAACAGTTACAACCGGAGTTACAAACGCAGTTAATAGTGACAGTGTTGTCATCACATACCCGGATGCACTTGGCAACAGAGTAAATGTTACTAAAATGTTCGAAGACAACATAGAACTCATAGACGGCGTACTGGTAGTAAACCCAAGACCGATTACAGTAGCATCCGGTAGTGCAACCATGGTAGAAACAGGAGCAACACTTAGAAACACTGCTACACGCGTCTCAGCAGGTTCATTACCGACAGGACAAACAATGTCAGCAGTTGTAACAGGCGCACGCTCAACAGTTGGATCAAGCTCGAACACGATAGACTCAGTAACTATCCGTGACGCTGGCGGTGCTGTTGTTACACCGAACTTCACGATTGGACTCGCACCAGGAACACTTACGATAACAGCACCGGCGGCAGCAGCGGACGAACCGGATGAACCCGATGAACCCGACGTAATCATCGAAGAAACAGTCCCGCCGCTCGTAGAGGCTCCTCCGACACCGGAACCACCGGCAGAGGAAGAAGAAGAGGAAGAAGAAATCCTCCTCATCGAAGATGAAGAAGTGCCGCTCGCAGGACCGCTTGGAGCATGGGCACTCTGGAATCTGATCCTCAGCATCGCAGGCGCAGCACTTGCAATCATGCTCGGTATTCGCGTACTGATCAAGAGAAAGCAAAGGAAAGAAGAAGGACAAAGCGAAGAAAACGATGAAGAGCAAAAACGCAGCAGACTCCCGCTCATGCTCGCAGTACCGCTCCTTGCAATCGTAGCATTCATAATCTTCTTCCTGACTCAAGACATGAGCCAACCGATGATCATGATTGACTGGTGGACACTGGCACACGCAGGACTCTTCTTAGGCGGAATCCTCAGCTACATCTTCGCATACAAAAGAGAAAAACACGACGACACAGACAATCAACAACCCGCAGGCCAAGCAACACCAGCATAAGCTAGAGGATAGCAAATAACAAAAAAACGAGGCATGCCACAAACGGCATGCTTCGTTTTTTGCCATATGGTGAAAACGTGTAATGAAAGTGTGTATTTTCAACGTTTTGTTGTGTTTTTCAAAGCGAAAAGATTATTGATTAGTGTAAGACTTTTGTGCTACGCTTATACAAGAAAGCGAGGTGCGAAATGATGCATAAGATAGAGCGTGTAATCGTAAAAGGAACTGAAGTTTCGGTCATGTCGAACAATCAGGATGACTTTATCTCATTAACAGACATGGCAAAATATCGAGATAATAAAAATCCTTCACAGATTATTAGTTTATGGCTAAGAACGTACAGTACTATTGAGTATTTGGGTCTCTGGGAGACTCTAAATAACCCTGCTTTTAAACCCCACATATATGAGGGGTTTAAAAGTGAATCCGCAAAACCGCATTTTTGGATGTCGTCACAAAAATGGGTAACTGAGACTAACGCTATAGGTATGATTTCAAAGTCTGGGCGTTATGGTGGAGGAACTTATGCTCATTCTGATATTGCTTTTAAGTTTGCATCATGGATTTCTGCTGAGTTTGAGCTCTATTTAATTACCGAGTTTAAACGCTTGAAAAAGGAAGAGCAGCAACGGTTATCACTTGAATGGAATTTGCATCGTACACTCGCGAAAATTAACTATAGGATTCACACCAGTGCTGTAAGAGCAGGATTGATACCAAAAGAAATCACAAAATCTCAAGCGTCATACATCTATGCTTCTGAAGCTGATCTTTTGAACATGGCACTGTTTGGTATGACAGCAGCAGAGTGGCGCTCAGTAAATCCAAGTAAAGATGGAAACATGCGTGACTATGCAACGCTCGAACAACTCGTTGTGCTGTCAAACATTGAAAGCATAAACGCATTGCTGATCCAGCAAGGTCTTCCTCAAGGTGAGCGCCTGCTACAGCTTAACAGTACCGCAATCAGTCAAATGAAAGCACTTGTTAATATTTCATTGGAAACCCGATTGAAATGAGTCCTCAGCGGAGCTGAGTTGGGTGGGGCAGGGGTCGCGGCACGCGAGGGTGCGAAATGTCACAATCCTAACTTTAACCGTGTTCAACTCGAGGCGGTTAAAATGCAATCCGGTAATGTTATTGTTATCGATTTCGATAACATTAAAAACGAAAGTCGAGTAATTTTACTTGAAAATACTAACGAAAAAACATATAATATGGAGGATAGATACAATGAGCACAAATCGGGAATACAAGGCTACGCTCTTTTCAGAACTTTTTAGTGTACCTTCCACATTGCGTGAACTTTACAATACGCTTGCGAATACTAACTACGGAGATGATACTGCAGTTGAGATCAATACTCTGGAAAACGTATTTTTCAATGATTTAAAAAATGATGTTTCTTTCACAATAGATGGTAAGTATGTTGTGTTGCTTGAACATCAGTCCACAATAAATGCAAACATGCCACTCAGATGCTTAATGTACATTGCCCGCGTGTATGAAAAGATTACTGATGATCGAGCGATTTATCATGAGAAACTAAAGAAAATACCAACTCCGGAGTTCATAGTACTATACAATGGAGAAAAGCCATTTCCCGCTGAAGCAATGCTTCACCTTTCAGATGCATATATCGCATCAAGTGAATCGATAAATAGTTTTGGAAGTCTTGACTTATCAGTCAGAGTAGTAAACATCAATCCGGGGCAGAATGATGAGCTTTTACAAAAGAGTGAGACTCTGAGCGACTATACGACATTTGTCGAGTATGTCCGGCGTAACAAACGAAATGGCAGCAATCTGAGAGAAGCAATAAATGAAGCAATCAATATGGGTATAACCCAAGGTCTATTCGGGTCATTCCTGACAGAACAAGCGACGGAGGTAAGCAGCATGTTAATGACAGAGTTCAACATAGACATAGCAAAAGAAGTCTGGCAGCAAGAAGCATACGATGAAGCTTGCGAAAAGTGGCAAGGGGTTGTCGCGGAACAAGCTGCAGAGATCGAGAAGCTGAGAGCAGAAATAGAGTTATTACAAAAAAATGATCCTAGACATGAGCCAACCGATGATCATGATTGACTGGTGGTCACTGGCACATGACGACACAGACAGCGCCGAACCCACAAGCCAGGCAACACCCGCATAAGTAAGAGGATTGCAAATAACTAAAAAAGGCGAAGCATGTCGGAAACGATGTGCTTTGTTTTTAACCGCATGGGATTCCAGCCGGTTAAAATTGCTGAAGGACGATTGATAACATCTCCAATTTCTGCATATGGTGAAAGCAGTTAGTGAAAGTGTGTATTTTCAACGTTTAGCAGCATTTTTCAAAGCGAAAAGATTATTGATTAGTGTAAGAGTTTTGTGCTAAGGTTTGTAGCAAGGGAGGCGATGATGTTATGACGAGAGAGTTCATTATGACAGAGGTCTTTGATAGGCTATGGTACAAAGTAGGTTTGACCGATGATGATTTGCTAAAACTTCAGATTGCATTAATGACAAATCCTATAATTGGTGATATAATCGTGGGCACCGGTGGAGCTCGAAAGACTAGGTTAGCGCTGCACGACAAAGGCAAGAGTGGAGGTATTCGAGTCATCTATGTTGACTTGCCAAAGAAGAACCAGATTTTTTTGATTTTATGTTATACAAAAAGTCGGCAAGATGATTTATCATCGGAGCAGGAGAAGCAAGTTAAAAAATTAGTTGAAGCGTTAAAAGGAGTCTGAGTGTGGAAAAGGTATTATTTGACGATTTGATTCAATCATTAGATGAAGCTGTGTCCTATGCAAAAGGCGATATAACAAAAGGTCGCTCAAAGACCATAACAATCCCTGATGAAGAAGTTGAGATGGATCAATTGATTTTTCAACAACTGGTGAAACTCTCAGTGGAAAATAAGGCAAAAATAGTAAGATATGCCAACGAGTTATTGCAGACCAACCCTTGAAATTGGTGGCTGTATGTGGTATACTGTCGGGAATGTTTACACAGGAAAACAGATTTGAAGGGATTGCTCTTTAGGATGAATGTGGAAAATGAACATGGGTCGGATGACCTTATTGATGAAAGTGAGCCTGCAACCGATTTACTTTCACAGTATGAAGACATTTTGAATCAGATTGAGTCTGAAGATGATGAGGAGTCTGAAGATATATCGATTCATGAACAGTTGTTCGAAAGACTGGATGAAATCACGCAAAGTCCTTTGCGTGCCGATTCCGGAGACGAGCTTGGTAATGAGCAATTGTTTGAAAAGCTTGACGAGATTGCGGGTCGAGCCGGCAATGACAGTGATGAGCAAACCGACACTGATGTGCAGGCTGATCTTGGTTTGCATGCTAACCCTGACGAAGAGAGCGAACATGAATTACTAGCAGAGCCTGAAGAGGCTCTGGCTGATGAACTGTTGCTTGATCAAGATGATGAACAAGCGCAGAGCTTTATGCTGTTTGAACCGGAGGAGCTACTGAACCCGGAGAAGCAAGCAGGACCGGAGGAGCAAACCGAACCCGGAGCTCCGGCAAAGCTCACATATCCCGAGGGGAAGCTGAGTGAAAAGCAACTGGAAGCACTGCAGAAAGTCATCGGTCCGTCTGCTATGCAGGTACCCGGACAAATGGATATCAGTCTGGGTGATACCAACCCGTTGGGGAAACTGGCTGCACAGACCCCGATAAAAATAGAATCCGGCAATAAAAACCTTGTAAAATCAGTGTTTTTGACTATATTTCTAGTTTTGATAGTCTTGGCTGCTGCTGCCGGTGGTTTTTATTATTACTGGACGACCTACGCTACATTTGAATATGAAGTACAGCCTGTGGTGGTGCTCAAGGGGCAGAAAGTCGAAGCTAATGATTTTCTTTATCCCGGAGAGATCATGCAGGGTATTTCTGCTGTCCTGCAAGACCCCGGGTTTGAGACAAATGTGGGGATGCAATATGTCCCGATCACTCTGACTAAAGACCTAAGAACTGTTGAAACTGCTGCAGCTCTTTATGTGCTGATCCCGATCGAGTACCGGATACATGAGTTTAGAGAGGAAGGGATAGCGCTCAGAGCTGTTGATATGATTTCCAACGTCGATGTTGTATTGGGCGTTCGTGTCAATGTTGGTTTTATTGAAGATCCTTTGCCGCCTTCTGAATATTCTGTAGGAGACCATATCCTGAAAGTCGCCTTAAATGATATACCGTTTGAAGTAATACTGCGTGTTGTAGATACCACACCTCCCACTGCAACACCGGTCGATGTTACTATAAACATAGGTGAAGAAGTCACTCCTGAACAGTTTATCGAAAATGAATTCGACGCATCAGGAATCAACTCTATATCATTTGCATTGGAACCAAACGTCAACATACCGGAAAATCAACAAGTCATTATTGCTATTGATGATATATACGGCAATATAGCTGAATTTAAAGCAGAATTGTTTGTAATTCTCAATCAAGACCCTCCGACATTGTTTGGTGTTCCCGATGTGATCGAGTCCGGAGTTGGAGAAGAAGTGGATTACTTCCCGGTCGATACTGAAATAACGGCATTGGATGATTTCGGCAGACCGCTGGTGGTCTCTGTCGATGATACTGATGTCGATTGGAACGAAGAGGGTACATATACGGCGATCTACTTTGCTGAGGATAACTCAGGTTTGCGCAGCGAAATTCTGGTGACAGTGCATATAATAGCTTTAAGTCCCGATGATATTATGCAGCAGGTCAATCAGATACTTGGTTCGATTTTGAATGATCGAATGAATCAGGTCCAAAAGTCCCGTGAAATCATGAACTGGATCAGAGCGAATATTACCGCTTCATCAAACAGTGCTGAATCAGATACCGTTTTAGCAGGTGCGGCAAAGGCATTACTGGATAAAGAGGGCGATTTCCATGTCTATTACTCTATCGCCGAGTTGTTGCTGACAGAAGCAGGTATTCCGAATATGCGAATCGACCGCGTCGTAGATGCCGCAACGCCGCATATCTGGAATCTGGTCAATGCCGATGAACGCGGATGGCATCACTTTGATTCATTCCCCAATGCTTTGGGCTACAGCCGCGAACGTATGAGCAGATTTACCGATTCGGAAGCAGAAGGTTTCACACGGCAACTGGAAACACGTCACAATATAAAAGATTACTACAAGTACGATTCCGACTTATATCCGGAAATTGTGAAACAATGACGGATAGAGGAGTAATAGACAGATTTGCATATGCGTAGCATTGATTCAAATATACGTCTTCGTATTATAAAAATCACAGCGGCTGTTGTTGCGTTTACACTTGTGTTCGTAGCGTTGCAGCGGCTGTTGGTGCCTAAGTATGCATCTATGGCTTTAGAGGGCGGACTGATACGCGAGTATTACGGCAGCAGTATGGATCATGATGTGATTTTGATCGGTGACTGTGAGGTTTATGCGAATTTCTCGACGGTTGGATTCTGGGAAGATTACGGTTTCACTTCATATATAAGAGGCAGTCCTCAGCAGCTTATGTGGCATTCTTACTATCTGCTTGAAGACACCTTGCACCATGCGCGTCGCAAGCCTCAGGTAGTCGTATTTAATATAATGTCGATGCAGTATGGTGAGCCGCAGTATGAGCCATATAATCGCCTGACGCTGGATGGTATGCGAATGTCGCCTGTTAAGCTTAGGGCAATAGAAGCCTCGCGGCTTGATGATGAAGAGTGGTTATCCTATTTCTTTCCGTTTTTCCGTTTTAAAGATAACTGGCGTGATATAAGTGCTGAAGATTTCCGCTACTTCTTACGAAACCCACAGGTTTCAATCAGCGGGTTCATGATCCGCAGCGATACTCTCCCTGTCGATTTTATCCCGCAGCCCAGACGCAGAGCAAATTATGATTTTAGCGAAAAAGCTTATAACTATCTGCAGCGTATGGTAGAGCTGACAAGAGAGCATGATATCGAACTGGTGCTGATAAAAGCTCCCAACCTCTGGCCGCACTGGTTTGATGAGTGGGATGAGCAGATAGTAGCATTTGCCAATGAAAACGATTTGCTGTACATCAATTTCCTTGAACATACTGATGAAATCGGACTGGATTGGTATGAGCATACTTTTAATACAGGCTTGCACTTGAATGTTTTTGGTGCTGAGCTGATGTCCCGCTACTTTGGAGAGATACTACGTGATGAGTACGGTTTACCGGACAGGCGTACGGAACCCGGAGCAACCAATGAGTGGAATGCGATGGCAGAGCAATACCACAGGCTTGTTCGGGTGCAGCAGGAAGAAATGGACAGAGACGGCAAAATCAGCAGTTTTTTGATCAGTTGAAAGGTTTTTTATATCAATGAAAAAAATCGCAATCTTTATTATAATTGCAACACTTGCGGTCTTTGTTTTGTCGGCTTGTGGCGGCGGGCAGCCTGAAGGTGGGTCGCAGATGATGACTACCGGGTCACAGGGTGGTCAGAGCGGAGCCTCGGGCACACCTGCTCCTGCTCAGCCGGGAACGAGTACACAGCCAGGAAGCACACAATCGACCGGAGATGCAGAAACACCTGATTTTGCACTCAGAGTCGGCGAGTTCCTGATAGAGATGAATCAGGATATGGATTTGGCACTGGCAGCGCTAGGGGAGCCGGGAAGAGTTTTTGAAGAGCCCAGTTGCGCTTTTGATGGTATCGACCGCGTTTTCGGTTATCCCGATATGCAAATCCACACATATCCCGTGGGTAATGCCGACCATATCCACACGATAATGTTCCTAAACGATCTGATTCGCACAACCGAAGGCAGGATCCGCATACGGCACTCCAGCCTGCAGGATGTCATCGACGCATACGGTGATGACTTTGTCCATGAGGCAGGAATGTATACTTACACGCGTGGCTTGACCACACTAGAGTTTTTCATAGATGATGGTATCGTAGAAGGTATAACCTACGGGTTTATAATTGTTTAATAAGTAGGGTATGCAAGTCCAGAGATTGTGCAAGCCCAGAGATTGTACAGGTCCAGAGGGTCTGGGTCCGGAGGATATAGATTTAGTGAGACTAGTCAGCAAAAGCAGAAGCCGCGAAGTTAAAAAGCAGCGCAGGCCGCAAAGACCGCTTGAACCGGAGCAGCAAGCCGGTCGACAAGCCGGCCGACAAGCCAAACCACGAAGAAAAAAAGGCAAGAGAGTTGCCTTAACTCTTTGTATTATAGTATTTTTATGCGCTGCCGGTTTTGGAGCCTGGTATTATTATTGGACAACGCATGCAACATTTGAGTATAGTTTGCAACCAATAGTTATTCTCGAGGGACAAAGCATTTTTGCTGATGATTTCTTAGAGTCCTCTGAGATCAATGAAGAGATATGGGCGTCTTTCTATAACACAGGGTTGTCACTGGATGCAGGCAGGCATGATATACCGCTTAAGCTGAATCTCGGAATGCGTTCACTTGATGCTACCGCACAGCTTTACATTCTGACTCCAATATCACGTGAAGTGATCGAGTTTGCAGAAGAACGACCACTTTTTCAAGCAATAGAGTTTGTGTCAAACGCCAGTATTGTACCATCCGGCGTCAATTTTGATCTGGTTTTTACAGAACAACCACAACCACCCGACAAATACCCTGTTGGTGACAGTGCTGTCCTGAAACTTATGTTGAATGGAGCGTCTTTTACTGTACCCCTTATTGTAGAAGACACCACAGCGCCTACTGCCGTAGTCGATATCGTAGAGCTCAAAATCGGCGAGACTGCATCACCCGAGGACTTTGTCCTTTATTGGTCTGATGCCTCCCATGACGAAGATGACCCGCCATTGATCACGTTTGTAGATGAGCCTAACTTTTTCCCACGAAGCGAAAGCGAACAGATCGTTGAAATAAAAGTTGAAGATAAACATGGCAACTACGAAACTTTCAATGCAGGGCTAAGGATACAGCTAAACAAGGAAAATCCCACGATCGAAGGTGTTGTAGACATTCTGTATACGATGGTAGGAAATCCGATAGTTTTTCTTGATGGCGTCAGAGCTTTTGACGATTTTGGAAGAGATATTGAAGGGGATCTGGGCAGAGAGATCGAGATAATCAACAACACGGTCAATATCAATGAAGCAGGGGAGTACCTGGTGACCTACAGAGTCGAGGATCTTAGCGGACGATATACGGAAGTTGAAGTGATCGTTCATGTTCTGAGCATCGATCCTGAGTACGTGGAAACAGAGGCCGATAAGGTACTAAGCGAGATATTAAGACCAAATATGACACAGAGGCAGCAGGCTCAAGCTATCAATACTTGGGTCAGGGCAAATATAAGGTCTTCGGGAACCAGGGGTGGATCAACAACTGTATATGAGGCTGCATATCGTGCTTTGCGCGACAGACGAGGCAATTGTTACAATTATTACGCCATATCCGAGGTGTTGCTGACACGTGCGGGCATTCCGAATATGCTCATTGAACGTGTACCCGGATATCCGACACATCATCGTTGGAACCTTATAAATCCTGACGGTTTAGGCTGGCACCATTTCGACGCATCAACACCACGCGGAGCGATTATTCATCAGATGTTTATGTTTACACAGTCGCAGGCAGCAAATATTGCCCGATCAATACACGGTGAGGGCGGATTACAAAATCACTACCACTTTGACCCGACATTGTATCCGGATATAGTGCAGTAGATAGGAGACGCTGAAATGCAGATAAATGTTCTCGAATATCTGGAAAATGCAGTTTTGGATTTTCCTGATAAGGTTGCGTTTGAGGATGAGACGTACGGCTTGACATTTACGCAATTATCTGAGCGCGCAAGAGCTATCGGATCATTTATCGGTTCAAAAGGACTCTATAATAAACCGGTTGCGATTTGTATGAAAAAGAGCCCCGAAACCTTTGCGGCATACCTTGGCGTGGTATACAGCGGTTGCTATTATATTCCACTGGATGTGGATTCATCTCTCCACAGGATTGAAATGATCTTTGAAAGTGTCGATCCGGAAGCTGTTATCTGCGATGAAACAATGCGGGAGATTTTAGGAGATTTAGCAGAAAAGTACGGCGCGGACGATTATAACAAGGTGATCAAAACACCTGTTGATGATGAGTTGCTCAGTAAAATCCGTGATAAGGCTATAGACATCGATCCTATATATTCAATTTTTACATCAGGGTCTACAGGAGTTCCCAAGGGTGTTGTTTGCAGTCACCGTGCTGTGATCGATTATACCGAAAACATCTCAAAGGTTTTAAAGTTCGACAGCGATTCCAAGTTCGGTAATCAAGCGCCTCTGACAGTCGATATCAGCTTAAAAGACACATATCCTACGTTAAAATGCGGTGCTACGACCCATTTTATTCCAAAAAATCTTTTTTCGTTCCCGATGAAATTGATCGAATATGTGATCAAGCATAAAATAAACTCTTTAAACTGGGTCGGCTCGGTGTTTGCAACGGTTTCCGCGTGCGGAACCTTTGATGAGCTTGTACCTGACCAACTGCGGCTTGTTAATAACGGTGGCGAGGTTTTTCCGATGGCACAGTTTCTAAAGTGGAAAGCAGCCTTGCCAAATACGCTTTTCTCAAACACGTACGGTCCAACGGAAATAACAGGAACAGTATGCTATTTCATCGCTGACCGTGAGTTTTCTCCGGACGAGCTGCTGCCGATCGGACGCGCTTACAACAACTCGGAGGTTTTTCTTCTTGATGAAAATGACCGGCAGGTGACCGGACAGGAAACATTGGGTGAGATATGTGTTAAAGGCGCTTCCCTTGCACTGGGTTACTGGGGAGATTTTGAGAAATCAAGAAACACATTTGTGCAAAACCCGCTTAACACCGCGTACCCCGAGCTGATGTATCGGACAGGTGACTTTGGCAAGTATAATAAGTATGGTGAGCTTGTGTTTGTTTCACGAAAGGATAACCAGATCAAACACATGGGACACCGTATCGAACTGGGCGAAATCGATGCCGCAGTAAGCAAAGTCGATGGAGTCCGCAGCGTCTGCTGTGTCTTTATAAAAGCCTCCGACAGACTCGTTTTATACTATACAGGGGATGCGCAGTCTGACGATGTGATGGAATATATTGAGAAAAAGATGCCGCGCTATATGAAGCCGTATAATATAATATGTCTGGATGAGATGCCGTTAGGGAACAGCGGGAAAATAAACCGGAAGTTGCTGACGGAGAAGGCTGAGAGTGAGAGCGGGAAGCGGAAGAGGCGGAGGATATAGGCTTGGAGACGAGAGAGATTTTGCTTGATATATTAAGGGATTTGCATCCGAGGGTGGATTTTGAGAGTTCCGCTGCGCTTATTGATGACGGGGTGCTTGATTCGTTTGATATTGCAACTATTATTGCTGATGTCAGTGAGGAGTTTGATATAAGTATCACGGCAAATGAGATCATTCCCGAAAACTTCAACTCACTT
>Ga0123356_10005356_pt1 | contig 13082 bp, 11 predicted proteins | sample TergutEmb28metaG_2_FD_92546 | JGI IMG/M metagenome (GOLD analysis project Ga0123356, IMG submission 92546) | Embiratermes neotenicus P3 segment gut microbial communities from Petit-Saut dam, French Guiana - Emb289 P3 | ecosystem: Host-associated > Arthropoda: Insects > Digestive system > Gut ... | reverse complement strand
ATCTTTTATTAAACGGGCTTTATTGTTTTATATATTCGCGACATTAACAATCGTTTTTATATAGCACAATGGCAGTACGCTGCTCAATCGACAATGGATATATAATCCATCCATATTCCGCTTTTAATACCCTCCCTGAATCGTTTACCCTAGAGAGTTTTAAAACACAGGATGGAAAAGGTGCGGTGCGAGGAACTCTCAGGAGAGAAAGAATATGTTAAGCAAGAAGGGCGTTGACTTCGGGAAGATCCTCCGGCGCTACGATGTAGAGGCTGAGAACCAGAACACACCCGAGTCGATCGCGAAGAAGATGTTGCCTAAAGATGCTGTCTTCAAGGCTTGTGCAGAGGATGTCCTCTACATGAAGTTCAAAGACATCAACAAGACGGTGACCGAAGCGCTGAAGACCAAGAAGCCGCTGGACGTTATCAACCAGGGGCTTGTGGCCGGAATGGAGATCGTGAGTGCATTGTATGCACAGCACATATACTATCTCCCAGAGATCATGCTCGCGGCAAAGACCATGGAAATGGGTATAGCGGTGGCAGAGAAACAGATCCCCGGCGGAAGGAAGACGAAAGGAGTCGCCGTGATGCACGCTGCAGAGGGTGACCCGCACGACATAGGGAAGAACATCGCCGCAGTGATGATGAGATCCGCAGGCTACACGGTCGTGGACCTCGGAAGGGACGTCCCTGTGGATGTTGTGGTCGAGGCAGTCGTAAAAGAGAAGCCGATGCTTGTCACCGGGACCGCACTCATGACGACAACGATGAGCGCATTCCCCGCCATTGCAGGGAAGATGAAGGCAAAAGGCATCAACACCCCGTTCATGTCAGCCGGCGGCGCAGTGAACAGAGAATTCTCGGAAGGGTTCGATTTGGGAATATATTCCGAGAAGGCACCGCAGACCCCGCCAATAGCGGACAAGATCATCGCCGGTTACGACTGGAAGAAGGTCAGGGCCGAATGGGACAACATAGTGGGAGGTAACTGAGATGGCCATAACGAGATACACAAAGATGGCGTACGACAAAGCGGATGACATGGTGTTCGGTCATGCAAAGAGCCCCGTGTCATATGGTTTCGGGATAAAGGTTGGTGCGGGACGCGTCATACCTGAGCTGAACTATGCCCCAAGACCGGGAACGGAGAAGGACATAGCGAGAATAACAAAGGAGTACGTGGACTACATCACGCAGGATGCGGTCAACCGTGCGGTCACATTGGGATTCCCGGACCTCCAGCTGGAGACGGAATGGATATCCCAGATGGGTACCAACTCCAAGATGGCGGAGTCGATCGTATCCGGTCAGACCGCATTGCTGGAGAAGATGCACGACAAATACGGCATCAACCTCGCCATAAGGCACACCGTGCCCGACCAGAGAGAGGCAGACCAGGGCCTGAAGCACAAGATGGACAAGCGCCACCAGTACCCCGAGAGGCTCTTCATATCCGCCGAGATCGCTTGTGAGAACGGCGCACATGTGCTGTCATGCGAGACAATGGGCGGAAAGGAGTTGCTGGACTACGGTGTGACCACCGGGGACATAACGGCTTGTCTGTTCGGTATCGGTTACCTAGGTTCGCTGGATATGAGCTGGGTATGGCCGCAGTTCGTCGACATCTGCAAGAAGAACAAGGTCATCCCGGGAGGAGACACCAACTGTTCCGGTGCGAACACATCAATGTTCATGGCCGGCGGATATCTGGACAACGATGTTCAGAGGACGTTCTCCGCAGTCACAAGATGTTTCGCGGCAGCGAGGACACTGGTGGCATGGGAAGCAGGTGCAACTGGGCCAGACAAGGACTGCGGTTACGAGGGACCGATCTGCAAATCGATCGCCGGAAAACCGAACGCCCAGGAGGGTAAGAACTGTCAGTGCGCACACGCTGACCTTCAGGGTAACCTGATGGCACAGATCTGCGACGTATGGTCGAACGAATCCGTAGAGTACCACTCTGAATTCGGCGGCTCGTCAGTACAGTGCTGGCTCGGATCACTCGGATACGAGGTATCGCTGATGAACACTGCCATACAGTTCGGAAAGCAGAAGACGCTCAGGGACCTGTATATGTTCTCCGACCGCTCAAGAGGACCGGAAGGATATGTGCTTGCCTATGACAACGCATACAAGATCGGACAGGCGATCGTCGCGGAAGGAAAGGACCTTTACCGCAGGGCGAGGGCGGCCGGTCTCACGGGTGCGAAGATCATCAGGGACGGGCACAAGAAGAAAGAGATCATGCTCACCACGAAGCAGAAGGACGTTCTCGACAGCATCATAAAGACGCTGGAGAAACTGCCGGACGAGGAGAGCAAGTTCGTCGAACAGTGCCTGAAGCAGTACAAGGATGTTCCTGCGTTCAACCCGAAGAACTACGACCTCTGAGGTTAAGAACAAACCTTTTACCTTTTTTTTGTTTTTAAAACGCAGAAATGGATGAAGAAGATGTTTTGCCGATGACCTGGGGCCATCGTTATTTGCGCATCTCGTCGTAACCGAGTTCAAACGCTTTTGCGTTAAGGTCCTTGAACTTTTCCGGAACGAGGCTAAGAAGCGCATCCTTCACCGCATCCTTCGGCAGCGGGAATCCCTTCACGGCCGCTGCCGCCCCGATCATGACGGCATTCGCCGCAACGGCCTTGCCCGCCTTCTCGGCGATGGATGTGGCCCCGATAGGCACAACGTTACCGGTCACCGTTCTGATCGATGAAAGGATATCATCCAGCTCGGGATACGAGTCCATGCCGGCGGTCACCGTGGACGGATATATCGGATCCATGTTCATCACTATCAGCGTTGACTTATTCCCCAAGGCGATGTTCCTGCATGTCTCCACGGGTTCGAACCCTAATATCATATCCGCTTCGCCTTTCGATGCCAACGGGCTTATGACGTCGTCGCCCATGCGCAGGGTCGATATCACACTTCCTCCCCTCTGCGCCATACCGTGCACTTCGCTCATCGCCGCGTTGTGGCCTGAGTTCATGGCTGCGGTGCCCAGCACCATTGACGCCAGAAGAACGCCCTGGCCGCCGACGCCGACTATCTGGATGGTGTATCTCATCGTATCACCCCGATCGCGTCGCGAGGGCAGACACGACCGCACATCATACACCCTATGCATTGCGTCTTGTCTATCACGATGTTCCCGTCCTTCTTCATGAGTGCCGGGCAAGCGATCGACGTTACGCAGGCGGAACACTTTATGCACCTCGTCTGATCAACGTCGCACACCTTCGGTTCCAGCATCTTCTTTTTCTTGAGCTCCAGAGGGCAGGCGCACTTCGTTATGACAACGGAAAGCCCGTCATATTCGACCGCACGCGTCATAACATCCACCGTTGCTTTGATGTCATACGGGTCAACGGATTCAACGAATTTCACTCCTATTCCCTTTATCAGCGATTCTATGTCCATCGGTTCCGTGCTGCGGCCGCCGTACTTCCTTCCGGTGCCCGGATGCGGCTGGTGGCCGGTCATCGCCGTGGCGCGGTTATCCATTATGACCGTTGTGAATTTATGATCGTTGAACAGCGCCGATATCAGCGGGGTTATGCCGCTGTGGAAGAACGTCGAGTCGCCGGAGAACGCTATCACCTTCTGATCGGTCGCTTCGGAGAAGCCGCATGCTCCGCCTATCCCTCCGCCCATGCACAATATCATGTCGGCCATCATGAACGGCGGCTGCGCCCCCAATGAATAACAGCCGATGTCGGAACTGTATATCACATCCTTCCTGCCTACCGCTTTCCTGACGGCGTGGAACGTACCCCGGTGAGGGCATCCGGCGCATAGGGTCGGCGGACGGGCCGGAAGTTTAATATCCGGTCTATCAAGAGGCTGTTTGCCGCTTACGACATCAACCATGTCTTTCAGCGACGCTATGACGTCGGGATCGTACTCGAACGCCATCGGGAGGTGACCCGTCCTCTTACCGTATATCGGAACGCTTATGTCGTTCTCCTTAGCGATACGCAGGACCTGGTCCTCAAGGAATGGGTCCAGCTCCTCTACGACTATCACCTTCTCCTTACCTTTCATGAACTCTGCGATCTTCTTCTCGGGAAGAGGGTTGGTGAATCCCAATTTCAATATCGAAACATCCTTCAATCCCTCTTTCACGTAAGTGTATGAAACGCCTGAGGTTATCACTCCGATCTTCCCCTTACCTTCCGTGAAATTGAATTCCGACGCCTCGGAAAGCTCGGCCGCTTTCCTGTTCAATTCCAGCAATCTTATCTTATTCGTCCTTGCATTCGAGGGGATGTTGACGAATCTTTTTATGTCCCTCTTGAAATGGTTCTTCTTCGGGATATCGATGATATCTCCGATCGGGACTATCCCTCTTGCGTGGTTCACTCTCGTGGTCGTCCTGAACATAACGGGAAGCGTTAGTTTCTCGGATACGTCGAACGCCGCTTTGATCATCTCCTTCGCCTCGGCGGGCGTGGACGGTTCCATAAGCGGCAGGAATGCCAATTTCGCATAGGTCCTGTTGTCCTGTTCGTTCTGCGAGCTGTGCGCGGAAGGATCGTCCGCTGTCAGTATCACCATTCCTGCGGTGACGCCGCCGTAAGCAAGCGTGAGCATGGGATCGGCGGCAACGTTCACGCCGACGTGCTTCATGAACACGAATGTCCTGACGCCCGACATGGCCGCGGCGGACGCGGATTCCATGGCCGTTTTCTCATTCGTGGAGAATTCAAAGAACATGCCGTATTTATCGCCGATCTTCTCGAGATTGTTACCGATCTCGGATGACGGCGTACCCGGATATGTTGATGCAAAACCAACGCCAGCTTCTATCACACCGCGAGTTATCGCATCGTTGCCCAGAAGCAATTCCTTTTTTCCGTTACCTGTTACTGACATGTCCTACCCTCTTTGAATTGCTCATACAATCCATGACTGGATTTAATGATTGTTGCGCTACTTAACCGCAAAGATATTAATGAGATACAGATTGAACCGATTGTGCGGGGGTAGTCAAGCCTGGCCAACGGCGCAGGACTTAGGATCCTGTCCTTAGTGGTTCGAGGGTTCAAATCCCTTCTCCCGCACCTGCGCATCTTACCGGGATACCAGAGCCAAAAGACCGCCTTCTTACCCGGCGGGAGGGTATTTTTTGCACTCCGATTCGGTTCGCGGCTCTACTCTCAAAGCTATTTTTTCGAGCATACACCGGTATTTGCAGTGGATATAATTCTCAGAAATATTTATATCATATTGGTTTCAAGGACCAATAAGCAGGGTATTAAATAAGTAAATTCCGTATGGTTTTTTATCCTACGAACGCATACCACCGCTCGTAGTTGTTAATTCTACAATAAGGAAGCCGGAGGGCTACGTTTGAGTAATGGAAAGAGAATGAAATGGAAAGGAGGGCTCGTTGCAGTGATGACCGCAGCACTGATGTTGTGCGCGGTCGTGTTACCTGCGACGAATGTATCCGCCGCGACGAATCTGACGCCGGGCGGATTAGTGGACCTTGACAAAGAAGATGCAGATAACGGCATACACAACAGCTATGCGTGGTGTGGTGCCGTCTTTACACAGGATGACGGGAATGACTATCTGTGGGTAGGCACCAACCGTGACCTGGGCGGGACGGTAATATCGGCCGCAGTGGGCGCGATGGGACTGCCGGCACACTTGGTGAGCTCCTACATCGCCATGATCTGCGATGCTACGGATATACCCGTACCCAGCGACGACAAGGCAGGAAAGATATACAGACTCGCCCTGGACGACATGGGAGAAGAGATCTGGGAGCTCATGTGGGAAGATGACGCGATCAACGGATACAGGAAGATGATGATATTCAACGATGACCTGTATGTGTTCGCAGGACTCACCAACCCCGGCTATGACTATTCACTGGTCTACCGTTTCAGCCCCGACTTTGCGTACGGCGACACACCCGATATAGTGCTTTGGGACATATCGATACCGGCTTCACTGCCCGGAGGCGCGAGCGAGCTTTTCCGCTCTTCCGCAATCCTTGACGATATACTGTATGTAGGAACATTCGACGGAAAGATCTACAGCACGGACGGCTCGGGACTGCAGTCCCTCACGCCGAACGACGGCGACGGCACCGTCGGCTGGGAACTCTTTATCGATCTGTTCGACACTGACGATATCACACCCGGAGGCATCTGGGATCTTCTGAGCTTCAACGGCTATCTGTACGCATTTGTCGGTACAGGCGCGGACGGTTTCAGAGTATACAAATTTGACAACGGGGACTTAGTGCAGATAGTCGGCGACGGCGATGCACCGTACAGCCCCGGAATGGGAATCGACAAGCATGTAGCGGCTTCGCCCTTCGTCCTTACGGTCGACGGTCAGGAATACGTCTACGTGACCACATTCGCGAACGGTCCGGCATTCCTCGCGTTCCTTGTAGGGGATGTCATGAAACTGCTGAACGGAACATTCGACGGATGGTCCGTCTTCGAGAACTACTGGGCCCCGGCGGTCATGTACCGCTTCGATGCTGATGACACATGGGAGACCATCGTCGGCGACAACGGTCCGTTAGGCAACCAGCGTGCCGGTTTCTATCAGGGCATGAACCCGATAAACCCGTCGTCCAACCAGTACATATGGTGGATGGCAGAACAGGACGGTAAGATATACGCCAGCACATGGGACACGGGAGTCTTCCGCGAGCCGCTCAGGTTCGTGTTGAACGAGGTCTTCACCGGAGTTTACGGTGCGGCGGAGAGAGCTGCTCTGGACGCTGCCATCCTCGAGTTCCAACTGAGCTTCATGAAGGTCACGGAGAACATGACCGAGAGGGAGTATATGGACCTCCTGCCCAACATAATGGGCCATTTGGAAAATGCCATGGCAGAATACCAAGACAGAGGGAGCGCATTTGCAGCATTTATCCTCCAGGATCTCGCTGACAACATCATTGCAGAGATAGAAGCGGCCGTAGGATCCGTCGTCATGTCGGTATCGGACGCTCTGCGTCTCTCGGCCGCGCTGGCTAATCTGTTCATACTCGTCAACGGAACATCCAGCGAACTGATGTCCGCAACGGTGGCTGTAGTGGGAGTCATGTTCATGACGCCCATCTTCGGGTTCTTCATGTTGGACTCGAGCAACCCCGCAGGCTTTGACCTGTACGTTTCGGATGACGGCGTGAACTTCAGCCCCGTGACCCTGGATGGTTTCGGTGACCCGTACAACTACGGCGGACGTGTGCTGATACCGAGCGAATACGGGCTCTTTGTCTTCACGGCGAACCCGTTCACCGGTACGCAGGTCTGGCTGCTTGAGAAATGGAACCCCGCCGTCACAATGGCATCCAATGTATGGATCAAAGGGTCGGAGGACCATTTCGTATTCTCCGTGGCACATGACGCAGGCGACTTCCTGCGCCTGCACTTCAACGGTGAAGAGCTGGAGTTGGGAGTACACTACAGTGTGGAACCCGGAAGCACGGTAATCACGATATTCACCGATCATCTGGAATCCCTGGATGCCGGAGACCATGACATCGATATCGTGTACGGGAGCGGCACTGTATCCACCAAGATGACCGTATCGCTCGGCGATACGGCGGGCGGCGACGGCGGATTGGACACCAACACGGCGGCAGCGGTCATCTTAGCGGTGATGATAGGCTTCGGAGTGGTGTACTTATTGTTCATAAGGAAGCCGTGAACCAGATAAACACTAAAAGGAGGGGGCAGCCATGCTCCCTCCGATACATTTTCTTAACACAATTACGATAAGATCGAAGCAGCAGCGGATCGCGGTACCGTCAGTTTAAGACGATCATCAGAACGATCACTGCTCCGATTATAAGAACAGCGGCCGCAGCCGCGAATAACGCAATCTTATTCTGCACTTTCGCATAACTGTCATAATTATCCTGCCGCAGTTCTCTCTTCACATATTCCTTGTTGATCGTGCCGAACTGTATGCTCATCTTTCCTTTTTTGACAAGCATCTCGCATTTGTTCGCGAGGTCCTCGCCCAGCAGACCTCCTCGCGTCAGAGATTCATACTGCTTGACGAACCAGTTCAGATTCTTCCTGAGCTTCTTCACCGACCCTGGGTCATCGGTCGACCCCCATTTCGAAAGCACCAGCTCCGCGCGTTCTTTTACGAATACGATATCATGCACCTTCGAAGGATCTATCTGCAGGTATTCGCACGCTACCATGTATTTCCTGAAATTCTCCTCAATGACGGCGATCACGGCAGTTGACATATTTGACCTCAGTACAACATGGCCAACCGTTAAGCGGATTTAAACTTTTGATCAGATGCCGGAGAGGGTCAATTTGGCCATTTCACCTTTTTTCCGGCGTAATTGTCGTAGTTGTCTTGCCGCAGTTCTTTTTTCTCATATGTTTCATTCACAGTGCCCGGCTGCAGCGTCATCTTGCCTTGTTTGATATACAGGGCGCACTTCATTGCCAATCCTTCGTGCATAGGCATCATCGGCAACACTGGTCTGGGTTTGAAATTTCCGTATAACCCGTCCATTCTGAAGACATGACCCTTGTCGCGTTCTTTATTATTCTCAATATTACGCCGGAGCCTCAATTCCAGATTCGCATTCGGATGTTCCGGATCTACGTTTCTCATCAGCGTATCGAACGTTGCTTCCAACGTTTCCAATGTTTCTCGGCAGTCCGTCCATTGGGAGATCACATATTCAGTACGCTGACGTATCGATTCAAGATCGTGCACTTTCGACGGGTCGATCTGCATATACTCGCAGGAGATAAGATAATTCCTGAACCAGTCCTCTGTCATTTTTACTATGATCGGTAACGCGAGCCACATATGCACCGGTATCCTGACATTATATCGTTGTTATTAACAATTCCTGCAATTCCGTATACGATAGATCATTGCGTCTCAGATCGACCGTTCAGAAAATGTAAACAGGAAAAAGTTTCCGGGAACGCTCAGTTCCTGAACGCTATCGCATATTCCACGGTCTTTCCGCCGAAGTATTCCTTGCAGAAATCTGCGGTCTTCTTCGGAGGGAACTCGCGGCATGAGAACACATCGATGAACGCTCTGTTCGTGCTGTCCGCGAAATGACCGGATATCAATGACGTTTCGATCAGCTGAACGAGTGAATAACCGGCAACCTTCTCATTCTCGCCGAACTTCACAACCACTGGATCGCCGAATCTCTTCATATTTATGTACTCAGCAAGATCGATAGCGAACTGTGTGATTACTTCTTTACTTGTCAGTTTTTTCGGATCGCATCCGCCGATATCCACAGATACCATAAGACCCCATTCCCCATCGTTCCTGTAGCGAGCCATGATCTCCTCATCGCTCAACAGTTTTCCTGACTTAGGACTCATACTGTACACTTTAACATCACCATTGTCAAGAACGGTTATCCGCCTTTGAAACTATATTTGAAACGTAGTATTTGAAACAATACCTCATACATACGCGTATGTACATCCAGATGTCCCGTTCTATGTGATGGCAAGGCGCTCATTTGCCGATTATCCGAGGGTTTTTTTCGGTTTTGTGATCAGCTCTCTATGCCCTTTCTGGGTCCGACGCCCCTGTCGTACGGGTGCTTTATCATCCTCATCTCCGTTACAAGGTCGGCGATAGCGATTATCTCGTCCGGAACGTAGCGGCCGGTGAGCACGACCTCGGTGTTCTTCGGACGGTGTTCCAGCATCTCGATCACCTCTTTCACGTCGATCAGTTTCCAACCCATGGCCACGTTGATCTCATCCATTATGAACAGATCATACTTTCCGGAATACAGCATCTCCTTTGCTGTTTCAAGAGCCTCGCGCGCCGCCTTTATTTCGGAATCGGTCGGATTCTTCGGGTCGACAAGCGGAGGAAGTCCGCACGGCATCAGAACGAAGTTCTTCAATTCCTTCGACATCCTGTATTCGCCCGTCTCCTGATCGGACTTCATGAACTGCACCACGGCAACAGCAAGCCCGTTGCCCAACGCCCTTAACGAAAGGCCCAACGCTGCGGTGGTCTTCCCTTTGCCGTTGCCTGTGTACACCTGTAAAAGACCCAGTTCCTTCTTTACGTTACTGTCGGCGGTCATGATTCCGTTATGTGCATACTGGTTAATTAACCATTCCAAGGGATTATAACATTGTTTGCTGTTATGAAGGCTGATAGCATGGCCGGCAGATCCGACGTATATTTCACAGACATGAGGACCAGATCGAACGGAGGACTTCTCGATAAGATGAAAAGACTCGTTCATGCCGCAGGCATGGACAATATTGACATGAAAAAGAAGTTCGTGGCCGTGAAGATACATTTCGGGGAACCGGGCAACATGTCTTACCTGCGGCCAAATTACGCAAAGGCGATCACAGACATAATAAGGAAGAAAGGAGGAATGCCATTCCTTACAGACTGCAACACCCTGTATGTCGGAAGAAGGAAGGATGCGGTCGAACATCTGGATGCCGCGTATGAGAACGGATTCAATCCGTTCGCCACCGGATGCCACGTCATCATCGGCGACGGACTGAAAGGTGACGATGACGCCGATGTTCCGATCGACGGCATATGTCTTAAGAGTGCGAAGATAGGCCGTGCGATATGTGACGCCGACATCATAATATCAATGACGCATTTCAAAGGCCATGAGCTGACCGGGTTCGGAGGAACGATCAAGAACCTCGGTATGGGATGCGCGTCCCGCAGAGGGAAGATGGAGCTGCACAGCGCCAATAAACCGTCGGTGAACGAGAAGAGGTGCACCGGATGCGGATACTGCGTCGACAAGTGCGCACAGTTCGCAATATCCGTGAACGGAAAGAAGGCAAACATCAACGAAAAGATGTGTGTCGGATGCGGACGGTGCATATCCATGTGCAGATACGACGCCATAAACGTCAATATGGACCAGCCTAACGACATATTATGCAAAAGGACCGCGGAGTACGCATTCGCATCCGTCGCCGGAAAACCGAATTTTCACATATCATTGGTGATCGATGTTTCGCCGAAATGCGATTGCTACGGCCATAACGATATCCCCGTGGTCCCGGATGTCGGGATGTTCGCATCGTTCGATCCCGTTGCGCTGGACGTTGCATGCGCGGATGCCGTGAATGCGCAGCCTGTTGTCAACGAGAGCGTTCTGCAAAGAAGGATGAAGGAAGGGAAGGACAAATTCACATGCGTTCATCCTGCGACCGATTGGAAGGTCATGACGGGACACGCGGAAAGTATCGGCATGGGGCGCACAGCCTATTCCCTGAAGAACATAGACCTGTGATCTCCGCGCCGTGTCCGTTCGTGTTAAAAGGCAGCACGAATGCCTGTGTGTACAAATGTGATACCAACAGCATAAATAGAATCACGCAGGTCATGTCATGCTGACCGGGTGCTTTGATGAAAGGTGAGAGGACGCTGAAGTACAGATGGATAATATTCATAATACTGTTGGCCGCTTACTTTTTGGTATATTATCAAAGGAACCTGCCGGCAACGCTGGATACAATAATCGTGGATGATCTCGGTCAAGGCATCGCGACATTATGGGCGGCCGTTTATTTCTATGTGTATGCGGCATTCCAATTGCCTGTCGGCCTTATGACCGATAAGATAGGTCCCAAGAAGATACTGTCCGCCGCTCTCGTTGTGATAACCGTCGGAACGCTCACGATATCGCTTGCCGATACCTTCCTCGTTCTGATGATCGGGAAGATCATAATGTCGTGCGGCATGGCCTGCATATACGTTCCGCTGACGAAGATAATCGTCGTCTGGTTCATGAAGAAGGATTTCGCCCTGCTTAACGGAATAGTGATCGCAACCGGAAATTTCGCAGGCATAATGGCAGCGGAGCCTACACGCATAATACTGGAGATGATAGGATGGAGGAGCGTGTTCATCACAATAGGCATGATCACGATGATACTTGCCGTTCTATGCATCATATTCGTACGCAACCGCCCGAGAGACATCGGGGCGCGTGAGATACCGGAGATATATCCGGGAGAGATACAAACGAACGAGACGTACGAGAAAGTACCGCTCAAAAGCGGGATCCGGACCGTTGTGGGCGGCGGACGCGCATTCTGGATGCCCGCCGGAATGTATTTCCTGGTGTTCGGAACGATGATGCTTTTCCAGGGGCGCTGGATAGTCACATACTTCAACAACATTTACGAATTCGCGGTCGCAGGCACCGTCATGCTGACCTTGCTGGCCGTAGGGAAGATGATAAGCACGGCGCTGGCCAGCACAGTGGCCAAGAAGTTAGGATCGAAGCGGAAGACGGTACTTTCCGCCTGCATAGGATATCTCACAGTTTGGGGCATCATATGGTTATTCGCCGGCGAGATAAACGTACTCTTGTTCTGGGCAGGCGTAAGCTTCATGTTCGGGTTCCTGAGCGGGTTCGCGTCGCTGGGTTTCGCACAGGCGAAGGAATGGTTCTCCGTAGCCATATCGGGAACGGTCATCGCGCTTTTCAACACAATGGTGTTCCTGGGCGGAGGCATACTGCAGACGATATCGATATGGGTGATCAACGAACACACCAAGACACTCGGAGAGTTCACCAACATGTGGGCGATAGCGTTCTTCTGTGTGGCCATAGCATGCGTCTTCGCATATCTTTCGGTTGATAACAAGAAGGGCAGTCTGAAGGAGATAATACCGTACACTTCCAGAAGAGAGAGACATGAAGATGATATCCATAAGATGGAATGGCCCGGATCATACCGGTTCAAGAAGGTTCAGATCAGAGAACACTCGAGACAAAAGCACATCAGGATCGCGAGGAAGATGATCGAACGCGGTCGTTGATCACAAAACAGGCCTGTGACATAAGACCCGATAAAGGCAATCCTTTTTTGTGAAAGTCGTTGTAACGTGACCTTGCGGTCACGGAACGAGTTTGTGATATGCGTAAGCTTCTTCGCCGGCGTTGAAGCACCATTGGATCTTCGTGAATCCTTTTTTCAATGCTTTGACGTCCTCTTTCACTTTCTTCGGATCCTCTTTGTTCGCGACGCGGTATACCAGCGAAGCGATCTCCTTCATCTCGCTTTCCTTCATACCGACGCGCGT
>Ga0123356_10005355_pt1 | contig 13083 bp, 13 predicted proteins | sample TergutEmb28metaG_2_FD_92546 | JGI IMG/M metagenome (GOLD analysis project Ga0123356, IMG submission 92546) | Embiratermes neotenicus P3 segment gut microbial communities from Petit-Saut dam, French Guiana - Emb289 P3 | ecosystem: Host-associated > Arthropoda: Insects > Digestive system > Gut ... | reverse complement strand
GAGGCGGCTTTTTCATGGCCGATGACTGCCACGGATCGGAGGAACAAGCCTATTTCGAAAAGACCATGAAGATGGTTTTTCCGGACCGAGTGTTGGTGGACATTCCGAACAACGATCCGATTTTTCACACGTTCTTCGACCTGGACGAGCGCTACCAGATTCCTGGAGCAGCGCACCTTGCCACCGGCCACAAGAACGACGGCTACGTCGCCCACTGGAAAGGGATTTATGACGACAAGGGTCGGATCATGGTCGCATTCTCGTTGAACTCCGACATCGGCGACTCATGGGAATTTCTCGATGATCCGCGCTACCCTGCCAGATTCTCTGCGCTCGGCATGAAGATCGGGGTGAACTACGTGCTCTATGCGATGACACATTAAGATAAGGAGCCCGGCCGCGAGAGGCTGCCGAATTGCCGGCCCACGTGGTCATCGAGTGCCACGGCGGGAACCCTCGTCGAGGTTGAAAGGATCGAGATGTTTTTGGCCAGAGTGCGCGCGGGGCGGAAAGTCCCGATGCGAGCGCTAGGTATTCAGCAACCCATTCGAGCCAACGGGGCTAACTCAAATGGGGTTTTCATATTGCGCTGTCGGGGGATGTTGCCTATCCTGGTTATGGTCTCTCGGAAGGCCGCCAGTCCGCGCAAAGGGCACAGCCCATCCACTTCTAGTTCCAGCGAAACCTAACTTCCAGCCCGAAATCGCGGACAACGGGTGATTTAGGAAGGAAGGTTTATGACTCATACACGGGATCGCTTCCTCTCTGGCTACAGACTACCTGCGCGAGCCAATCTTGAGCACCTGAAAAACGAAGCCAAGCAACGCCTCAAGACGATGCGTTCTCATGATTCTGCGGCTCGGCTATCCCAAGCGCAACTGCTGGTCGCGCGAGACTACGGTTTTCCGAGTTGGCGCAAGATGAAGTCGCATGTCAATGCGCTGAACAATGTCGGTGAGCGGCTCATCAACGCCGTACGCGACAGCGATTTGAAAACAATACGGGAAGTGCTAGATCGGTACCCGGAACTCGTGAACACGAATACGGAAATCGATCAGCGTGCACTGATACCGGTGGACTACACGGGAGCGCTGGCGAAGGCCCGCGAGATGCTCACACTGCAGCTGCTCCATTCGGCCATTGTCCAAGGAAACATCGAGGTGTTTCGCTTGCTGATCGAGCGCGGCGCGGATGTGAATGCCCGCAATGCGGATGGAAGATTGCCATTACACGACTGCTTCGAACTGAATCACGACGATTTCACAAAGATTCTGCTCGAGGCCGGGGCGGAAGTCGATGTTTGCGCAGCAGCGGCATATGGGATGAATGACAGGTTGCGGGAAATTCTTAAAAGTGATCCCGAAAATGCGAATGATTTGCGAACGGGAAATTCTCCGCTGGGGTGGGCCGCATACGGGCATCAACCGGAGTCGGCAAGAATCCTGTTGCAGCACGGCGCCGTGGTAAATCGCGCGCCATACGATCGAAAAGCATGGCAGCCCACGGCGATGGTTGCCTCGAAAATGTTGGCACGAATATTACTCGAACATGGCGCTGATCCCAATTGGCTGGATGAAGCAGGGAATACGCCGATTCATTGCGCGATTCGGAGCCGGATCGTGCTGGATCCAGCCGAGTTTGTGAGGGTTCTGATTGAGTTTGGTGCAGACTTGCGCTTGCGGAATTCTGCGGGGCGGACCGCACTGGACGAAGCCTTGATGCAGGCCGGAAAGAATACCGAGACGTATATTCCAATTCGTCCAATTGCGCCCAAGAGGCTGGAGAGAACCATAGAGATACTTCGTTGAACCGACCCCTTCTCAATCCGAACATGACGAAACGGTGATTATTTGGGAATTGGGAATTTCGCGGCAATCCAGTTCGGCGGGAATTTCGTACCTAAGCCAGTATCAACCAATTTAACTCCGGAAGGACACGCCACCATGAAGCAAAAGACCGCGGGAATTGCGGTAACCGGGGCCCTGGTAGCCCATCGCCGCGCTGGCTGGAATAAGCAAAACACTTTCGAGACTGATTCTTTGAGTCTGACCTCGTTTCGCCAAAGGAGCAAGCCATGATTTGCCTAGGACAGCCGCAGTTGTCGCCGGATCAAACGATGGCACTGGCCGCGCAGCTCTATGCCTACACCGGTTTTCGTGACTTCTTTGTGAAATACCACCCGGGCGGAATCGTAATTTCTGAGCTCGAATATCTCGGCAAGAGCAGGGTGCCATTTGGTCCAACCCGAGGCTTGAGTATCCCGAGCAATCCGGCACAGGACAAGATGATGAAGGCTTTCCAGCAGGATTTCAGAAATTGGGTGAAACCCTTTGACTATCGCAAGTGCGATGCAATGGGTCTATCGGCCGACGGTATCCAAGCGGAATTGTTGGAAGTGACCACGGGCGATAACAAACCCGCGGCGGAGCAACAACTCATAGACAAGCTCAATATCCTCAACAACTCCGTGGCCAAGATTCACAATTCACAATTTCGGGCTTATGCCTCGAGTTGGAAGCCGCGCAGTCTCCAGAAGTTTCGTGAATATAAGCAAGATGAAAACGAGATCACCTACATTTGCTTCCAGCCGACATACCGGCTGAAGGCCCCGCCGGGCGTAGTCCTCTACGAAATGCACCGCGTTCAACTGAAGAACGTTACCGTTCCCGTGCCTGCTCCGGCTGGAGCGGCGAAGCGGTTGCAACAGGTGGTCCCGGCCGGCTCCGGCTCGCAAGATCCCGCAGCCCCTGCCAAGCAGTTGCTCGGGGCCAATCCCGATATTCGCCAATGGATTCTCACCTTGCTGGGGGTGTGCGCGCTTGCAGTGGTTATCGCGGCGATTATTATTCTGCTCGCCCCGGCGGCAGCCGCTTTGCTCGCGGCTTTCGCTTTTGCGGCAGCGCTCGTCGAAGCTGTTGCCGCTTAACCGTGCATGTTCCTCCGCGATCTATCCGACAGAGAAAAACTGGCCCCGCGACCGCGAGGCAGTCACATGAAAATCACGCACTGGTCACACTAGGCCATTGAGGCTGACCTGGTTTTGCTATAAAGTCGGCTCGATTCGGGGATTCGGGCCAGATGCGAAAGCGCCAGTACCGAAGGTTCCTGAAAGAGGGCCGTTTCCCCCCGAAGGGGAAGTAGGTCGGCTAGGTTACGAATGAAAAACGTCGGTGTGACGATCCTCAGTCTCAGTCGTTTGGCCGCTTCTCTGGCAGCGCAAACGGACGAACAGGAATCAATATCATGGACTGCTTTCCGAAGGTGGCAATGGTTTTGATCTCCTCAAGGAGGGTTTGCATGAAGACCCTGGAACGCATGGGGAACAGACCTTGTGTCGGGCTTCTCGCTGCAGTGGCACTATTGTCCGCTCTCAGCGTCATTTTCTCGAAGGCGGCATCCGGTCAAGGGCCGACCTCATCGGGCTCGGCGATTGCCCCTTCCCAAAAGCAGCGGGTCGAGCAGCTTTATGCCGAGGATACAAACGCCTGGTCCCGTCACGATATAGCAAAAATTCTTTCATTGATCGATCCGGCCTGCGTCTTCGTTGGTCCGGGCGGAATACGTACCTCGTATGCGGAGTGGCGCAAGAACCTGCCGGCAGCCTTGGCGCAAAAGCGACATGAGCAGGTCAAGCCCACGCTCAAGGCTGTGCAAGACGTTGAAAACGGCTTCGTTGCTTCGATTGAATGGCAAGATAGCTACGAAAGTTACGACACAAAACGGTCCGCCTGGATACCAATGCTTTTGTCTGCCCCCCAGGAGGACACGTGGAGGTCTGATGGTCGCGGGAACTTTAGGATGGTTCTTGTGAAGTTCTTGCGCGTGGAGACGTCGCCGGTGATCACACAGTCCAGCGGCTATCAACTGACGGAGGAGATGATGCAACGGGCGCTTCAACTTGCGCAAATTGAAGCCGGCGCTGACTTCTCTCCGTCGGATGCTGCCTCACTCAGAGCTGACCTGATTGCCTTGTTTCAAAAAGAACCCTCCAAACAGATCGAGGACCACAGGAATATTGAGCAATGGCTGCAGCAGGCGCCCCTGCTCGCGGACGGCAAGCGCACATGGCTGTCAATGGGCTTGCTTCGCGACAATTTTTGGCAGAGGCTCGGCCAAGACCAGCAGGCTTTTCGCGAGTTCCAGAGTTACCCTCTGGGCAAGATGGTTCTCAAGTATAACCCGGTAGTGGTCAACTCGGGTGGAACACTCATCACCAAAGCGCATATCGACAGCCTGTTTTTTTCCAACGCTCTGGTTGCGGACGCCGCTGGACTCCCGCCGCCTGCGCGGGCAGAGAAAGATCAGTTGATACGAACTCTTCCGTCGCAGTTTGGCTCCATGCCGAAATGGCAGCAGGCGTTTTTTAGGCGGGCGGACGAGCGTATGACTATGTTCGCCACGATTTACAGCCAAACCCGCTCGACGCGCGCCAACATGATTAGAGATATCAGGAGCAATGTTCACTCTTCTCAAGACGTCCCGAACGAAGCCCGGCGGGTAGAGAACGAAAGCATCAACGGCTCTTATTGGCGGACGTACCTAATCGAAGGTAGGGCGAACATCACGTCGATGGCAATAGGGATCGACGGCATGCTAAGGAATATGCGCAATATGGGCAAACTGCCTAACGGTCTGCATTGATGCAAGCGCAGTGAAACGTCGTCCGCGTTTCGGATCTCTCACGGCAATTTGTGCGTGGAGTCGAGGCCTGCAACCTTACCCAAATGAGAAGCTTTCACTTGGCGTTGCCTGAAGGCAAGATTTTGCAGACAGCGCCTGTAAAATCTCTCAAACCCCTGGCAATCAACGAGGGTGGTGATACGTCCGCGACGGTGCCACTCACGACAATTGTGCCCAGGGACGCCCCCGGGTTTTAAGATTGGCCTTAGTACTTCACATATTCTGAAGTACCATTAGAGCAGTGCACATCGACGCGGCGTTGCACGCGGTGTTTTGATCCCAGTCGGGACAGCCTCATACAGTTGGAGAACTGCGATAGGGCAGGAATCGAAGGAGATGTAGGAACAGCTATTGCCGCGAGCGCTGTTTCGTGTCGTGTTCAGGTGTCCCAACAGGACAGGAATCCCGTTGATCGAGGGGCGATATTTTACCGAGAACGATAACGCGAATGCCCCCTTAGTAATCATTGTCAATCAATCAATGGCCAAGCATTGCTGGCCTGGCCAGCAGGCCATCGGCAAGCGCATGCATGCCGGGAGTCCCCGAAAGGGACTGCCGTGGCTGACGGTCGTCGGGATAGTCGGTGATACTAAGCTTGGACCTCGCGATGAGCCGACTGCGGATCAGTGGTATATGCCCGAGCAACAGCCCGCCAGCCTCGGTACCTCCGATCCTCCCAGAAGGCTCTCCTCGCCCGCGGGCGGATACGTTACTGTTCGCTCCGCCTTGCCTCCCGAGAAGGTGGTTCAAACACTGCGCTCAAGTATTTCTGAAGTCGATCCCTTGCTTGGCTTACACGAAGTTCGGCCGATGACGAAAGCCATCACAAACATCGAAGCTCCGCGCCGTTTCAATACGGACCTTATCAGCATGTTTGCCTTCGTCGCGCTTCTGCTTGCAATGGGCGGTATCTACGTGGTCGTAGCTTTTTCGGTTTCGTTGCGGAAACAAGAAATCGCTATCCGAATGGCGCTCGGTTCGCAGCGCAGCGGCATCGTTCAGTTGGTGCTCACTTCGGCCGCAAAATTGGTTCTCGTTGGGTGCGCGCTGGGCGCCCTCGGCGCGTTAGCTGCGTCGCACTTCATCCGTTCATTTCTCTTCGAGGTCAGCCCGACCGATCCGCTGATCTACGCATCCTCGGCCCTGATTCATGCTTCTGACGTCACTACTCGCATGCATGCTGCCCGCGGCCCGTGCTGCATCCGCAGGTCCGATTGAGGCTCTCCGAGCGAGTTAAGTTAGGTAAGCCTTTCTCTCTCAGCAGGAGCGTGCCGAAGAGAAACACATTTGACAGTGCGCTCGATCCAACAAGGATGACGATTTCCCCACGTCTTCTCTTTGGGGGTTGTACCGCCATCGATCCAGAACAGCCACCTGCAGTCGTGATGTTGAGCCTTCGCCAGAATGGCGCTCGTGCGGAGCGAACTGGTCACCGAGGACAGCATGCTTAAAACCACAACAACAACGACGACGCAAACCATCGAACAAAAACTCTCCCGTGCCCGCGTTCTGCTCCTGTTGAGTCAGCCTTTCTTCGGAACCCTGTGCCTCCGTTTGAAACTCGTCTGCATGCCGAGTTTCCCGACGATGGCGCCGGCCGGACAGCGGTTGGTCTCGGCGAGGGAGGTTGCGGCGAAGAAGAAGGGGAGGGCGGCGGGGAAGGCCAGGACGAAAGAGGCTGCGGACGGGTAGCCGCCGGACCGTCTAACGCGGCCCTTCCGCAATTTTGAGAGAAAGCGATGGCGAAGGAACGACGCAACTGCTAAACTTCCGGACACTGACCAGAGGGACCGGATTGGCAGATTATGGCGATTTCGAGCGTCGGTGCTCAATCAATGGCTTGAAGGGAGCACAAGCTGATCGAAACCGCCTTTCGCCTCTGAGTTCCGCCTTGGCAGCCGATGCGTGCCAAGTCTCTTTTCCGACCTACCAGTAGAACTTCAGCGCGAACTGGATGTTACGCGCGGTTTGTGACGTATTGATAAGTCCGAAGCTCGATGAGCCGGGTACGAAGTTCGTGTTTGGAGCATTAAGATTTACATTGTTGAAAGCATTGAGGAAATCGCTACGAAACTGGAATCTCTTGCTTTCTGTGATCGGAAAATCTTTCTGCAGGCTGAGATCTGCATTTGAATAGCCTGGTCCAATTGCAGGCCCGCTTGCCGGACAGTTCCCGAATGTGCCTGCGGCCGGAACCGAGAAGGTGTTCGGGTTGAACCATTGATATCCGAGAAGTGCGCCGGTGGCACTAAGCGCTGGTTGGCGCCCAAAGATCTGAACCGGAGCATTGCAGTCAGGACGAGGTCCACGCGAACCGGTGCCGGTTGGATCGGTACCACCGTAGGCGACCGCCAAAGGAAATCCGCTATGGATCGAGACTATCGCTCCCAGGGACCAGCCGCCCAGGGCCGCGTCGGCCACACCAGACCAATGGCTTCCGAAGTGACGGTTGTGGCCAAATGGCAAGTCGTACAGTGCAAAGGCAGAAAGGACGTGTTTGCTATCGAAGTAGCATTGTGCCCACTCTGCGGCTGGATTGTAGATGTTCTGCCAGTAGGGCGACGCATTGGTAGTCAGCGTGGTCGCTCCCGCACCGTAGTAGCCGATGTTATCGGTCATGCATTTGCCATAAGTGTATGCAACCTGTGCGTTCAAGCCACCGCTAAGCCGCCTTTGTAGTACGGCCTGCAATGCGTCGTACCGCATCTTTCCGACAGAGCCGGTTCCTGAGATTTGACCGATGTCCTTTACCAGGGAGGGATTACCGGAAAGAAAGACACTGGGAGATACAGTGCCATCGGGATTCAGGCGTTTCTGCGCAAAGGGAAGCGGGACCATCAGATGCGTGCCGTACTGCCCCACATAACCGACCTGGAGGCTGGTGTTGGGAGTGAGCTGCTGCTGAATAGTAAAGTTCCACTGCTGCTGTATGGCGGGCTGAACATCCGGCTGCCACACGCGAAGCGTAGCGTCCATAAAGGGATCGCCGGGAACCGAGGCCACAATTCCCTGGTCGGTTGTGGCGGTGGGCGCAGTATAGGTCGCAACCGTTTCTGGCGCGCTGAAGGGAGGGTTCAACGGTAGCCGGAGGTTAGTGCCAGTGCCCTCCAGGTACGTTGAGATCGTATAGGCGCCTCGAATCACGGTTTCGTTGTTCAATCGCGCAGGAGACCAGGCAAATCCAAAGCGGGGCTGCCAGGCTGGAAGCCCATATTGACCGTTGTAAAGCGCGCGGCTATTCCCGTTTTGTCCTGCCAGCTGTAGTTGTCCACTGAAGAGTCCGAAGTTCGCCTGGCGGTTGTTGACTTCCACCCAAGGCGTATACGCCTCATATCGCAAACCGAGATTGAAGGTGAGCGTATTAGTTGCGCGCCAATCATCCTGAACATATCCGGCTAACGTGAAGGAGCGTTGATGCCAACCGCAACAGGAGATGCCTCTCCCACTGGCTGCGGGCAGTCCAAGAAAGAAGTCTGCTCCCGGATCACCCGTAAAGCTGCCACCAAACAAGATGGAACCATACTTACCATTATTTCCGCTGTAGAAGGTATTGATCCGGTAACGCCACAGTTGGAAGCCAGTGTGGATGATGTGGTGTCCATGCGTGTAATTCAGGCCCTCCTGTAACTGAATCACCGTGTCCGCAAAATCCTGCGCGATGTTCGCAGTCCCAACGTTGGTCAAGGTACCGGTTCCAGGCTGCGCTGGTTGGCCGCCTCCGAAACCCAATAGCAGCATACCAGGACCAGCGATGTTGCCGTTCGCGATTCCAAGTTGCTGGGCGGTACTCCCGAGCGATGGATCGAAGGTTGTTCCCGTCGTTACTCGTACGTAATTAACGCCGAATCGCGCCTCGTTCAGCAAAGCCGGAGAAAACATGTGAGTCCAGTTCGCCACGGCGTTGTAGGTCGGGGCCTGCGAAAATGGATTGCCAGTAAGCAGAAACGAGTTGGTCGAGGGGTTGGTCTGATAGCCATGCGTGAAACGCCCGAAGATTCGGTCCTTCTCCGAAGCATTGAGATCGATCTTGATGTCCCCTTGATCAGCATTGAATGCCTGTTGCTGAACATTGAAGGCGTTATTCGTGGGATTATTGTTGACCGGTACAGGGTAGAGCTTCGATGCGAACAGGTTCTTGGCGACAACATTAATCATGCTCAACGGAATCTGGTTGTTTGGGAACGGCGTTCGGGTGGCGGCCGCGACACAACGCACGCCATTTACGCCGGTTCCTGGACTACACGGATTAAAGAGCTGTCCCGACAAGGCTGAGAAGTCGCCATTTCGTTCGGCGTTAGAAAAAACCGTGATCCCTTGGCTGGTTGAGGGATGGTCAAACCTTTGCCCTTGATAATCGGCAAAGAAGAAGAGTTTATCCTTCTTGATAGGCCCGCCCAGCGTCGCCCCATACATGTTCCAGCGGAGAGTCGGCCGGGGAAGGCTTTGAAAATTATTCTCCCACTGGTTGGCATTGAGGATGTCGTTACGAAAATACTCCCACACATCGCCGTGGAAGTTATTTGTTCCCGATTTTATGTACGTGTTGACGACTCCGCCTTGGAATCGGCCGAACTCAGCGGGAGCGTTCTGCGTGATGAGGTTGAATTCCTGTATGGCATCGGGCGCCGGCGTGTAACCGAGCAGGTTGTCGGACACTTGGTTATTGTCCATACCATCGAGGAGGAAACTGTTCGCCTGCTCACGATTGCCGTTAATGTATGGCCTTGAGCCGGAAGCAGTGTTATCACCGTTATTGAAGCCTTGCGGGTTCACAGTGACGCTGCCGGGAGACAGCAGCGTGAGCTGTACATAATTGCGGGTGGCGAGCGGCAGTCGATCATTCGTCTGAGCGCCGATAAGCGTACTCACTTGTGTAGTATCCGTCTGCAATACGGGCGCCTCACCAGAAACCCTCACGGTGTCGGTAACACTCCCCACCTTCATCTGGAGGTCGATGCGTGCAGTTTGGTCCAGGATCAGGGTAATCGGTGATTTCACAAGCGTCTGGAACCCCTGGGCCTCAACCATCAGTTCGTAAGAGGCAACTGGTATGCGCGTAAAGTTGAAAAGGCCCACGCTATTGGTTTGGGTTTTGTAAGCAGTGCCGCGATCAACATCTCTGGCAGTGACCATGGCGCCAACAATTGGGGCCCCGGACGGATCAATCACGTTGCCGGTAATGGTAGCAGTGATCTGCTGCCCCCAAACCGGAGAAAGGCCTGAGAAGCTAATGATCGCAAAGCAGAACAGAAGAGACACGCCAGATTTCAAGCAGCCCATTGCAGAGTTCCGGATTGCTACAGCCGGAGTACGCGCGTGAGACTTAGGTTCCTGATCAGCGTTTACCGCGGCAAATATCCAACCGAGGGTGCGCCTGGCGTCCATAAACTCCTCCTTGATGAAGCCTTTCAGCCTCATCTTTGCAAACCTCGTTCCAGGGCGGTGAAGACCCACGTATATGCTGAAACGACGGGAGTTACCTCGGTGGCATGCATCGATTCAGAATTGCTGGCTATTGGAATTGAGAGCGGGCTTGTAACTATGGAATCGTGAGGTGCCTCGAAACCAACGCGATCGATCCCTTCCCGAGGGGGAAAAGCCCTGATCAACCGGCCTAAAGGTGTTGCGCGGCTGTCGGTTTTCAAAAATTGAGACTGGAGGCGGGAGAGGCTCGATTCTGTTCTTCTGTTCCGGCCCGGGATTCGCTAACAGCTTGGCGTGACCAAACGATCATAGCTTTTTGACTCCTGCTATCTTGAACACAAATGTCCCTGACCGGGCATTGGCCTCTGGGTCTACGATCAGGGAAGGTTCCCTTCAGGAGCTCCATCCCAATGGATGCAAATGTTCTCCTTCCGGCGCTCGTTGCGGCCGTCGGAATCATCGTCTGGCTGCTGATTCGCCTATGGCGTCTTCGACAGGAGGTCGGCGCTGCTACTGCGGAAGTGAGCAGGATCTCCGCCCAAATCCGAGAGGAAGCGATGGCGCAATTTCAAGCGTGGCGTCAGAAGGATTACGACACCCTCAAGCGCGAACAGGCGGAGATAGCGACGCGGGAAGCCCAGGTCCAGCTGGAACAATGGAAGAACGGGGCTGAATCAACGATCCGCGCTGATGCCATTCAGAAAAGCCAGTCCGTCATCATTGGAAAGGTGACTGAGCACGTGGTGCCCTACCTTCCCGAGTTCGCCTACAATCCGAAGGATGCCCGTTTCATCGGTAGCCCAGTTGATCTGGTTGTGTTCGACGGATTGGATCGGGAATCTCTTGAGCAGATCGTATTCATCGAAGTGAAGTCCAACGTAAAAACTGGGTTGACCAAGCGTGAAAGGCTCATTCGCGACGCGATTCAAGCGGGCAGAGTTCAATGGCGCGAGATTCGGCTCGACCCCTCTCGCGTCGCCAGTGTGACAACTGCTACCGAGGTCGCGACAGCTTCGATTCAGGATCCGGCGCCACGGTCAGGGATGTGGCCATTCAGGAAGTGGCTTCCGTAAGCGCATATGGCCGCCGCGATACGTTTATTATTCGCAAGCGGTGGTGGACGGTGAGATCGTTTTGCGTGGAAGAGATGGGAAGCCCCAATTCGCGTAGCCGGGCAGGACAAGGAATTTGTTTCAGCTACCGAGGCCGCCGGAACTTCGCACACAGCTTGCCCATGTCGACTTCGATCAGGCAATGACCGTGGCGATGCTCGCGTCGGTATCAGGCGAGCTTTCCATCGGCGAATACAACTCCGGGAGAGCAGAAGCAGCGAACCGCTCGACATGAATGCGTAGAGCGGGCCATTGAGGGTTCCCCACGACGACGATCGCGATGGTGCGTTCTCGCAGATTCTGCTGATACCGGATGTTCTTGTCGGGAGTAACGAACGCATGAAATCCCGCGGTCTCGGCTACCTTCAATAATTCGCCATTGGTTAGGGTATCCCATCCGCGCTCGTAAGCAGTTTCAACCTGATGTTCTCGTAGGAACGCGCGCAGCGGAACGGGCGTACTCTGATCGAATAGAACGAACATCAGCGGCGAACGGCAGAGAATGGGGCCTCATCGAGGCGTCGAGCAGCAAATTCAATGACCGCCTTGATCTGTTCGCGGTTGAGCCCTTGAAACCGTTCCATGATGTCGTCGATGTTGGCGCCGGCTTCCAGATTGTCGAAAATCACTGCGACGGGCATGCGTGTGCCCTTCAGTACCCAGGCACCGCTTACCTTCCCGGGCATGCTTTCCACCGCCGGGCATCGGGACCAATCGCATTGGTCGAGGTGCATGCGAAGCGGCCGCAGCCTGCTTCCGCCGCAGATATGGCCGGCTTATCTTTGGCGACGACCGCGGGTTCGCTACTTAAGGGTCCCGCCTGATGCGGAAGAACACCATCTCTGCGCGAGGCGGAAAAGTGGGTAGGGGCCCTCAACGCTCACCGAGTCGGGCAGGGCGGGGCCGTTCGGGGCTCGCGGCGCCGCCTACTTCACTCCAGGAGGACCGCGCTCATGCTGAATCAGCCCATGATCGACAAACTGATGGCCATGCGGCTGCACGGCATGGTCGAAGCACTGAAAACACAAGAACTGGATCTTGTGTCGGCGAACTGAGTTTTCCTGGAGCGACTGGCACTACTGGTCGATCAGCAGTGGAGCTGGCGCGAGAACCAGGTGCTGGCACGCAGGCTCAAAGCCGCCAAGTTGCGGGGCGAGGCATGCGTCGAAGATATCGACTTTCGCGCTGCACGTGGCCTGGACAAAGCCGTGATGCGCGCTTTGGCCAAAGACTCTGCCTGGTTTCGCAACCACGAGAACATTTTCGTACTCGGACCTTGCGGCGTGGGCAAGAGTTTCCTGGCTTCGGCACTGGCGCAGAAAGCCTGCCGTGATGGCTACTCAGCACTCTATCTGCGTGCTGCTGGCCTGTCGCGCGAACTGGCTCTGAGCCGTGCCGACGGCAGCCTGCGTTATTTCCTGGCGCGCTTGGCCCGTATCGATGTGCTCATCATCGACGACTGGGCGATGGCGCCACTGAGTGAAGCTGAGCGCCGCGAAATCTGGGAAATCTGCGAGGATCGCTATCAGACTCGCTCCACTATCCTTACCTCGCAGCTACCGGTCTCGCGCTGGCACGAGCAGATCGGCGACCCCACCATCGCCGATGGCATCCTCGACCGCTTGGTACACAACGCTCATCGCATTGAAATACGCGCAGACTCCTCCTCCGCTTTGCTCCGGACAACAGCCCTAAGGGATAAGTCAGCTTGACGAAGCCGAACACTATCTTCGACAATCATCCCCGCCAGCGTCGCTTCGCTCCGACGGCTGTTCGTCTTCACCGGAACACGGTTCGGCTTCCTCTGGAATCACTGTTCACCTTCACTGGAATCCTCAGTTGAGGAGCTTACCACCATGCAACTATG
>Ga0123356_10005354_pt1 | contig 13083 bp, 15 predicted proteins | sample TergutEmb28metaG_2_FD_92546 | JGI IMG/M metagenome (GOLD analysis project Ga0123356, IMG submission 92546) | Embiratermes neotenicus P3 segment gut microbial communities from Petit-Saut dam, French Guiana - Emb289 P3 | ecosystem: Host-associated > Arthropoda: Insects > Digestive system > Gut ... | reverse complement strand
TTTATTCCGTAACGTCCGTCGCATTCGATGAGGTCGATCGGCCGTATGATACCTGTTGATAATGCGTTTAGATCTCGAAACAGATTTACATTTTCTTTCCCGAAGGTTTTTAAAAAATCGTTGGCGGTGCCACATGGATAATGAGTGATCGCAACGTTTTGGTGGTTTGCGGCACCATTTGCACATTCATTTAAAGTGCCGTCACCTCCGCAGGCGTAGACATATAAATTGATTTGTGCCGATTCCGTTTCACTTACGGTGGTTTCTGCTGCTGCAGCTTCTGCTTCCCTTGTTATTTTTTGACATGCATCCATCGGACCTTTTGTGATGTAAATTTCATAAGGGTCTTTTAATGTTTTAACAAACTCATTTACTATTCGTTCTGTCTCTTCGATTTGCTTTTTTTTGCCGCCGGCAACAGGGTTAATAACGAATAAATGCTTCATAGGATTTGCCTCCGATAATACGCCGGCGGATGCCGTTCTTACTGGTAATACATGAATAAGTCACATTTTATCATGCCGTTGTATAGTTTACGCTTTTTTGTCGCAGTTTTGCCGAAAGTACGTTCAAATTCGGTATGGGAGGAGAGGATGTACATTTTTATATCTTTTTCTTTGCTTAAAGCACGTGTTGCAATACCGAATCGGCGGTAAAGTTCTTCGGCTTCACTGTGCTGCATAACACGCTCACCGTAAGGCGGGTTGGTGAGGATGAGAACCTGTCCCCCTGTCACCTCCGGTTTTGTAGCGTCCGCAACCTCGAAGCGGATGTAATCTGAAACACCTGCGCGTTTTGCGTTTTCTTTTGATATTTCGATACATTTCGGGTCGATATCTCCGCCAAAAATGCAATAATCACCTTTATATTCACGGCTTACCGCTTCATCTTTTGCTTCTGTCCATATTATTTTGTCAAGCCAGCGCCATCGTTCGGCGGCAAACTCTCTGTTAAGACCGGGCGCCCGGTTTATGGCGGCAAGAGCAGCTTCAATCGGTATCGTTCCCGAACCGCAAAACGGGTCAAAGACAGATTCACGGCCGCGGTATCTGGAAAGTTTTACAATCGCCGCTGCGAGTGTTTCTCTTAGTGGTGCGTCGCTTCCGACCGGACGATATCCGCGTTTGTGGAGGCCTGCACCGGAAGTGTCCAGGTATAATACCGCTTTGTCATTCATTATCGCATATTGTATCTGGTATTTTTCGGCAGTTTCATTTAAGTCATCTGTTTTGTGCTTTGTTTTTAACCGTTCAACTACAGCTTTTTTGATTATCTTTTGACAGTCGGGAGTAGAATGCAGTTTTGAATTTAGTGAATGTCCTTTGACCGGGAAAACTCCGTCGTCGGGAATAAATCTTTCCCAAGGCATTTCGCGGACACCTTCAAACAATTCATCAAAGCTATTTGCTTTTGTTTCGCCGATCGTAATCAGGACACGTTCACCGGTACGAATATTAATGTTTACTTTTGCGATATCACCTATTGAACCTGTGAATGTTACGCGGCCATTTTCGGTTTTTACGTTATCAAGTTTTAAGCGTTTAAGTTCATCCGCACAAAGACTTTCAAGCCCGAAAAGGCAGGGGATAGAGAAATTAAGTTCGTTATTCATAATTAATTTTTATCTATTCTTCAATTCTTCGACCATTTTTGCTATTTCCGGTTTTGCGTCTCCCATCATTTCGTCCCATTCGCCGGCATAATCATATGTGAGGTCGGTGCCGGATTTTATACGGCGGATATATCCGTCAAACATTTCGTAGTCGCGTTCGTAGACGTGGAAGCTGTTTGCTCTGTGGGTATATGTACCGATCGGGAGGTTTAGTGCGTCCGCTATGCTTTTTTGTAAAAATATCAACGCAAAAGCGTTCATAAATGTTGCTTTTGTTGAATCGTTTGAACGAAACAACACCTTGCAGTGTAAAGCCCCGTTTCTGATAAAGTATTGGATATGCTGCAGACAGGCGGGAGAGTCTGTTTTTGTATCATATTCATTATCACGGACAAGGATGACCGCTCTTCGTGATTCCGTACTGCGTTTCAAGTCTTCTATTACCCACAGGACCTGTTTTTCCATTCGTTGATGATATGTATAATCCCAGTTACCCTTTTCGACTTCAAAATCAAGGATTCCATCAAGCATTTCTTGTCTGTATTGTTCCAATGAACGCGGGTCGCCGATAAACATCTTACTGATCATCGGTTCGGCGAGCGGTTTGTCGACAATAAATGTCATCGATGCTTCTTTTTGGCGGGTATTATAATCGGGACATGGCAACTCATCATGGTTTTCATAAAGCGCAAGCAGCGCGTTGTGGTATGCTTCGGGCAGTGTGGTTCCTTTGACAAATAGTTCTATCATATGGTCGATTCCTCTCTGAGATAATACCCGTACAGTATATCGCCTGAATAACAAAATAACAATAGTGAATTATAGCACGACAGGACAGTCTATCGTTTTTCCCGTGCTCATTTTATTGACAAATATGTTGTTTTATTGTATCTTAAAATTCATCCGATGGAAGAGTATCGAAGTGGTCATAACGAGCCGCACTCGAAATGCGGTGTACCGCAAGGTACCGTGGGTTCGAATCCCACCTCTTCCGCCAAAATTATTCACCTGCTTCGGCTGCGTATGCTCTGTTTCTGCCTGTGTCTTTGGCTTTATACAAAGCCTTATCGGCTTGCAGGATCAGGTTTGCGATGGTGGTGGTTTCATCGGGCAGCATTTGAGCTACACCTATGCTGATGGTGACATTGTGGTATGTGTCATCTGCAGAGCATGGAATCGATGCTGCTTCGATATTTTTTCTTATATCCTCCGCAACCTGCATTGCACCGTCTATTGCAGTATTCGGCAGTAACACAGAGAATTCTTCACCCCCCCAGCGGGCGGCGATATCTGTTTTACGTTTTAATGATGACGCTATTGTACCGGCTACCGTTTGTAATGCAACATCACCTTGCTGATGGCCGTTTGTGTCGTTATACATTTTAAAATGGTCTACATCTATCATTAAAATACTTATTGGTAAATTTTCACGTTTTGCCCGGTTCCATTCTCTGATAAGAAGCTGGTCAAACTGACGTCTGTTTGGAATGTTTGTTAATGTATCGATAAAACCGAATTCTTCGATTATCCTTATTTGTTTTAATATTCTTACTTGTGTATCAATTCTTGCTTGTACGACTATTTCATTGAATGGTTTTGTTATATAGTCGACCGCACCTAGCTTTAAGCCTTTTACTTCGTCATCGGGGTTTGATCTTCCGGATATGATTATGATCGGTATGGAGTGCGTAGAATCACATTTTTTCAGTTCGGTAAGAACATCAAAACCATCAATTCCCGGAAGAATTAAATCCAATAAAATAAGGTCGGGATGTTCGGTTTTCACCGTTTCCAATGCTTCGGCACCATTTTCCGCAAGAATTATAGTGTAATTTTTTTCCAATATTCTGCGCAATATTTCCTGGTTAAGTTTGGAGTCTTCTACGATAAGAATTTTTAGTTTTTCTTCATTCATATATTAACCTCGCTTACGGTCTGGTGTGGCGATAAATTTTTCCAGGTTCGGGGGTAACATCGGAAAAATACATTAGTTCCGATACTGTCACAAACTGATAACCTTTACTCTGTAACGATGGTATCAGAGTTTTTATGGTTTCCAATGAACGTTCGTGGATGTCATGGAGAAGAATGATATCTCTATCCGTGATTCTTTCCATTATATAACTATAAATATTGTAGGGACTTCTGGGCAGGTAATCTGACGGGTCTATCGACCAAAGAACGACCGGCATATCAAATTCCCTAATAACATTTCTGGCATTTGAATTGACTGCACCAAACGGCGGACGCATACTTACGGGTGCAACACCGGTTACGGCTTCTACTGCATTATTGGTGTCTTGAAGTTGTTTTCGTATAGTACCTGCCGATGCTTTTTCCATTGACACGTGTGACCATGTGTGGTTAGCGATTTCGTTCCCCATATCAAACGCGCGCATAACAGTCTCACTGTTGCTTTTGACCTGCCTTCCGATAACGTAAAACGTAGCGACTACATCGTATTTTTCCAACACATCCAGAAATTGCTCTGTCAGTTTACCCGGACCGTCATCAAAGGTGAGAGCAACCATTGGCAGTTCCGGGTCGATTCTGTTTCTTCTTGTTATAGCATCCGCTGCCTGCTGGTTTGTGAAGATATTGATTTTATTTCCCAATGTGTCTTTGCTTAAAATTAAATCAAGAGCTTCCATGAGTTCATAAAGAGCAAAATAAACAGTATCGGTGATAAAAAACGCAGGTATATTTACAGTATTTTCATCGAGAAAAACGGTGATCACTATTGGTGTTGCCCGGGGAGTATAGTTGCTTAAATACGATACTTGCGGGATTTGTGAAGTTGTTTGGAAGGTGTTTTCGGGTACAAAGCGGCTGCCGCTTTCTATGTAAAGAGTGTCGCGGTTTTCATTCCACCGGGGATTAAATAATTTTTCGGTCGTTGACATTGCGGCATCAGATAATGCGGCAGAAAGTTCAAATATATCAAGGAATATATGATTTTCGATTTCATAAGCATGAAAATCGGCCGGCACACCGTTTAAAGTGAAAATGGTTTCGGTGCGAACCGGAGTTATCATTATTTCCGCAAAAGATTCCGGGGTTGGTTGTGGAGGTACGGGATCGGGTGTTGTTTCAATGACCGGCGGTACTTCCGGCACCGAAGGCGGCTCGGGTATCGGTATTGTGGAAATTTCCGACGATGATTCTTCCGGGTCAAAAACGGGTGACAACATACCACATGCAGCGGCGATTGTTGATATCATAACCAATCCGACTAGGATCGTTATGATAAGCCGAAGATCGTATTTGTTTTGATTTGGAATTTTCTTTTTCATAGTAAATAAGGTTTACTCGATCTGGTTGATGTACTTGAGCAGGCAGCGCCAGAGTTCCTGAGTCGTAAACGGTTTACTTATACAATCACTCATGCCGAGTGAAAGATAAAGATCACGGTCATTTGTCATAATGTTCGCGGTCATGGCTACTATCGGGACACCGGTTTTGAACCTGTGTATTTTTTCTGTTGCTTCCAAGCCGTCCATTATTGGCATATAGATGTCCATGAGGATCAAATCAAACTGTGGTTCACCTTTTCTCAGACGTTCGCGGACTTTTTCAACACCAACTTTTCCGTTTTCGGCAACAACTGTTTTTAACCCTACACGTTCGAGGTGTTCGCAGATAACGATTTGGTTCATTGAACTGTCTTCGCAGAGCAGAACTTCGCCGTTGAATGACGGTTTCCTTATTTCGTCAAAAACCCCTTGACTTGTGTCATTTTCGTTATCATTAGTATATTCATCTTCCGTGTCAATAGCGTTAAATGTAAGCTCAAAAAAGAACCTGCTGCCGGACCCGGGTTTGCTGTCAATATTTAAAGTACCACCCATCAGTTCGATGAGACCTTTTGTTATCGGAAGACCCAATCCGAAACCGCCATAGTTACGAATCATATCGGTATCGGCCTGGGTAAACGGGTCGAATATTTTATTGATTTGATCACTTGGGATGCCTATACCGCTGTCTTTTACATCAAAAAAGATCGTAACACTGTCTTCTCCAACGTTTTTTGTAGCGGCTTGCATTTTTATTATACCCTTATCACTGAATTTAATGGAATTTGTGAGAAGGTTAACACAAATTTGCCGTATTCTTGCGGGATCTCCATACATTTTTTTACCAAACGACGGTTCGGCATAAAAATGTAATGTCAGGTTTTTTTCCAAAGCCTTGGGCAAAACGATCAAACGGCTTTCGTTTAAAATATCGGCAAGATTAAAAGGATGGTTTTCGAGTTTTAATATACCTGCACTTAATTCCGATATATCACGGGTGTCACTCATGATCTGCATGAGAAAATCCGAATTTTTCATTATATTCGCAAGATAATGTCTTGCTTTCGGAGATAGATCTTCGTCCAAAGCAAGCTCGGCGAAACCAATGATACTATTCATATGCGTTCGTATTTTGTGACTCATATTTGCGAGAAAATCTGCCTGTAAGGTTTCATTGTTTTCCATATGACGATTCTCCTAGTTGAATATTGTGCGGGCGATGTGGACACCGGCGGCACCGGCTTGAGCGAGACCTCTGGTGATACCGGCACCGTCTCCGGCGCAATACAAGCCCTTTATTGCTGTTTCCAGTGTTTTTGACAGCTCAGGACGCGCACTGTAGAATTTTGCTTCAACGCCATAGAACAGGGTGTGCTCGGAAGCAAAACCGGGGGTCACTTTATCGAGTGCATGAGTCATTTCGATGAGACTTATCATTGAATTATACGGTAAAACAAGCCCCAAATCACCCGGGATCGCTTCTTTTAATGTTGGTTCAAGGAAGCCTTCTGCTATTCGTTTTTCTGTGGAACGTCTGCCGCGTAAAATATCGCCGAATTTTTGTATGATCAGTCCGCCGCCGGAAAGGTCGTTGGCGCGTCTGCATATTTCACGGGCATATTCGTTTGGTTTGTTAAAAGGTTTTGTAAATATGTGAGATACCAGTAAAGCAAAGTTTGTATTTTCGGAACCGAGTGCAGGGTCAAAAAATGCATGACCGTTGGCGGCTATTACTCCACTGTGATTTTCTACGACTACGTAGCCGGACGGGTTGGCACAGAAAGTACGTACAACCGAACCTGTAGAAGAATTAAAAACCAGCTTTGCTTCATATAAATACCGGTTGATATCCTGCATTACTACATTGGCTGTTTCGGCACGCACTCCGATGTCTACCTGATTACATGTTACGGGGATTCCTTGCTTTTCAAGAATTGATGAAAGCCAGGCAGAGCCGTCACGCCCGGGAGCAATCAAGATTTTTTTGCCTTGAAATTCACGGCCGTCTTTTGTCCTTACTCCGACAACGTGGGTTTCATCGCCGTTTTTTACCGTTAATATATCTTCTACTTCGGTTTTGAAGAGCATTTCAATTTTTGGTGCCAGAGTATCGTAGATCGATTTCATTACATGCAGGTTCATTTCTGTTCCCAGATGTCTTACTTTTGCTCTTAGCAGTTTAAGACCTGCACCGTAGACTTTTTGTTCAATGAGGTCTACTTCTACGCTTTCGGGGTTTGTGATTTCGGATGGAGCACCGTTTGCGAGGTTGATTTCATCGACATAGTGGATCATATCAAGAAGTTCGGAAGCGGGCATGTATTCACCCAACCAGCCGCCAAAAGCGGCGGTGATATTAAATTTACCGTCAGAATACGCTCCGGCACCACCGAAACCACAAGTGACGGAACAAGCAGGTTGGCAGCCCGAAAAACCATCCTTGCCTTCCGACATCGGACATAATCTGGCTTTTTTGCTCATAATGGGGCATTTTCTGTTGTAAATGTCGTACCCGCGATCGATAAGCAGGATTTTTGCTTTCGGCGAAAGTTTTGACGCTTCCCACGCAGCATAGATTCCACAGGGACCCGCTCCCACAATTATCAGGTCATATGTCATTTCTATACGTCCTCTTATGTGTTTAACAGATGACCGGGAACTTTTTCGACTCTGCGGATGATGAAATAACATTGTCCCCGTGTCATCTATAATTTACCATAACTCGTTGGAGAAGTCCATAGAATCCTTGACTATCAACGGTGATATATATATAATTTTGCCAGTATATGATTGGAGGACAATTTGTTGGAAATTATTACAGGGACGATCGAAATGGAAGACGGCGGTAAAATAGCATTTGAACTATATCCGCAGACAGCTCCGCAGTCGGTGAGGAATTTTGTCGAGTTGGCACGGGAAGGTTTTTATAATGGTTTGAAATTTCATCGTATTATCAGCGGATTTATGATTCAAGGCGGATGTCCGCTTGGTGAGGGTACCGGAAATCCCGGGTATTCGATACTCGGAGAGTTTGAAGAAAATGGAATCGAAAACGATTTAAGCCATGAACGTGGCGTAATGTCTATGGCTCGCAGTGCCAATTTTAATTCGGCGGGGTCACAATTCTTTATCTGTCACGGCGACCCGCAATTTTTGGACGGCAGTTATGCAGCTTTCGGCAAGGTCACAGACGGGATGGATATAGTTGATATTATAGCCGAAACACGTGTATTTGACAGAAACGGTTCTGTTTCTCCCGATGACATGCCTGTGATGAAATCGATCACAATTGAAAGTGATATTGAAATACCGGGACCGGAAAAGATTCTTTGATTTTTAGTACAACACAAGAGAACCGTCTCCCCGTGTTTTCAGGGAGACGGTTTATCACTGATTGATACTACACCAGTTCGATGATCGCAAGTTCGGCGGCATCGCCCCGGCGCGGGCCGGTGCGGGTTATACGTGTGTAACCTCCATTGCGGTCTGAGTAACCGGGAGCTGTTTCACTGAAGATTTTTGTTACGACATCTTCACGTGTAATATACGCTAATGCCGAACGGCGTGAAGCAAGTGTATTTTTCTTGCCGAGGGTAATCATTTTTTCGGCAATCGGAGCTATCTCCTTACAACGTGTTACTGTTGTCTCCATTTTTCCGGTATCAAGAAAGTCTGTGACTTGTTGTCGCAGCATGGCACGGCGCTGGTCTGTGGGTTTGCCGAGTTTACGCATTTTAGTTTTCCTCCGTTTTTAAGGATAAGCCCATCATGGCGAGTTTGTGGATAACTTCTTCCAATGATTTACGGCCGAGGTTTCGGACTTTGATCATGTCGTCTTCGGTTTTTGAAATCAAGTCTTCTACCGTGTTTATACTTACGCGCTTAAGACAATTGAAACTGCGGACGGAGAGGTCAAGTTCTTCGATCGTCATTTCGAGGACTTTGTCTCTTTGTGCTTCCGCTTTTTCGACGACTGTTGACTGGCTGCCAATCGATTCGGACAGATCGGTGAATAATGTGAAGTGGTCGCAAAGAATTTTCGCGCCTAATGAAACGGCATCTCTTGCTGTTATGGTTTTATCTGTCCAAACTTCAATCGTCAGTTTATCAAAGTCTGTTACGTTACCGACGCGTGTGTTTTCTACCGAATAATTGACTTTATGTACCGGTGTGTAGATAGAGTCTATAGGAATAACGCCGATTATGGGTTGCTGGAGTTTATTGCGTTCGGCGGACATGTAGCCGCGACCGTGATCTATGGTCAGCTCCATACTGAGTGAAGCGTCCGGGCTGAGTGTGGCGATGTGCAGATCGGGGTTCAATATTTCAACTTCGCTGTCTGCTTTGATGTCACCGGCAGTGACGATACTTTCACCGGAGGCTTCAATGTATACTGTCTTTTGTCTGTCGGCATGGAGTCTTGCAACTATACCTTTAATATTAAGGATTATTTCCGTAACATCCTCTTTTATACCGGGAATCGTTGAAAATTCGTGTTGGATTCCTGCTATTTTAACTGTTGTGACCGCCGTTCCGGGCAGTGACGACAATAGAATTCTACGAAGTGAGTTGCCGAGTGTCGTACCGTAACCGCGTTCCAGCGGTTCTATAACGTATCTGCCGTATGAGTCGTCTTCGGGGGACTCGATGCATTCAATACGGGGTCTTTCTATTTCAACCATGAGGGAACCTCCTAATATTATTTTGGGTGGAGCAGACGTTTAATACGCGCTCCTACAACGGGGTTATTTGGAGTATAACTCAACGATGAGTTGTTCCTCGATGGGGATATCAATATCTTCTCTGACCGGGGTTGTTGTTACCTTTGCGATCAGGGAGTTCGGGTCATAGTCGAGCCATTTTGGCGGGACTCTTGAAGAGTTTGCTTCAATGACTGACTTTAGTTTATCGAGGCCGCGGCTTTTTTCTTTAAGTGAAATAATCATTCCCGGTCTTACCAAAAATGACGGGATATTGACTTTTCTGCCGTTTACGAGGAAATGCCCGTGAAGTACAAGCTGCCTTGCTTCCGCGCGGCTCATTGCAAAGCCAAGTCTGTAGACAGTATTATCCAGGCGTGTTTCAAGAATCGCAAGCAGATTTTCGCCTGTTTTTCCTTTGCGTTTACTTGCCATGTTAAAGTAACCTCTAAACTGGTTTTCGAGGATACCGTAGTATCTTTTTGCTTTTTGTTTTTCACGGAGCTGGAGACCATACTCCGATGTTTTCGTACGGCCCTGACCATGTTGTCCGGGTGGATATGGTCTTCGGTCGGCGGCACATTTATCTGTATAGCAGCGGTCACCTTTTAAGAAAAGTTTTTGTCCTTCTCTGCGGCAGAGACGGCATACTGCATCTGTGTATCTTGCCATTCTTTATTCAATCCTTTCGCTCGTTATACGCGGCGGCGTTTCGGGGGGCGGCAGCCATTGTGGGGGATCGGGGTTACATCTTTTATCATTGTGACTTCGAGTCCTGCTGTTTGCAATGCTCTGATTGCTGCTTCCCTGCCTGAGCCGGGTCCTTTTACGAAAACTTCTACGGTTTTTAATCCATGCTCCATCGCGGCTTTTGCTGCTGCTTCGGCGGCTGTCTGTGCGGCAAATGGTGTAGATTTTCTACTTCCGCGAAAGTCCATTCCACCGGCAGATGCCCATGAGATCGCGTTACCGTGAACATCGGTCACTGTTACCATTGTATTGTTAAAAGATGACCTTATGTGAACGGCGCCTTTCTCAATATTTTTTCGTTCGCGACGTCTGGTTCTGGTTTTTTTACCTTTTGGTGGTGCCATGTTTCTCTCCCCTTCCCTATTTCTTCTTATTGGCTATCGTGCGTTTGGGGCCTTTGCGGGTGCGTGCGTTTGTTTTGCTGCGTTGGCCGCGCACGGGGAGGCCGCGTCTGTGGCGAAGTCCTCGATAGCTTCCTATGTCAGTCAGACGTTTTATATCAAGCGCTACAGTACGGCGCAGGTCGCCTTCGACCATGTAACTTTTGTTGATACAATCGCGAAGTGCGGTTTCTTCCGACTCTGTAAGATTTTTCACTCTTGTGTTCGGATCGATACCTGTTTCTTTACATATTTTTTTTGCGCTGGTTCTGCCTATGCCGAAGACATAGGTAAGTCCGATTTCTACTCTTTTGTCTTTTGGAAGGTCGACGCCTGCTATTCTTGCCATGTATTTTTGTCCTTTCGTTCTTTCATCGGAGATACGTCTCAAACAGACCGGATATCTCTTTAGCAATTTTATCCTTGGCGTTGTTTGTGTTTAGGGTTTATGCATATTACCATTACGCGCCCTTTGCGTTTTACGATCTTACATTTTTCGCACATGGGCTTTACTGATGGTCTAACTTTCATGGTTGTTCTCCTTTTTCACTTGCTGCGCCAGGTTATTCTGCCGCGGGTTAAATCATACGGTGACATTTGGACTGTTACTTTATCGCCCGGGAGGATTCTGATGAAGTTCATGCGGAGCTTGCCGGAGATGTGTGCCAATATTGTGTGACCGTTGCCTATGTCCACATGGAACATGGTGTTTGGCAGTGAGTCTATGACTGTTCCTTCGAGTTCGATCATATCATCTTTTGGCATCCGGCATTTCTCCTTTCGTAACTGCTAAATGTTTTCTGATTTCGTTGTTTGTTAGTTTTTTATCATTTATTTTTTCAACAATTAAATTGTCTGCTTTACTTTCAAGTTTTAGGTGTTTATTTTTTTTGCGTTTCGGTTTTTCCAATCTGCGGTTTTTTCCGTTTGATATCAGTGAGTATTCATTATCTGTTTCGATTATAATGAATCTTCTGTCTTTATCTCTTCCATTTAAGGATGTTACTATATCACCTGTGTTCATGATATTGTTAATATCTCCGGTTCGGTGTCTGTTATTAAAATCGTATTTTCATAATGAGCGGAAGGAGAGGAATCGGCAGTTATAATGGTCCAACCGTCTTTGAGGATCAATATTTTCGGTCCGCCGGCGTTTATCATCGGTTCGATCGCGAGGGTCATTCCCGAAGCGAGTCTCGGGTCTTTTCCTTTACGCGGGGTTTCAACGTAGTTTGGGACTTCCGGCGGTTCGTGGAGTTTTTTCCCTATTCCGTGACCTGTGTATTCTCTGACAACCGAAAAACCGTTTGATTCTGCATGGTTTTGGATGGCTCTTGAAATGTCGGATACTCTATTACCGGGGAGGGCTTGTTTGAGACCTTCGTAAAAACATTCGTGTGTTATTCTAATGAGTTCTTCGGCTTCCAAATTGCCTTTACCTGCTATGAATGTGGCTGCACAGTCTCCTACAAATCCTTTTTTTGTAGCACCGATATCTACGCTGACAATGTCGCCTTGAAGTAATTTGCGTTCACCCGGGATACCGTGAATCACTTCTTCATTTACGGAGATACAGACACTTGCCGGATAATCTCTATAACCGAGAAATGTAGGGTAGGCACCTTGTGATGTCAAAAACTTATGGATCGCTTTATTTATGCTTCGGGTCGTTGTCCCGACCTGTATCAGTTCTCCGGCGAGATCTCTCGCTTGCGATGCAATTTTTCCGGCTGCTCGCATGAGTTCAATTTCACGCGGAGTTTTTGTGACTATCATAATCCAAGCACTTTAAATACTTCGGCGGTTTGAGATGCTATGTTATATTCGCCGCCGACTTCTTTAAGCTTACCTTGTGCTCTATAATATCCGATAAGCGGCTCGGTTTCTTTGTGATAGGTTTGGAGTCTGTTTATTATTGTTTCGGCTTCGTCGTCTTTTCTGATTATCAATGCTGCGCCGCAACCGTCACAGATGCCATCGACAGCGGGTTTTTTGGTTTCGATGTGATAAATGTTTCCGCAATCCGGACATGTGCGTCTTCCGCCAAGCCTTTTTATAATGATTTCGTCCGGTACTTCTATGGACAAGACAACATCAATAGCGACATTTTGTTTGTCGAGAGCTTCTGCCTGATTGATGGTTCTGGGCATACCATCGAAGATGTATCCGTTTTTGCAGTCATCGGCGGTGAGACGTTCTTTTACGACACCGATTATTACATCATCGGGAACGAGGTCACCTGCATCCATGTAGGCTTTTGCTTGTAATCCCACTGGTGTGCCTTTTTTTACGGCAGCGCGGAGTATGTCACCTGTGGAAATCTGCGGAACATTAAGCTTTTCGACAAG